>Ga0210391_10000848_pt1 | contig 29875 bp, 33 predicted proteins | sample IncBWC12OmetaG_FD_160573 | JGI IMG/M metagenome (GOLD analysis project Ga0210391, IMG submission 160573) | Forest soil microbial communities from Barre Woods Harvard Forest LTER site, Petersham, Massachusetts, United States - Inc-BW-C-12-O ... | reverse complement strand
GCGCCATCGCGGAGAGCGCTTTCTCGCCGCCTGACAGCAAGCCGATTTCCTTGACCTTCTTGCCGGGCGGTTGCACGAGGACATTGACTCCCGCCTCGAGCACGTCGCCGGCGTCGGTCAATTCGAGGCGGCCCTTGCCGCCGCGCAGGAGCTTGGGGAACAGCTCGGCGAAGTTTTTCGCGGCGCCTTCGAAGGTCTCGGCGAAGCGTTTGCGCGCCTCGCGATTGAGATGCGTGATCGTCTTGGTCAGATCGTCGAGGGCGCTCTGCAGGTCGGCGCGCTCGGTGCCGAGCACGCCCGCGCGCTCCTCGAGCTCTTTGACTTCGCTGTCGGCTGCCAGGTTCACCTCGCCGATGCGTTCCATCTTCGCGCGCAACTCGACGATTCGCGCGTCGTCCTGTGCCGGGATTCGGCCGTCGAGCGCGGGAACTATCTCGGCGGCCATCGCGTCGAACTCGGCGCCGAATTTCTCGATGAAGGCGCGCGCCAGCTCTTCGCTGAGCGCACGGGCGCGTTCGCGCTTGAGGCCGCAGTCAGTCGCTTCGGCTTCCAGAGCCGTCAGGCTCTCTTGCGCGTTCTTGTAATCGGCGCGGCGGGCTTCGAGCTCGCGCTCGGACGCGTCGCATTGGGCGCGCAGGCGCGCGAGTTCCGCTTCGAGCTCGGTCTCGCGGGCGCGTGCGGCGACATCCTGTGCCGACAGCGTTTCGAGTTCGCGCTCATAGTCGGCGCGTTCGATGTGCGAGCGTTCCAGGGTTGCGCGATGCTCGTCGATTTGCGCCTCGAGGGCGTCGGCTTCGCGGAGCGCGTGGGCCAGCTCGCTTTCCAGCGCGGCGAGGCGAGACTTGCGCGCCTGGACTTTGGAGGCAGCTTCGAGCATCACGGCGCCAATCTCTTCGGCCGTTGAGCGCAGTGAGGCAATCTCGGTCGCCATCACATTGAGCCGCGCGCGCGCTTCCTGCTCGATCTTGGCAAGCTCTTCCAGGCAGGCGTTCGAGGTGACGACCAGGTCTGCCAGCTCGTTCAGGCGTCGGCGCGAGTTGCCGCCGTGCGCTTCGGCCAGCGCAACTGATTGCTCGGCGCGGGCAAGAGCACCGCGATGTTCGTTGGCGATACGCTCCGCTTCGCGCGCCCTGCTCCGCCCGCCTTCGAGCGCGGCGTCTGCCTGCTCGCGGTCGGCGCGGACCGAGGCGAAGGTGGCGACCCGCGTGCGATGCTCTTCTTCGGCGCGTTCGAGTTCGCGCGTTTCGGCTTCGATTGCGGCGAGGTCGACGGCGGCATGATGGTCTTCGGCGCTGCCGCCGCTGATCATCCGCCCCGGCATCACGAGGTCGCCGTCGCGAGTGACGAACACGGTGCCGTGACCGTTCAGGTTCGACGCAGCGAGCGCGGAGTGCAGGTCGTCGGCGAGCATCACGTGACCGAGCATCGCTTCGGCGACCGGCGAGAAGCGCGATTCGACATCGAGCATCTCGACCAGGCGGCCCGCAATGCCGGGCGCGTCGATCGACTGATGCGGCGTGACGGCGGCGTCAGGCTCCTGCACAAAGTCCATCCGGCCGGCGCGATTCTCTTTCAGGATTTCGATTGCGCGGAGCGCAAATTGCGGCGACTCGACAATGACGGCGTCCAGCTGCGGGCCGAGCACGGCCTTGAGGGCGGGCTCGAGCGTGAGCGGCGCGCGCATCACGTGTTTGAGGATCGAAGGATCTACAGCCGGGCGATCGCCGTTGAGCGATTCGAGGATCGTGCGAAGCCTGAGGTCGACGCCGTTCGAAGTGTGATTCGGTTGCAGTTCGCCGCGCGCGACCAGCACGCCGCGCAGCGAATTGACGCGAGCGGTCAGATGATCGAGTGCGGTGCGGGCTTCGATCTCGCGCTCGGCGGCCTGGCGCCGCGCGCCGTCGAGCTCGGAGGCCATCGCGCGCGAAGCTTCGAGGTCGGCTTGGGCCGTGCGCATCGCCTCGCGCGCCGCTTCGAGTGCGGCGCTCAGCGCGGGCGCCTCGAGCGTGGTCGCTTCGAGGCGCTTTTCGAGATCAGCGCGCTCGCCGGCGAGATCGCCGAGGCGGCCGCGAATGACGGCGGCCTCGCGCACGATGTCCGACAGATCGTCCTTGCATTCTTCGCCGCGCCGGTCCGCATCCTTGAGCTCGCGAGTCGCCGCTTCGTGCTTGAGCGAGATTTCCTTGAGCGCCGCGTCGGCGTCACCGCCGCCGGCCGCGATTTCGCGCGCGAGGGTCGCGCCTGCTTCGGCGCGATTGGCGCGCGCGAGGGTCGCATTCGACTCCAGCTCGACCAGGCGAGCACCCAGCTCGACTTCGAGCTGTGCGGTGGCGTCGAGACGGCGCTGCAGAAATCCGCGCGTGCGCGCGCGCTCGCTCGCGCCGGTGTGGAGATTCTCGAGCTCGCGTTGAGCGCCGCCGAGCTCTGAGCGCGCCGACTGCGCGGCCGAGGCCGCGGCCTCGACCTGCTCGCGAATCGCGGCGGCGCCTGCTCGCGCATTTTCCAGCGAGCTCTTCAGCTCCGTGACGCGCGTGGTCTGCACTGCCAGCTCTTCGCGCTGATCGATCAACCGGCGCGCCGCCGAGTAACGCTCGAGCTCGCCGAGTTCCGTTTTGACGATCTTGTAGGTCTCCGCTTTCTTTGCCTGCCGACGCGCGAAGCTGAGCTGACGCTCAATCTCGCTGAGCACGTCATCGACGCGCGCGAGATTTTCCTTGACCCGCTCGAGCTTGCGCTCGCTCATCTCGCGCCGGCCCTTGAACAGCGAGAGGCCCGCCGCTTCTTCGACCAGCGTGCGCAGCTCGTGCGGCTTGGCCTGGATGATTTCCTCGATGCGGCCCTGCTCGACCAGCGAGTAGCCGCGACTGTGAATCTGCGCGGCCATGAAAAATTCGGTGAGGTCTTTGAGGCGGCAGGGAATCTTGTTGAGCAGGTATTCGGACTCGCCGGATCGATAAGCACGGCGCGTGACCGCAACTTCGCTGAGTGCGGAGTACGGCTCCGGCAGCTGGCTGCCCTCTTCGGCTTCGAGCACGAGCGACACTTCGGCCATGCCGGCGGCGGGATTCGACTCGTTGCCGGCGTAGATGAGATCCTCGACGCTCTTGCCGCGCAGGCGCGTTGGGGCCTGCTCGCCGAGCACCCATCTAATCGCGTCGACGACGTTGGACTTGCCGCATCCGTTCGGACCGACCACCGCGGTCATCCCGGGGGCGAAGCCTATCGTCGTTGAATCGAGAAAAGACTTGAAGCCTAGTAATTCAAGGCTCTTAAGACGCATGCTGCCCTAGCCTCCACCACATCCCCCACGTCCACGATGGTTATCCCAAGTTAGTCGCGTAGGGTCAAGAGGAAACACAACATATCGTATGTGATGGGAGAGATATCCACAGCGCCTTGTGGATTCGTGGAAGCGGAAATCCGCATTAAATGTAGAACCCTACGCGGGTTCCACACCTCCTCGGCAGGGGGTGACCCCTGCACCCAGTGTTAGTCCTGGATTAGTTCGGTGTTCCAGTAGGCGCTGTCTACCTGGGATAGATAGGGCATCCATTCGCGGTAGCGGCGCAGGCTGAACATCTCGGACGAGAACGGGGTCCATTCCGGGCGCCGCGGGCGGCGGAACAGATGCATCCCGGCTTCGTCGGGCGTGCGGCCACCTTTGCGCCGATTGCAGTGATGGCACGAGCATACGATGTTCTCCCACGTCGACATCCCGCCGCGCGAGCGTGGGATGACGTGGTCGAGATTCAGCTCGGTGCGCGGCAGTTTCTTGTGGCAATACTGGCAGGTGTTGCCGTCGCGCGCGAAAATGTTGAAGCGCGAGAAGCGCACGTGGCGCTTGGGCACGCGTTCGTAGGCCGTCAGCAACAGCACTCGCGGGACACGGATGAAGCCATTTACGAGGCCGAGGCGCTCGTGCTGAACTTCAATCGAGAGATCGGCCCAACTTTCGAAGTCGAAGGTGTGATACTGCTCATCAACCGCCTTGGCTACGCCCTGATAAAGCAGCGCAAACGCGCGTTTTACCGACGTGACGTGAACGGGGAGGTATGAGCGATTGAGAACAAGGACCTTGCTGTTGAGCAGGCCCGCTCCCGGGAGACTGGGCGCAACCATGTCGGCCGCAGCAGACACATAAGACGAGTATCGGCCCCATGATCCCATGTCAAGATAGCCGTGGATTAAAAGCGCGTTATCGATTCGCCAAGCGTGCTTGCTTGCGGAGGTCGGGCATGGCTCGTATGATCCTGTGCAAGTTGTCGACGCTAAGGGTAAAACGATGTACCACCGGATGCGGGCGTTCTTTTCGTAGCCCGCGCGGCCCACACGACGACTCCCGGCGCATCGCCTCGGTGCTCGTATTCATGGCCGGTTTCCGGGAATAGAGAGTTGCATCTGTGAAACGAGAAATCGCAATCAACGCGTCCTCACTCGAGGTCCGCGTCGCACTGCTTGAAGATAACGAGCTCGCGGAATTCTACCTCGAGCGCAATCGCCAGGTCGGACTCGCCGGCAACATCTATAAGGGCAAGGTCACGCGGGTGCTGCCCGGGATGCAGGCGGCGTTCGTCGATATCGGACTCGAGAAGGCGGGCTTCCTGCACGTTTCGGATTTTCATGACGGCGTGTCGGCGCTCAACACGGTGGCGGAAGTGCTCGGCGAAGAAGACGTCGAGACCGAGCCGATCGGTGACAACGAGTTTACCGAGGCGGAGATGAGCGCGCCCGAGGAAGGCGGCGATAGTATAGAGGTTAACGGCAACGACAACGGCGACGGCGACGGCAGTGCGCCGCGGCCATCGTCGCGCGGACGGCGTCGCGGCGGCAGAGGGCGTGGCCGGAGCCAGGCGCCGCAGCGCTCGCGGCTGCCGATCGAGCAGCAGCTGCATCGGGGCCAGGACATTATCGTGCAGATCGCCAAGGAGCCGATGGGCACCAAGGGCGCGCGGCTGACGTCGTCGATTTCGCTGCCGGGGCGGCACCTGGTATTCACGCCGACCAGCAACCACATCGGAGTGTCGCGGCGAATCGCGAGCGCCGAGGAGCGCGCGCGGCTGCGCGCCGACGTGGGCGAGCTGCGGCCGGCGCAGGGCGGGTTCATCGTGCGCACGGCGTGCGAGGGCGTGAGCCGGCGCGAAATCCAGCGCGACGTCGCGTTCCTCACCAAGCTGTGGGCGTCGATTCTGCGCAAGCACGAGAGCATGCCGCCGGCGTCGATTCTCTACAGCGACCTCGACGTGGCGCTGAGAGTCGTGCGCGACATGTTTTCCAGCGAGGTCGACAGGCTGTGGTGCGACGATCCGACGACCTACAGCCGGGTTGTGCAGTTCGTGCAGAACTATATGCCGCGGCTGCGCGCGCGCGTGACGCTGCATGACGGGCCGCAGCCGCTGTTCGATCGCTTCAATATCGAACCGCAAATCGAGCGCGCGCTCGATCGCAAGGTATGGCTCAAGTCGGGCGGCTACCTGATTTTCGATCAGGCCGAAGCGCTGACTGCCATCGACGTGAACACCGGGCGCTTCGTCGGCAAGCGCAGCCAGGACGACACTATCTTCAAGACCAACCTCGAGGCGGTCGAGGAGGTGGTGAAGCATCTGCGGCTGCGCAATATCGGCGGCATCATAATCGTGGATTTTATCGACATGGCGCGCGAAGCCGATCGCAAGAAGGTCAGCGACGCGCTGGCGGCGGCGCTCAAGCGCGACAAGGCGCGGACCTCGGCGCTGAAGATTTCCGAACTGGGCCTCGTGCAGATGACGCGCAAGCGCACCCGCGAGAGCCTGGAAAAATTGCTCACCGAACCGTGTAGCCGATGCGAGGGGCGTCGCGTCGTGAAGTCGGTGGCGACGCTCGCGGCGGAAGTGCTGCGCGGGATTCAGCGCGAAGCGGTCTCGAAATCGGCGGGCGACATGCTGATCGTCAAGTTGAATCCCGAGGTCGCGCGCTACCTGTACGATCACGGCGCGAAGGACCTCGAGACGCTCGAGCAGCGGCTCGAGACGAAGATCGTGCTGCGCTCGAACGACACCATAGATCTGGGTGCATTTGAACTCGCGCGTGCACCGGCGGCGGCCTAGTTCCAAATTTCCAAGGTGATAGGCTGAAAAGTGAGGCCCGTGCTCACGGCTCACGCTCTCGCGCTTCTGAATAGTCGATTCGGCTGTGCGCGAGAGTCCGGGGTTGTTTGCGAGCGAGTCGCAAATCCCGCCGGAGAATAGCCGATGAAAATCAAAAATTGGAAAATCAATGGCGCCGGTGCGCTGGTGCTGATGAGCCTGGCGCTCGTGACCTCGTGTAATACGCAGCAGCCGCCTCCACCGCCGCAGCCGGTGCCGGCTGTCGCTCCGCCGCCGCCTCCTCCGCCACCGCCGCCACCGCAAACCAAAGCCCCCAAGCCGCGCGGAGCCGTCGTGTCCTTCCAGGGCAACAAGAGCGCGGGTCGCCCGACGGCCAGCGGCGAGCCATATGACCCTGACGATATGACCGCGGCGTCGAAGACTTATCCGATCGGTTCCAGGGTTGAGGTAACCAATCCAAAGAACGGCAAGTCGGTGATCGTGCGAATCAACGATCGCGGACCGCACGTTCGCGGCCGGAGCCTCGATCTGTCGAAGGCCGCCGCAGAGGAACTCGGAATCACCGACAAAGGTGTTGCGCACCTTAAGATCAGACGGGTCGCTGCGAGTAAAACCACGAGGAAGGAAAACGAAGCTCCAGCTTCTCAGCCATCTGTAGCTTCTGAGCCGTCTGTGGCTTCTCAGCCGTCTGTGGCTTCTCGTCCGTCTGTTGCTCCTCAGCCATTTCCGAATTCTCAGCCATCTCTGGCCTCTCAGCCCGCTCCGTCGTCCGCCGCGACGCCGTAATCACCGCCGATTACTTGCGCAGAGAAATCTCGAAGCCGGTCCGTGTTTCGCGAATGTCGGAGCCGGTGAAGTCTGTCTGCCGGATGAAATCCAAGAATCGGTCCTTCGTGTAAGCGCGCTTGACTAGCATCAGGCGAAACGTCCATTTGGTGAAAAACGCGTTCAGTGGGCTCTGCTTGAGCGTGGCGACCTCGGCGTCGATAGCCTCTTTCGATACGTCTTTGCGGAGATCGATGATTAGCGCGGTGGCGCCCGGTTTGAGCACGCGGCACATTTCCTGGAGCGCCATCACAGGTTGGGAAAAATTCTTGAACGCGGCGCGGCAGAAGATCGCGTCGAAGGTGTTGGCCTCGAACGGCATGTGCGCTGCGTCCCCGCGGCGGAAGTCGACCTCGACGCGGGCGTCGGCCGCGTTCTTGCGCGCGAGGTCGACGAAGGTCGCGCTGATGTCGAGGCCGGTGATGCGGAAATTTCCGGCCCGGGCGAGCTCGATAGCGAAATAGCCGGGACCCGGAGCGATTTCGAGCACGGCGGCTGCCGGCGCGAGGCTCGCGGCCAGTTTGCGCGCCTGCGCGGTAAAGTCGCTGAGATCCTTGCCGGTGTTGGCGGCGTACCACCTAGCCACCCAGCCTTCCATCCCGAGACCTTTGTAGGCTTTCGCAGCAGACGGCATTTGGCATTTACCTCAAATTCAAAGATACTTGGAATATAAGATATTTAACCAAACGAGGAAAACCGCCGATGTCGACCCGCAGACGCGCAATTCGCGAATCCCTGATACGAGAAACGCGCCACTTTCTCGCGGAGGCAATCCTGTTCAATCAGCAACTGGCGGATCGGCTCGGCATCAACCCTATCGACTACCAGGTCCTCAACCTGCTCGATCTCTTCGGACCCGCCACGCCCGGCGACCTGGCGCATCTGACGGGACTCAGCAGCGGCGGCATGACGGTCGTCATCGATCGGCTGGAGCATGGGCAGTACATTGAACGCGAACGCAATCCGCGCGACCGTCGCAGCGTAATCGTGCGATTCTTCACTGCGCCGAAACGCAGAATCGCGGCGCTTTACAAGCCAGTGCTCGCGCGGATGGACAAAGTGCTGGCGGCTTATGACCTTGAGCAGCTTGGCGTAATCAACGATTTCTTCATGCGCTCGAATCGCGCGCACGAGCCCGGTCAAAGAAAAGAAACGAAAGAACTTGATTGAAGGAAGCAGGTAGTGCCCTGATTTCGAGTCAGGACACTACCGCGGAGGCGGCGTAGCTATCAGAGTCCGAAGAACAGGGTCACGCCCTGGGGCGGCGCTGCAGGGTATTCCGGGCTGTCGCCATAATAGTTGTACGGCTCCGGCTGTGCGTAGTAGTCCGGCTGCGGCGCGTAGTAATAGTCCGGCTGCGCGTAAACGACGGCGGGGCCGCGGTAGCCGCCGCCATGATTGCCATTATCATGATGCTGGTCGCCGCCGTGATAGTTGCCGCCGCCATGGTTATCAGCGGCGCGAGCCGATCCGACTCCGAAGCTGCCAATCACGAAGGCGAGGCCGACAGCCGCGGCAATCCGGGCTATCTTCGAGCGCAATTCAATTTTCGGTTCGAGCGATACTTTCATGATACTGCCTTGCGGGATCGATTCCCGCCCTACTTGGATGCGGTCTGTTTTGCCGCCGAAACTTTTTCGCGGGTGCGGAACAGGGAGTCGGCCGTCTTCTTCTGCGCGTCCGACATCGTGTTGTAGAGCGCTTCGAAAGGCGGCACGAATTTCTTCATTCCATCTTCATGCGCTTCAATGACTGACTCATACGACTTGACCACGTCGACGGCGTTCATCGTTTGCGCATCTGACGCGCGCTGCTTCTTCAGGTCAGACATCGCTTGCGCGTTGTCGCGCATCACCTGCGCCAGGTTGTCCCATTGCGGTTTCTGGGCGGCTGTTATGTGAAGCTTTTTGTGCAGTTCCTTGATGCGTGCCTCGACGGCATTGGCGTCCGCTGACGACGGCGATGCCACCGCCTGCGACGAAGAGGCTACCGCGATAGTCTTGCTGTTGCCCGCCATCACCGGGCTGGCGAGAACGACAACGCCGAGAAGAGTTGCCGCTGCGCCGGCTGCGCGTACGGCGCGATGCGAAAAATTGATCATATGACTCGTGCTCCTGTCAGTTGCGATTGCTGATACGGTTGAGGATTGTTGATTATCGGGACCGCTGCCAGCGTCTCACTACGCTCCATCGACATCTATAGTTATTTGCACTCATTCAGCCGGACGCGTGCTCTTCAGCACACTGCTGTGAGTAATCGTACTTGGTATTGCCGGGGAAGGTTCCTGTTATAACTCAATTCAACTACACGACTGTATTTACGGATGTAAATTGATTGATCAGAGAGTACAACCTCACACAGGAGATTGAATAAATGAAATACAAATCTAATTACATAGTGGCTATTGGAGTTGGTATTGCGATGACATGTATGGCCGGCTGTGCGCCGACTACTCACGTCACCGAAACGACGACCACCAGGCAATACGATACTACCAATCCGCCGATCGTGATGGCGCCGGTGTCAGACGCCAATACGACCACGACCACTCAGTATAACAACGGTACCGTGCAGCGGACTTACACTCAGCCCGCACCCTACGTCTCGCCCTCGGATCAAAGCACGACCACGGTAACGACCAACTCCGATGACGGAACGGTGCAGAAGCAAACGACGACTACGTATGCGGCGCCATACTGACTACCTATCGAGAATTTGGACGAAATAGACAAAGGAGCATGTCATGTTACTACTAATCATAATATTGGTTCTGCTGTTCGGCGGCGGCGGTGGTTACTATGGATATAGTAATTACGGTGCGACCGGAGGCTTGGTACCGCTGGTGCTGGTCATTGTGGTGATCTGGCTGTTGGTCGGCCGCGGCGGGATCTGATCTACATTCGTGGGCTTTGGTTATTTTCAGGACCAACCGGCGCAACGGCCAATGGTTGTAATTTCCGCGCAGGCGTAGCATGAAGATTCGCAGAGCAAAGAGCCGCGAGGGTCGGTCGAAATAGCGGAAGTGCCAAAGGAGTTCCGGGTGACTCTAGTTCAGATAGTAGTGATCCTGGTCGTGGTCGGCTTGGTGATGTGGCTAATCAATACCTACATTCCCATGGCGGGCGCTATCAAGAGTTTGCTCAATATTGTCGTTTTCGTAGTCGTTTTGATTTGGGTTCTGCAGACGTTCGGATTGATCGGAGCGATCCCCGGACTCAAGATGCCGCGGTTGAACTAGATGCAAATCGATGGAGACCGAATCAAACGCGGCCGAGGCGAAAATTCTTCCAGCAACCGAGCGACGTTTGTCGCCAGCTGACGCGCGAGACGGCGGGCACCCTCGAGAGACTCCCCCCTCCCTCGGTGCTCGCCACTTCCCAAAACTTTCGAGTGTCGAATGTCGATTGAATAAACCACCAACCACACTTAGTAACCGGCGCTGCCAGGAATAAAAAGAATGACTTTCGAAGATACCGCAAACGCCACAGTACGAACCGCAATGGATCAGGGCCGTCAAGCTGCCGACGTGGCCAGTCAGGCGGTCAAGGACGGTTACGACGCGGCGCAACAATACGTCAAAGACAAGGGCATGGATTTGGATCTCCGCGATCTCGTGCGGCGTGAACCATGGTTTGCAATCGCGGCGGCGTTTGCAGTCGGTTATTTCGCGGCGCAGATCATTCGGCGCGTTTCCTGAGGCGCGCGGCCGTGGACAATTCAGCAGACGCCTCGTCGGCAGACGCAATTGAAAGGATGCGTCGACGCGAGCGCGACGTCGGCGAATATATCAGGGAGGAACCGCTGACCTCGTTGGCTATCGCCGGCGGCGTCGGCTTTATCTTCGGCGGAGGCGCGCGCAGCAAAATTGGGCTGGCCCTGCTGACCCTGGTCGGACGAATCGCACTGCGCGGCGCGGCCACCAGTTTTATCGTCGGCCTGGTCACCGGAAATCAGGACAATCAACGGCCGGACCGCGGCACCAGTCGCGGCGGAACCTATCGCAATGGGCAACATGACAAACGAAGAACAGATTTCGGCGATCCAGACTGAGCGCGACGACGCGCGACAGGACTTGCGCGATACTCTGACCGACGTCAACGAGAAAGTTGGCCGGGTCGAAGATGAAATGCGTCCCGATCGCGTGATCGAGGGCCATGCCGTTGGAGCCTCGTTGATAGCAGGAGCGATGGGCTTTCTGTTTGGCTCGATCGTCAACAGCCGCGGCGCGGGTCCCGTCGTAATCGCGGCGCTGCTCGGCTTCGCACTCTCGAAACGCGGGTCTGACGATCAGCGCTGAGCGCGGATTTCATGACGGAAAAACAATCTCATCCTGCCAACGGCGCGCCCGGAACCATGCAGGATTGGCCCACGCTGGTCGGCAGGGCAGTTGACGACGTAACCCGCATCCTCCAGTCCGAAGCTCGGATCTTGCAGACCAACATGGGTGCGGCGCTCGAGACGCGACTAGCTAGTGCAATAGCTACTCTAACTATAGTCGCAGTGATGATTAGCGGCGCGGTATGCATCGTGTGCGCAGCGATCTTACTACTGCATCAATGGTTGCCGTTGTGGCAGTCGTTCGGGATCATCGGCGGCGGCATCCTGCTGGTCGGCCTCGCGAGTTACGCAATCACGAAGTCTCCCCCCACGCTCGAATCCGCGGAGTCAAAGTCGATATGAAGCCAATCGTAATCCTCGGTGTGATTGTCGCCCTGCTCGGAGTGCTGGCCCTGGCGATTCCGCAGTTCACGACCAACGACACCAAAAACGTCGTGACGTTGGGCGATCTAAAAGTCCAGGCCACCGTGCCGACTTCTCACAGCGTGCCGCCGATCCTGGGCGGAGCCGCGATTATCATCGGCCTCGTGATGGCAGGCGGAGGGCTCTACCAGAAATCATGAGGTCTTGAGCGCCCCGGGCACGGGCTTTTCCATCTTCAGTTGGGATCGGCGACAGAAGTCGCGGCGGCGATTTGAGCGGCGTCACGAATCTGACCGAAGTGAATCTTGCCGAGATCGAATTCCTCCAGCGCTTTGATCATGCTTGCGAGCGCGGCTTTGCAGGTCGGAAGATTTTTGCGCGCGCGAGTGAGTGGATTCGATCGCGCGACAATAAAATTCTTCAGATAGGGATGCATCAGGCCGCGCTTCTTGCCTGCGACCACGAGGGCTACTGCAAGATCGTCGGCGCGCTCGACCTGCGCCGCACGCTCCTCGCGATCTTCGATCGCCTCCTCGAGCGGCTTGGCCAGGAACCCATCGACGCGGCTGAGCAGCGGTGCATAAACGCCGCCCGAAAACCTCGGCTTCTTCTCATATAGCAGGCCCAGCGTGATGAAATGCGCACGCTCGAATTCGAAGGCGAAGTCCTTCTCTGCTGATTTGGGTCGCTCCTCGAGGCGCGCGCGATACATGCGGATGACCTCGAGCGCCTTGTCGCGCAGGTTGTGCGCTTTCTCGGTGTTGAGCGCGAGAATCTGAAAGGCGACCTCGGGATCCGGTATCACGATCGCGGGAATCATCTTCGCGCCGGACTTCACGGCGGCAGCGCGGCGATGGTTGCCGTTGGGCGTCCAGTAAGTGCCGGCGGAGTGAACGGCGACGATCGGCTCTGTGAAACGATCGAGTTTCTTCATCACCTCGATCATGCGCTTGAGATGCGCCGGCGAAAGATCGCGCTGATACGGCGTCGCCTCGACCTTCGCCAGCGGCAGCATCGCGAACAGGTGCCAGTTGTCGCCGACTGGTTCCTGGTAAGCGGCGAGCGCCGCGCCGCCGTCGGCCTCGATCGCCTCAGCCAGGTCCGTGACCGCGGCGGGGAGCTTTGCGCCGCGCGGAGAAGTAGCTAGTTCCACCATGCTCAAGCTTGTAGTTGATGGACCGCCTCGCGGACAAACGGATTACTGCGGAGGCGCGGCGGCGTTGACCGCGATGATATGAAAGTGAACGGTGACTTCGTCGCCTGCGAGAATCGTGTGAAACAGAACGGCCGGCACCTTGACGCCGAAATCTTCGTAGTTGAATGTCACTTCGCCGTCGCCCGCGAACACTCCGTCTGCCCCGAGCGTCGCGTGGACCGTCATCGTCATCGCGTGCGCCTCGCCGTGAAGCGTCAGGAAACCGGTCACGATCCCCGTGCCTTCGTGGGGATTGGTTATCACCGTACCGACGACGCTGTTGCTCTCGAATCCGATGGTCGGATACTTATCCGCCTCGAGCGATTTTTCGGTTACGGATCGATCACGCGACACGTTATCGCTGCGATAGCTGGTTGCGTCGATCAGCATCCTCACCTTTCCCGTGCCCGAAATGTTGGCGGGATCGATGCTTACTGCGCCGTCAATTATGCGGAACGTCCCGACGGCGTTGCCGCGAATGAATGCCGCCGGCTCGGCGACCGACGCGCTGACAGTGCTACGGTCGACGTCGACCTTGAAATGCATCGTGGCGGCGCGCGCGGCGGCCGCATCGAAAACCATGAGCGCAAATGCGCCGGCGAGCGCGGCCACAAGGCGCGCGCGAATGCCGCGTATTTCATCTGAGTATATTTTCAATTGACCCCTTCTCCGTTGTGCGATCAGCCGAAGCGGCGGCGCGCGATGGCAACGCCGATCACAGTGTAGATTATCCCGAAGCCGAAATTGACGGCGGCCGGGACCAGCGCGGTCGAGGCGGCCAGGTCGCGAATCATCAGGTCGTTGAACGCGCGCATCGCCCAGGTGGTCGGCAGTGCGAGCGCGAATTGCTGCATCCAGGCCGGCTCGAAATCGATGGGCCACCAACATCCGCCGATGGCAGCCATCGTCATGATCACGATTGCGCCTACGGGCAGAACAGCATCGCGCGTGCGCCCCACTCCGGCGACGATCAAGCCGAAGGCCGCGCCGGCGAACGCGATCGCAGCTGCGGGCAGCATCAGCGCGGCGGGAGTGCGCCCCAGTGAAATTCCGAAGAGCACGTAGCCGGCGGCGAACAGCACCGCCATCTGGATGAAACCGACCACGAAGCGCGCGAGCAGCTTGCCGGTGAGCGTCGCCCACAAGGGAGCCGACGCCGAACGCAGGCGTTCGAGCGTGCCCCAGTCATGTTCGTCGATCAGCGCCAACGATACGCCCATCAACATCCCGATCAAAAGAAATGTGACGGCGAATCCCGGCACCTGCAAATCGAAGGCGTTGAAGCCCGCGAACTCGCCGATTTCCTTGCCGGTCAGGTCGACCTCGGTGAGGCCGAGCGTGCCGGGAATCGCGAGATTGGGATCGATCACGGGCATCTCGGGAATATTGACGAGGGGAATTTTCGGCGCGGGCGGCAACGCGGGCAGATCGAGATTAATCTTCGGCACGGTGAGCGCGTCATCCAGCTTGCTGCGCGCGTCCCTGATCTCGCCGACGGGCGCGAGATTGATCCCGCCGAGATCTAGATCGGCCGGCAGCGTCGGAAAGGCCGGCGGCGGCGGAATGTCCGCGGAATGGCTGCCGGCGAGCTCTTTCAGTTGGCCGAACCAGTTTTCGAACTGACCATGCGCAATGTCGAGGCGATGCAGATAGTCCTTGAGTTCGTCGAGTTTCGATTGGCGCGCGGCTGTGTCGGCGTCGAGCTTACGCTGAATGCGATCCAGTTCGGTGTCGAGCGCAAGTTTGGTCTGGTCGCGCGCGTTGGCCATCGCAGCTTCCATGTGCGCTCGAATTCGTGGCGCGGCAGCCGCCCGCGCGGCATCGGCCTGCGTTGCAAGACGAGCGGCCTCGGCGCGGGTTTGCGCGGCGGCGTCGCGTGCTTGGGCGAGCTGGTCGGTGAACTTGCGCGTGCGTTCGGCGGTCTGACCGCGCGCCTCGTCGGAAGCGCCGGCGCTGATTTTGCGGCACAGCTCCGAAAGCGTCAGCTCGATCTTTATGGTCTGCAGATACTTGACCGGATCGGTGTAGAGAATCAGCCGCGCGCTGTGGCCGTGCTCGATCGCGTCGGTGGTGCCCGGCGGAATGACTATTCCAACCACCGCCAATTTGCGCTCACGCACGGTTTGCTCGGTGTCGAGGCGGCTCGTTGCATGAATGATCGAGAGGTCGGGCTGACTGGAAATCGCGTCGAGGATCGCGTGCGCAATTGCGCCGTGGTCTTCGTCGAGGACGGCGACGGAATATTCGCCGCGCGGAGCGGTGCGGCCGCCGTAAATTTTCGCCAATGAAAATCCAGCCGCGGCGATGACAGCGATTGGCGCGACCAACAGCATGAACAAACCGACGCGATCGCGCCGGATGAGCCGGAATTCCTTGCCGATCGTCAGCCACACCGCGAGCAGCATCATCGCCTCATTGCGTATCGCGCAGCGCGTGGCCGGTGAGTTTGAGAAACGCGTCCTGCAGATTGGGGCGATGGACGTGGAATTCGATGACCTCGTCGCCAGTTTCGCTCGCGCGGCGAATCACGTCGGGCACCTGCTCGAGGCTGTGCAAGGTGGCGGCGGCAGCGAATCCGTCGAGCACCTCCCACGGCAGTTCGGTGACGCCGTCGATTCCGTTGGACCATCCGGGCGCGAGCTTTTTCTTTGTCGAAATTTCGATTCGCGGCTCCGTGCCCGCCAGCGCGATCAGTTCGCGGTCGGTGCCCTGCGCAACTATATTGCCGTGATCGATCAGCACGATTCGATTGCACAGCCGTTCCGCTTCTTCCATGTAGTGCGTGCTGTAGAGGATCGCGCCGCTGGCTTGCGCAGCCCGCTCGACCACCGCGAAAATCCTGCCGCGCGATTGCGGATCGACGCCGACGGTCGGCTCGTCGAGCATGATCGCCGCTGGTGAGTGGATCATGCCGCACGCGATGTTCAGCCGGCGCATCATGCCGCCGGAGAATTCCTCCACCTCGTCGTCAGCACGATCGTCGAGGCCGACTTCCCCAAGCAACTCGCGCGCGCGCTTGAGCGCGTCGCGCGCGGCCATCCCCTGGATGCGTCCCCAGAACATCAGATTTTCGAGCGCAGTCAGCGTGGGATACAGCGCGAGCGATTGCGGCACCAGGCCGAGACTTCTGCGCGCAACGCGCGGCTCGGTCGCGAGACTGTGCGTAGCGATCGAGGCGCGCCCGGAATCCGGATCGATCACACCCGACAAAATCGACAGTGTGGTGGTCTTGCCGGCGCCGTTGGGGCCGAGCAGGCCGACGATTTCGCCGGCATTCACGGAAAACGACACGCCGTCGAGCGCGGTGCGATCGCCGTAGCGCTTGCGGAGATCTTCCGCGCGGATCATCGGTCCCGAGTTCATCGACGATCGACCATGCGCGGGCGAGATTTCAGCTCGGCATTCAGCGGTAACTCACCATCTCGAGCAGGTTGCCGTCAGGATCGAGAAAGTAGATGCAATCGTGATCGCCCCAATCGATCGGCGCGGCGCTCTCGACTCCGGCGGCCGCCAGGCGCTCGCGCGCACCGGCAAAGTCGCCGGCCTTAACTTTGAACGCATGATGACCGCGGCCGAGCGGATGGCCAATGATTGATTGGCGTGCGGCGTGGTCGAGCGGAGGCCGCGCGACCTCGAACAGCGCCAGGTTCTGGCCGCCGCAATCGAGCAGCACCTGGTCGCCGAAACGATTGACGACCTGCAGGCCGAGGACGCCGGTGTAGAAACGTTCCGCGCGCGCGAGGTCCGCCACCTCGATACCGAAATGATCCAGCCGCTCGAGTTTCATCGCGGGCACCCGAACAGATTATCCACGGGCATCGGCGATTAGGAAGATGCGGCCACCGTGCGTCCCTCGACTTCGAGCGCCCTTGATTCGACCAGACGTTCCTTCTCGTGGCGAATGAAGGCGGGATCGAACGTCACGATCAGGACCGGCAGAATGGTCATGGCGCCGAGCATCGAGACGAACATCCAGACCGCGAGCAGCAGGCCCATTTCGGCGTCGAAGCGGATGCTCGACCAGTACCAGAACAGGACCGACGCGACGAGAGTCAGCGCCGTGAACGCGACCGCTTTGCCCGAGGTGATCAAGGCGGCGTAAGTACTGTCTTTGAGATCGCTGCCAGCCGCCAGTTCTTCGATAATTCTACTGACTATATAAATCGAATAGTCAATGCCGAATCCGACGCCGACAGTGACTACTGGCAGAGTATTGATGTTGATACCTATATCGTGCGCGCCCATATAGGCATTGATCGCGGCATTGGCGAGAGCCAGTGGGAATAGCAAATAGAGTCCGGCCATGAATGAGCGATAGGTAATGAGTATGATGATGTAGATAGTCGCGAACGCGAGCACGTTAAGCAGAAGATCGTTGTCGATGATTTCCTGATTGGCGGCGGCGAGCTCGCCGATAATTCCGGCGGCCAGAGAAAACTTAACACCCGGCACCTGGTGCTCAGGCTCGGCAAAGAATCGCTGCGTGCGCAGTACGACGCGCTGGACGTTTTCACCCTCGCGATCCTTCGTGTACACCGTCATCTGGGTCGCGTCGCGCCGCGGCGTAATGATGTAGGCGGTCGACAGCGGCGAGGCTCCCGCTAGCAATCCGCCGAGCAATTGTCCGGTGCCGCGCGGGCTGGTCGGCAGCACGTTCCACTTGGGCTGGAATTCCCTGAGCGCGGAACCGCCGTTCGACAGCAAATCGGCGACCGAAAATGTGCGTCCCACCGCCGGATCGCGCTCCATGTAGCGCTCGTACTCGTCCATGACGTGGTACAGCTTCGGATTGTTGAGCGAGTCGCGCGTGGCGAGCTCCGCGACGACGACGAATTGCTCGATCGCGCCGAACTCTTCCTGGATATTGGCCATCGACTTGTTGTAAGCCGAATTGGGCCACAGGATTGGCGATTCAGATGAGGGGTCGCCGACCTTCAGGCCGGTCCAGAAAAAAGCGCACAGCGCGATCACGAGGCCGGTGGCGATGAAAGTCACGACGCGGCCCTGTCGCTCCAGCATCGGCTTGGCGATCGATACCAGCATTCGCTTGAAGAAGCCGTGCTCGCGCTTCTCGATCACGTCGATGTGCGGCGGGGCGAGATAGTAGTATACGATCGGATTGAGCAGCAGCTCGCTCACGATGATCGCGGCGATCCAGAAGCTCGCCGTGATCGCGAGTTTCTGCAGAAACAGAACCGGCACCAGCAGGATGACGAGCACGCCAAAGGCGTCGGTCAAAATTCCCGACAACGACGGCACGAACAGTTCGGAGAACGACGAGAGGATCGCTTTTTCCTTGTCGCGCAGGCGGTAGAACTCCTCGTAATAGCGATCGTGCATCTGCACCGAATGGCTGACGGCGCGCGCCGTTATCAGGAATGGGATGACGAGCACCAGCGGATCGAGTCCGAAGCCGAGCAGCCGGATAAAACCGAGGCCCCAGATGGCGCAGATCACGCCCGAGATCGTGGGCCGCAGCGCGCCGCGCCAGTCGTGGAAATAAAGATAGAGCAGGATCCAGACGGCGAGCACCGTGGCGACAAAGATCCACAGAAATTCCGGCGTGTAGTGATAAACCCAGCCGTACAGAATCGGCTGGCCGCCATAGTAGATGTGCACCGTCGCGTCGCGCTCCGGGATGACGACGACGCGCCGAATCTCGTCGAAGATGCGCGTGTAGTCGAGACGCGATTCGAGGAAGCTGCCCTCGATGATCGCCGCGCGGTCGTCGAGCGAGACGAAGCGGCCGAAAATCACTCCGGGATTTTTATGGACGTTGCTCTCGAGCTCCGCCAGGTCTTCAGCCGTCCTGGGAATCTCGCCGTTCGGCAACACCGGAGTATTTAGAATGACGCCGCCGGCCAGCGGGCGGAAATAACTGGCGGTCGCGATGGAGCGCACCGAGCCGTGCTGGATCCCGTATACGAGATCCATGTTGTTCGTTATGTCGATGATTTTCTTGATGATCTTGGCGTCGTAGATCGTCCCTTCCCGCGCCTCGACCATGATCGTCACGTTGTTGACGCTGCCGAAATACTGATCGTACTTGTGCGCAATTTGGATGAACGGATGATTCTGCGGCAGCAGATCGCCGAAACTCGTGACCAGCTGGGTCTGCGCCGCGTAGTAACCGAAGAAGGCAGTGAGCGCGCCGACGACGGCCAGCACGATGAAGCGCCAGCGCAGAATCCATTGTCCAAATCGGTACCAGGTCATTGCGTTCTCCGAAGTCCCCTGCTCGCGCGCTCGCGCTCAACCCTGACAGAACCGCCACGTCTTGCCGCCGTCCTCGGTGTAAAGGATGGTGCCGTAGCCGACGATCCATCCGTGCAGCTTGTCGAAGAACCGCACCTGGCTGAGCGGGAACGGCACCGTGGGCACCGACTGATCGTGCGCCCACGCGCCGTCGGGCTGCAGCCTCAGCACGGTGCCCGTCAGTCCGGTGGTAATTCCCTGGTCGCCGCCGAACAGGTCGACCGAGAACAGCGGATCGCGCGCCGGGATCTGCGTCGCTCCCGGGACCAACGTATCGATCGGCGACCCCGGCTTGTCCGCCTGATGCGCAAAGCGCCAGTTCTTGCCGCCGTCGTCGGTCTGAATCACCCAGCCTTCGAGCCCGCACGCGGCGCCATGCAGTTGATCGCGAAACGACACGCTGAAAAGAGTCGGCAGTAGAAAATCTGCGAGGCGCGGATCGTCATTCGGTCCGAGCGGACGTTTCCATTGTGGTACCAGCGATTGCTGCTGCTCCTGCCACGTCTGGCCGCCATTCTCGGTCGCCCATATTCGCCCCAGCTCGCCGACCACCCAGCCGTGATTGACGTCGAGGAAACTCGCGCTGTAAAGCACCGGCTCCTCGTACGGCAGCGCGTAATCGGCCAGGTCCGGCGGAAACAGCCGCTGCAATTGGCGCTTGATGAAACTCTCGCCGCCATTGGTCGTGCTCATCACCAGCGCACGGTCGCCGACAAAGAAGCCGTGATTCGTATCGGGAAAGGACAGCCCGAAAATGAACAGATGCGTCCGCGAGTTGAGCCGCGTCCACGTCTTGCCGCCGTCGCGCGTGCGCATCACCAGCCCGTCCTGCCCGCACAGGTAGCCGTTCTGATCGTCGGTCATCTGGATTCCGAACACGCCGAGCTGGGTGCCGATGTCGACTCGAGTGAAGTGACGGCCGCCGTCTTCGGTCAGCAGCACCTTGCCGCGATCGCCGACGATAAACGCCCGCGTCGGGCTGGTCGGCCAGACGTCGAAAAATTTGTCACTGAGCGTGATGTTGCGCAGCGGCAGCGGCGGCACTGCAACTTCGCGATGACACCCTGCGCTCGCGAGCGCGAGCAGAACAAAGAGCGTCTTGATTATGCTGTATGCGCGGAGTTTTCGCTCCATTCGGCCGATCCCATCGAAAAATTTGCTCTATACTCAAGCAAACCCGCCTGCTTAGCAAGCCATGAAATGCCTGACAGGATTTGCCGATTCAAGGGCTGCCCGGCGCGCGTCTCATCATGCGATGTTCTACATGGGCAACGACTTCGCCTTTCTGATTGGTAAGCGTCGAGCGCACTACCGCAAAGTTCATGGTTCCGGTGCGGCCGGTTTTTTCGTAGGTCTGCTTCAGTTCGGAGGACACCCGAATCGAATCGCCGGCTCGAATCGGCATGCCCAACTCGATGTCTATACCGGCCATGAGTCCGCCGCCGGCGAAGGCCGGAAGTCTGTCGAAAACATCGTCCGCGTAGCGAAACGCGGCGACGAAGGCCGGCGGCGCGACGATCCCGCCGTGCGGACCGGCGGCTGCCGCAACCGGATCGACATACAGTGGATTGGTCTCGCCCATCGCGATGCAAAAGTTCGCGATTCTTTCTGCGGTTACGACAAAAGGCTCGCGGGCATTGAAAGTAGGGCCGCGAGCTCGCTTCTCCATGTTCGTCGAACAATCCGTATGCAGCGCGAGTTACAAGTTGCGGCCGCCGGCCGCGTCGGTGAAACCGCGGATGCCGATGCCGCCTTCGCAAAGGATCACGCCGCCAGTCGCGGTGGAAGAATTCTCCGCCGATGCGAGCAGCACGTACGAACCGGTGTAATCGCGCGGCTCGGGCAGCTTGCCCAGCGGGATCCCGCGCTCGGCGGCCTCTTTCAGCGGCACCGAGGCAATCGATTTTTCCGCCATTTCGAGCGAACGCGGCCCGCGCAGATCGGTCGGAATCGCGCCAGGTGCCACGCCGTTCACGCGAATCTTGGGCGCTAGTTCGTACGCCAGTTGGCGAATCAAGCCGACCACCGCATGCTTCGACGCTGTGTACAAAGGTCCGCCGCCGCATGGATAGAACCCCGCGTTGGAAACCGTGAAGATGATTGAGCCCCGCGTTTTCGCCAGCTCGCGATATGCCGCCTTCGCGCCCAGCAGGTAGCCCTTCACGTTCACGCCGAAGAGTTCATCGAAAGCGGTGCCGATTCGATCGTCGGGGATTGCGGCGAGCGAGATCGAGAAGTCCCAGATTCCAGCGTTGCCGACGAAGCAATCGAGCCGCCCGAACCGCTGGACTGTTTCGGCGACCGCCCGCTGATTGTCGGCCAGCACCGTGACGTCGCCGACGATTGCTGCGACCCGCTCTCCGAGCCGCTGGGCGAGCTCCTCGCTGCGTTCGCGCGCGCGATCGAGGATTGCGACGTTCGCGCCCTCCTCGACGAAGCGCTCGACAATTGCCCGCCCGAGTCCCGATGCGCCGCCGGTGACAAGCGCGACTTTGTTTTCCAGCCAGCCCATATCAGAAGAAATTGCTCAGGTTGCGCGACAGCAACACTGTCTGTTCGAGGAAAATCTTGCGGTCCGCGATCTGGAAGGATCCTTCCACGCGCCGCAGCACGTCACGGCGCGATCCGATCCACGAACTCTCCTCAGAATTGAGCCGAGTGCGATAAAGGTGGAAATTCGATTCCACTTCGAGCTCGCGGCCGCTGTCGCGAACAATTCTCACGTTGGTAATCAGGTGGCGCGTTCGCGACGGCGGATCCTCCGCCCATGAGCGTCCACTCTTGAGCTTCGCGACGCGGCCCGCGAGCAAGGCCTTGGTGTCGCTGAAGAACGCCATCTCGCCCGGCTGCGTGAACTCCTTATCCGTCTCACGATTCATCCGCGTGCGCCGAATCGGCATAAAGTAGTTCGCGTCCTCGGCGAACAGCCCGAGCCACTCGTCGTATCGATGCGCGTCGAGGATCGCCGCCTCGTCATAGTAGAAGCGCTCGATCTCGTACTGACGGACCATCGCCGCAATACGCTCCTCGCTCGGACGCAGAACATTTTCGGCGGACATCTTTATGCACTCCTAGATGAACTCACCCGGCGTGGTCGCATTCCGCAGCTCGTCCCAGCTCAGACCCTTCATCCATTGCGCCCACGAATGGTAGGTCCACAACTGGCCGTGCTCGCTGGTCAAACCCTCGACACGCGCAAGCCCGCCCTCCTTGATGATCCTGCCCTGGCCGAGACCCATCGTGAGTTGTTGCTTCATCCGCCTGCTCGCGACGCCGCGCGTCTGCGCTGTCGCCTGCGCCCAGTTCTCACCGTCGTCCTGCTCGAGTACGCCACCCGGCCCGAACACGCGGCTCGCGAGCGTCACGATGAAATCGCGCGTCTCGCGCGGCAGGTTTCGATCGACCAGGGTGAACCACCAGATCTCGGTATGGCCGGGATCGCGCGGGATTCGCAATGACAGTTGTCCGGTTACCGAGGTCACCCACGACGTCGGAAAGATGTTCGGATGTCCCGCAACTTTTGCGCCGACCGGCCCCAGGACCTCACGAGCTTGCGCAGTTGAGCGCCAGGCGTTTTCGAAGTCGGGATTAGCTGACGAAGATGCGGTGGGACCGCCGATCGCGTGTCCGTACTCGCCGAGCACGACCACTTGATCGAACTTGGTTCCAATGATGCCGGTGCCCGTCATGTCGAGGGCGGCGCCAGTATCCATATTCACGCCACTCATATCGATCTTCTCTGCCGCGGCGCGGGTTGGTTCCATGCCGAGCGCGCCGGTCTGAAATGCCGATGCGTGTGTGATTTGCGGGTGATACCAATCGAAGAGATTGTCGACCGCGAATTTCCAGTTGCAGTCGATGATGAACTTCTGGATGCCGGGAACCACCGCCATGTCGCCGCGCGCGGCGATCAGATCGAGACCGAGCCGTCCCGTCGCTCCGAGGTAATCCTCCAACGGCGGCGCAGTGCCATCATGCGTACCGAAGATGAACCCCTTGTAGCTGGCGACCTGCGCCACCTGCGCCAGCCCATGCTGCGTCTTGTCGAGTTGGCCGTTGTAGAATGTCTTGAACCCGGGCACGCCGAGCAGGCGACCGTCGATGCCGTACGACCATCCGTGATACGTGCACAGGAAGCTCTTCGCGTTGCCTTCCTCCGCCCGGCACACGGCGTTGCCGCGATGCGCGCAGGTGTTGAGCATGGCCTTGACCGTGCCGTCCTTCTGCCGTACGACCAGCACGTTGTCGCGGCCCATGATCGACTGGAAGAAATCGCCGGGCTCTGGAATCTGCGATTCGTGGCAAAGGAACAGCCACGCTCGCCCGAAAATTCTTTCCATCTCGAGTTCGAAGATCTCGGGATCGCTGTAGATGCGGCGATCGATTTCGCCCCGCTCCAGCGATACCAGTTCGTCGATCGCAATTGGCGTGCTCATCGTTCACACTTCCTTGCGAGGCGCGCAGCCGCCGCCTTCAGCCCGAAGCGATCACTATCACAAAATTTAAATTTTGGCGCTCAGCAGAAACCAGAATTCTGGTATCGCCTCCAGCGCGCTTGCGTTAAATATCAACAGGATCGCGCAAGCCAAATCGTGGGAGGGACACAGTGCGTTTCACATTGATGCTGTCGCGCGGAGAGTATCGGGATTTTCACGCGATCGCGCGCACTGCGGAAGCATCCGGTTTCAGCTCGATCACAATTCCAGACAGCCTTTTCTTTCCGCGAGCTACCGCATCCGTCTATCCTTACGCCGATACCGACAACATCAGGGCGTATATTTCCGCGACCGGCTTCATCGAACCTTTCATCGCGATGACCTGGATGGCGGCCGTCACGAAAACGCTGCGTTTCTATCCCGCCGTCATGAAGGTCCCGGTGCGGCAGCCGCTGGTGCTCGCCAAGGCGCTGAGCTCGCTCGCCGTTATTTCGGACAACCGCGTGAGCCTCGGCGCCGGACTCGGTCCCTGGCGCGAGGACTTCACTTACAACGGCGTCGCTTTCGAGAAGCGCGGCCGGCTCATGGACGAATGCATCAAAATCATTCGTGGCGCTCTTGGCGGCGACTACTTCGAATTTCATAGTGAGAACTACGATATCGGGCCGATGAAGATGAATCCGGTGCCGGATAAGCCCGTGCCTATCCTGTACGGCGGGCACAGCAAGGCTGCGCTCGCCCGCGCCGCTCGCCTCTGCGACGGATGGATTTCCGCCAATGCCGATACCGACACCCTGAAGAGTCTCGTCAAGCAACTGAATGTCCAGCGCGAACGATATGGAACACTGAACCGACCCGACTTCGAAATTCACGTCATGGACATCAGCGCGAGCACCGCGGAGGACTTCAAACGCCTCGCAGATTTCGGCGCCACCGACATGGTCACCGGCTTCGCCGGCGAAGGCCAGCAAATGCTCGATCAGATCCGCCAGTTTGGCGACAAAGTCATCGCAAAGATCTGAACGTCTATCTCTTCTCCCTGTTAGGGAGAGGAGACAGGTGAGGGTCCGATTATAGCGAAGCGATTCAAGATTCCGCTCCGACATCAGTTGCGATTTGGTTTCATCTGCTGTCCATTGTGAAATCCTTATGCAACAGGTATAAATTATCATATGAACGCCAAAGTTCACCGCTTAGCTCCCCGACCCAAGGCAAGGGCAAAGCAGCCGCTCGAGAGCGCGGTCGCCCGAATCCTCGACGACCTCGAACAGCGCGGCGGACTCAAGGGCTCCGATGTCGCCAACATCGTCAACACCTCACGGCCCACCGTCTCGCGATGGAAAAGTGGTAAGGCCTCGCCACCGCTCGCGACCCAGACGCTAATCGCCGACCTGCGCTATGTCGTCGATCGACTGTCAGACTTCTACACTCCGACCGAGACCCGCCTCTGGCTTCATGCGAAGCATCCGCTGCTCAACAACGAACGCGCCATCGACTTGATCATCGTGGACCGCACGCAGGAAGTTCTCGCAGTTATCGAACGCCTCGACGCCGGCGCCTACCTGTGATTGTCTGCGCTTGACCTGCGATGCCGGCGGCACGGAAGCCACGCGACCCCGCGCTGCTCGACGCGCTGGATGCTTTCGACCGGGTTCGTTACGCGGGAGATACCTGGCGGGTCGTACGCCGCGGCCGCGATCCTCTCCAGGGAGGTGCTTCCGGCGGACGCTGGGATCCCACGTCGTTCGACGTCCTCTACACCGCTCTGAATCCGGATGGAGCCGTCGCCGAAGTTCATTTTCATCTGTCACATCAGCCGGTCTTTCCGTCGAAGATCAGACACGGACTGCATCGCATCCGGGTCAGGACCATGAAGGCTCTCAGGCTGCCGGATCTCGCCACGATGGCTCCGCTTGGCGTCGATCCCGACAGGTACCGCGAGATCCTCTATGCGCCGACCCAGGCTATCGGCGACGCCGCTTACTTCCTCGGCTTCGACAGCATCATCGCCCCAAACGCGCGATGGTCATGCAACAACCTGATCCTGTTCACCGATCAAATCGCACTCCCCAACCTCGAACTCATCGAGTCGTCGGAAGTTCACTGGCCCGAGTGGATAAAGAAAGTGAAGTGATCTCGCCGTGGGCTCCGCTTACAAATCCGCCAATAGCAAGCCCGTCAGGTACTCGCCCTCAGCGTGGCCCAGCAGCACGGGATGGTCCGGGCCGGGCCCGAGATGCGCAATCAGGCGCAGATTGCGGCCCGCGTTGGACGCGGCGTAGCGCACTGCGCGGACGAAATCGTCGGCGCGAAAATGCGTCGAGCACGAGAACGTCATCAGGCGCCCGCCTGGCGCCAGCGCGCGCATCGCGACCGTGTTGAGCTCGACGTACAAGCGGCCGGCGCGCTCCGCGTCGCCGCGGCTGCGCGCGAGCGGCGGCGGATCGAGCACGATCAGATCGAAGCGATTCGCTGTCTCAGCCATGAACCTGCCGGCCTCGCCGTGCACGAACTCGACCGCGCTCACCGGATGCCCGTTCAACTCGAGATTATTCCGCGCCACGTCGAGCGCCCGAGCCGACGTATCGACGGCGACGACTTTGCTCGCACCGCCGGCCAAACCCGCGAGCGAGAATCCGCCCTGGTAGCAGAATGCGTCGAGCACGCGCGCGCCCGACGCGATCGAGCCCGCCAGCGCGCGGTTGTCGCGCTGATCGAGGAAGTAGCCGGTCTTCTGTCCATGCTCGAGATCGATCCTGAGCTTGATTCCGTTCTCGCTCGCAACCGCCGAGGTCACCGCTTCACCCGCAAGAACCGCCGTGTGATCTTCGAGGCCTTCCTGCTTGCGCACCGCGCCATGACTGCGCTCGATAATCGAGCGCGGATGCACCAGCTCGCTGAGCGCTGCAACGATCGCCGCGCGCATCCGGTCCGCGCCCGCGGTCAAAATCTGCACGACCAGCACCTTGTCGAAGCGATCGACGACCACGCCCGAAAGCCCGTCGCCGTCGCCGTTGAAGAGGCGGTATGCATTGGTGTCATCGCGAACGAAGCGCCGCCGGATGTCGAGCGCGCCCTTGAGCCGCCGCGCGATCAGTTCTTCAATCGCGGGCGCTTCGCCCCATGCGATCATCCTGAGCGCAATAGTCGTGGCCGGGTTGCAGTAACCCATGCCGAGAAGAGCGCCCGCCGCGTCGTGCACCGTGACGAGCGCGCCTGCCTCAGGCGAAGGCGGTTCAATCCGCTCGATTGCCTGCGAGAAAATCCACGGATTGCCGCCGCGAACGGGTCCTTCCCTGCCCCGCTTCAGGACGACGCGCGCGAGCGGTTCGCTCACCGCACTGGCCATGGCGGTTCGCCATCGCGGGCGAAGTCGCCGCTGCGGCCCCCGCGTTTTGCGACCAGTCTGATCGCGCCGATTTCCATCGCTCGGTCTATTGCCTTGGCCATATCGTAAATGGTCAGCGCTGCCGCACTCACCGCGACCATCGCTTCCATCTCGACCCCAGTGCGGGCGTCTGTCACGGCACGAGCCTGAATCTGCAAGCTGGAGTTGGAGGTAGAAGGCGCGAAATCGATCTCGACGACTTCGAGCGGGATCTGATGACACAGCGGAATCATCTCATGCGTGCGTTTCGCCGCCATGATTCCCGCGATCCGCGCCGCCGCGAGCGCCTCGCCCTTCTTCAGCTTCCCGCCGACTATCGCCTGCAACGTTGCAGGCGCCATCCGCACTTCGCCGCGCGCAACAGCCTCGCGCCGCGTCACCGGTTTCTCGCCGACGTCGACCATCCGGATTTGCCCGCGCGCATCGAGATGCGTTAGCTGCGCTGAGGCGGCGCGCGGCTTTGCCAATTGTTTCTTGCCCGCCATCGAAGGAGTGGTTAGCTTATGTTGACCGCCCGCGGATATACAATAAACTCCTGACTTCGGTCCGACCGAACATCTCAAAACATCACGCAGACGGTTCATATGGCTGACGAAATCAACAAGGTCGTAATCCTCGGCTCGGGTCCCGCCGGACTCACAGCCGCACTTTATACGGCGCGCGCCAATCTCAATCCGCTGCTGATTGAAGGGCATGAACCGGGCGGCCAGCTCACTATCACCACCGAGGTCGAAAATTATCCGGGCTTCGAGCACGGCATCCAGGGCCCCGAGATGATGGACGTGTTCCGGCGCCAGGTGACGCGCTTCGGCACGCGATTTCTGTCGGGCGCGGTGACCGAGGTGCGCTTCGGTAAGCGGCCGTTCGAGTTGGTGGTGGAAGACAAAGTCGTCAAGGCCGAGGCCGTCATCATCGCGACTGGCGCGACGGCGAAGCTGCTCGGAATCGACTCGGAAAAACGGCTGATGGGTTATGGCGTGAGCGCATGCGCCACCTGCGACGGCGCGTTCTTCAAAAACAAGGAAGCGATCGTCGTTGGCGGCGGCGACACTGCCATGGAGGAAGCGAACTTCCTGACGCGCTTCGTCACCAAGGCCACCGTGGTGCATCGGCGCGACACTCTCCGCGCCTCGAAGATCATGCAGGATCGCGCGCGCAAGAATCCGAAGATCTCGTTCATCTGGGATTCGACCATCGAAGAAATCCTCGGCGAGCAAAAGCATGGCGTGAACGCGGTCAAGCTGAAAAATCTCAAGACCGGCAAAATCACCGACATGAAGACCGATGCCGTGTTCGTCGCGATCGGGCACAATCCCAACAGCGCGCTGTTCAAGGGCCAGCTCGAGATGGACGAGATCGGCTATCTGAAGGTGAAGTCGGGTTCGACCTACACCCAAATCGAAGGCGTGTTTGCCTGCGGCGACGTCGTCGACAGCGTCTATCGCCAGGCGGTGACTGCGGCGGGCACGGGATGCATGGCGGCAATCGACGCCGAGCGCTGGCTAGAAGCCAACGGCGAATAGCGCCGCTATTAGTTACGGAAATAAACAAACGGGGTCGCCAAGCTGTTATCGCTATGATAACAACCGCCTATGGCGCCAATTTCATTTCCGAAGGATTTTCTGTGGGGCACCGCCAGCGCGTCTTACCAGATCGAGGGCGGCTGGAACGTGGACGACAAGAGCGAGTCCATCTGGGATCGCTTCTCGCACACGCCCGGCAAGATTAAAACCGGCGACACCGGCGACGTCGCGTGCGACTTCTACCATCGCTACGCAGACGACATCGCGCTGATGCAGGACCTCGGTCTGAACGCCGCGCGAATTTCGCTCTCGTGGCCGCGCATCATGCCCGACGGCAAGGGCCCGGTTAATCAGAAAGGCCTCGACTTCTACAACCGCGTCGTGGACGAGATGCTCAAGCGCAACATCCAGCCCTGGGTGACGCTCTATCATTGGGATCTGCCGCAGACGCTCGAGGATGCCGGCGGATGGCCTAATCGCGACCTCGCCGAAATTTTTCGAGACTACGCCGCCGTGGTGGCCGACGCGCTCGGCGATCGCGTGAAGCACTGGATGGCGTTCAACGAGCCGTGGATCTTCACGATGCTCGGTTACTCGACCGGCATTCATGCTCCCGGCCGCCAGGAAACCGACAACGCGATGAAGGCGACGCATACGGTCAATCTCGCGCAGGGCATGGCGATCAGAGCTTTGCGCGAATCGAAGAACCATCCTGAGGCGGTCGGAACGGCGTTCAGCATGTCGCCGGTGCATCCGGAAACCGGGTCGCTCGAGGATCGCACGGCGGCCGAGCGATGGCATCGGTTCTGCAACATGTGGTTCCTCGATACGGTCATGCACGGCAAGTATCCCGCGGCCTATCTGCACGGCTCGGTCGAAGATCACGTCGAGATTCGCGCCGGTGATATGGACCTGATCAAGGCTCCGCTCGATTTCATCGGAATAAACCTCTACACGCGCACTGTTGTGACGCACGATTCGCACGATCGCATGGGAGTGAAACGGGTAAGGGCGGGCGGCGAGGAGGTCACCGACTTCGGTTGGGAAGTCTATCCGCTGGCGCTTTCCGAAATGATCACGCGCGTCTCGAAGGACTATCAGGGAGTGCCGATTTACGTGACCGAGAACGGATGCTCATACGGCGACGGGCCGGGCGCCGACGGCAAGGTCAATGACCAGCGCCGCGTCAGCTTTCTGCGCCGTTTTATCGGCGAGGTCGGGCACGCGATGAAAGCTGGGGCGGACGTGCGCGGTTATTTTCTGTGGACCTTTACCGACAACTTCGAATGGGCCGAGGGCTTCGGCCAGCGTTTCGGAATCGTGCACTGCGACTTCAAGACCCAGCAGCGAATCGTGAAGGAGAGCGGGCATTGGTACTCGCGCCTCGCGCGCACCGGCGCGCTCGATTTCGATCCGGTCGTTTGATCCAGTGACTGAAGCAGTGCCGCGATGATGGGCGGCGAATTCCT
>Ga0210391_10000847_pt1 | contig 29891 bp, 26 predicted proteins | sample IncBWC12OmetaG_FD_160573 | JGI IMG/M metagenome (GOLD analysis project Ga0210391, IMG submission 160573) | Forest soil microbial communities from Barre Woods Harvard Forest LTER site, Petersham, Massachusetts, United States - Inc-BW-C-12-O ... | reverse complement strand
TAGTAACGGCTAGCTTTTGATGGCGGAGACCCATTTCTCGCAAGGGTCGAAAAGTGTGCAGACTGAAGGCGTTGCGCGCTCAAGAAATCCCCACCCTTGCCGGTTCGGAGTTTCTGACCTCCAGGCTCCGAATCGGCAACAGGGAACGACCCGCGCTCCGTTCTACTTGCGGCGAATTTCCTGAATGGCTTTTCGCAAAATCGTCGCGATCCGTTTTCTTTCTTCCGGCGCGGCGTCGATCTTCTCGAAGAGAATCGATTTCAACTCGCTCCGCAACTCGCGGAATTCCATTTTTGCCTGACGCCATTCGCTCTTGATCCCGCCACGAACGCCAGCCTCAGCGTCTTCTGCGGCCTCGGCATCTTCCGAGTAGCTTCTTTGAAACTCGGAAAACCTACGCCCAAACCGCGCCAATTGCTCTAGAATCTCTTCCACGCTGGCGCGGTTTTCAGACAGGTAGGCAGTTCCCTCGGGTGTGATCCGGTAGAGTTTCTTGGCGCCTTCGCTTTCGCCGGCTGCATGACCCATTTCTTCCAAGTAAGTCAGTGCCGGGTAGACCATTCCGGGGCTCGGCGTGTAAACGCCACTCGAATGCTCCTCCACGGCTTTGATAATCTCGTACCCGTGGCGCGGCTTCTCGCTCAGCAGAGCCAGGATGATCAGACGAAGGTCACCCGCAGCCAGCATTCGCGCCGCGCGCCCGCCGAATCCGCGTCCGCCAAACCGCCGGAATCCCCTTCCGAATGAACCGTGATGTCCGCGTTCTTCAGCTATACCCATGCCGCAATGTTGGTGATGTCGATGCATATTGTTTTCTATCTCCTAAGTTGTTTGATAACCCATTGTTAAATATATCTTATGATATGTCAAGAGAAAACATCAGGATGAATTATCGAAGTGTCAGGACCAGCAATCCCCCGCGAAACCGAGGGGCAGGATTTGGCGGCGGATTGGTTCCCGGCAGAAACGCAACGTCCCTCGACTGCGGGGTAGTTCACTGGCGTGAACGAGCTCCCTCGCTCGGGATGACAGTGCGCCTGTGGCGTTCACTTCTCTGTTATCCCGAGCGGAGCAACACGGGCCGCAAAGCGGATCGTTTTACGGAGTCGAGGGACCTTGTGTTTCCTCCGTGGCGAGCGCACTGCGAAAAGCGAAGAAGCGCCGCAGACGTCCGCGGAATCCCCCCTTGCCGCTTCTGAGCGTGCTGGGTACCGGTAGTTTACTGGCGGCAAGGGTGGGCACCCGACGTAATGGACCTTAACAATACTTACAACCGCCTGTGCGGTTTGCGGGGATTTCCACGATGCACGCAGCCGTGGAATCCCACCCGGCACGCCGATGGGCGCTAGGCCGGAGCGTATCGTTTAATCGCGAGACCCCGCGCATGTTTCCGCGCCTTCGCCACATCGTAGGCAAGCTGCATCCGGAGAAGATGGTCCATCTCCGGTCCGAATGCCTTTTCTATGCGCAGGGCCATCTCCGGCGTCAACCCTGCCTTGCCGTGGAGAAGGTCGGAAAGCGTAGCCCGGCGCACTTGCATGATCTCGGCCGCCTTGGACACAGTCAGGCCTAGCGCTTCGATCACTTCCGTTCTTATCAGGTCGCCGGGATGCGGCGGATTCTTCATGGGCATTTGCGGCCTCTCAGTGATAGTCGATCAGGTCAATATCGTTGGCGGTATTTGTCTGCTCGTCGTGCGAGAAAATCAGCCGCCAGTTTCCGGTGACAGTCAGGCTCCAAAATCCTTGCAGGTCGCCCTTAAGAGAGTGCAGCTTCCATCCGGGAAACCGGCGCAACTGCTCAAGGCTCTCAGCCGTTTCGAGGGCGAATAGAATTTTGCGCAGCTTGTCGGCCATCGCTGGCTGGATTCCCTTGGCGCTTCCGTCCTGGTAAAGCTGCCTCAGTCCTTTGTGGCGAAAGCGGACAAGTTGCATGTTGCCCCACTTTTCACGGTTTCTTATTATGTACGGTAACACCGTACATGTCAAGGGGATGCCTGAGAGCGGTTGACCAGCTCAAAGAGATGGAACCGTGGAATCCCACCCTTGCCACTTTAGGGCGTGCGGGTAACGAGCAGCTTTTTGGCGGCAAGGAGGGGGCACCCGGCTCGTTCACTGGCTTGAAGTGGCGCCGCTCGGGATGATCGTGGGTTGGTGGCGCTCTCGAAGTTTCGCAACGCAACTCTCGCAAGAGTGGATCGTGGCCCCCGGGCAATATTCGTTCTTATGTTCCGACTGGGGATGCCTGCGCTTACTTGCCGGCCGGCTGCTGAACATGGTATGCAGATGGCGGGAGAAAGTATGCGACGTTTTAGCCGTCTTGGTTTTCGCGCTTCTCGGCACCCTCTCGGCAGCAGGGCAGACATGCCCCGATCGGAAGGCAAAGGTGGCCTGTCAATCATTTCACGAACTCCTGTCGAGCAAGGACGAGAATTTGCTGATGAGAAGCCGAAGCGATTCTGCGCTCGCTTGTTTTCGCGAGAGCGACGATCAGTTCTTCACCGTCACGTGGGACTGGCCGGGCGTCCAACGATGGGAGATCAAAATGCGCACTCCTACCGGAGAACCGGAGGATGTCCTATTGGTATCAGTCGATCGAGACCTGCGGGAGGGGTATACCGAGGTTGATCAAGATGCGTACCAGTTTGGAACTGTAATGATAGAGTCTTACAAAAACGGTATCTATGAAGGGGGCGAATCCTTCTCCGGTCTGTGGCAAACAAGCGTGAATGAAGGTAAGGCTGAGCCGTGGAGCATTATGACATCCGAGCATGACAAACTCGGAGCAGCAGATCGGGATCGTCGACGCTCAATAAGGGTCGATAGAGTAGGAATCGCGGCGAGTTCCGCCTTTGCAAATGCCAAGAACGGCACGACCCAGCATACGATAACAATTCAACTGTCTACAGGGCGTTTTTCCGAGGAGTTTGAGGCAGGGGAAAGTAAAAACGTATACTCGGGGCGGTGCGCGTCATTTAAGTCCCTGCCGAAAAGGCCGAGCCCTCGGGCTAAACCCAAGTAAACCGTCGGGTGCCGTCAGCTCGCCGCCTACGGTGTCTACGCCGCAAACGAGAGCTAGCCGAGCGTTGCTCGGCATGGACGGTAAGAGTTCCCCTCCCCACACGGTCCAAATCCGACACCATCCAATTCCCGCAACTTCCATCGCTCCAATAGCATCTAAACCTTGACAACGTTCCACTCACATCCTATCATGCAGGTGGAAGCAATCATAAGCGCACTGATTTAGAAGCACTTATTTGATGCAACGGGGCCGCCTGGCGGCTCTCTAAGACATCAGCGATAAGGATTTCAGAAGGTTTAGAGGAGAAACGATATGGCCAAGATTATTGGAATTGACCTTGGAACCACTAATTCCTGCGTGGCGGTGATGGAGGGCGGCGAACCCAAAGTTATCCCCAATGAAGAAGGAGGGCGCACCACGCCTTCCGTGGTTGGTTTTACCAAGACTGGAGAAAGACTGGTGGGGCAGGTGGCAAAGCGGCAGGCCATCACCAATCCCGAGAACACGGTTTTCTCGATCAAGCGATTCATGGGACGCCGCTATGACGAGGTTCAGGAAGAAATCAAGATGGTCCCATACAAGGTCGTGAAGTCGGGCGACCACGTTGCCGTGCTGGCGCAGGGTAAGGAGTACACGCCTCCGCAGATTTCGGCGCTGATTTTGCAGAAGCTGAAAAAGGCGGCGGAAGACTATCTCGGCGAGAAGGTGACCGAAGCGGTCATCACCGTGCCTGCGTATTTTAATGACGCGCAGCGGCAGGCGACCAAGGATGCCGGGCAGATTGCCGGCCTCGAAGTAAAGAGAATCATCAATGAGCCTACGGCGGCCGCGCTGGCGTACGGGCTCGACAAAGGCAAGGACGAGACGATCGCCGTTTACGATTTTGGCGGCGGCACCTTCGATATTTCGATTCTGGAAGTCGGCGAAGGCGTGATTGAAGTCAAGGCCACCAACGGCGACACGCACCTGGGCGGCGACAATCTCGACCAGCGCATCGTCGACTGGTTGATCGACGAGTTCAAGAAGGATGAAGGACTCGATTTAAGAGGCAAAGGGAATGAAATGGCTTTGCAACGTCTGCGTGACGCGGCTGAGCGGGCGAAGATCGAGCTTTCGACCACGATGGAAACCGAAATCAATCTGCCGTTCATCACGGCGGATGCGAGCGGTCCGAAGCATCTTGTGAAGAAGCTCACGCGGGCGAAGCTGGAAGGGATGGTGGAAGACATCATCCAGAAGTCAGTGGGACCGTGCAAGCAGTGCATGAAAGATGCCGGCATCGATTCTTCGAAGATCAACGAAGTGGTGCTGGTCGGCGGGCAAACTCGTATGCCGCGCATTCAGGCGCTGGTGAAGGAGCTGTTCGGCAAGGAAGGGCACAAGGGAGTGAATCCTGATGAAGTCGTGGCAGTGGGCGCGGCGATTCAGGGCGGCGTGCTCGGCGGCGAAGTGAAAGACCTGCTGCTGCTGGATGTGACTCCGCTGTCGCTGGCGATTGAAACACTTGGCGGCGTGGCCACTCCGATGATTCCGCGCAACACGACGATTCCGACGAAGAAGACGGAAACGTTCTCGACCGCGGCCGACAATCAGACTTCGGTTGAGGTGCACGTCCTGCAGGGCGAGCGTCCGATGGCGGCGCAGAACCGTACTCTGGGCAAGTTCCACTTGACTGGAATTCCGACGGCTCCGCGCGGAGTGCCGCAGATCGAAGTCACGTTCGACATTGATGCCAATGGCATTTTGAACGTGACCGCGAAAGATACGGCCACGGGCAAGGACCAGAAGATTACGATCACATCGTCTTCGGGATTGTCGAAGGAAGAAGTCGAGCGCATGGCCAAGGAAGCCGACGCGCACGCAGCCGAAGACAAGTCGCAACGCGAGGCGATCGAAGCCAAGAACCAGCTCGACAGTATGGTCTACAACACGGAAAAAATGCTGCGCGAGAACGGAGACAAGATCTCCGGTTCAGAGCGTGGCGAGGTAGAGAACGCCGTGGCCGATGCCAAGAAAGCGTTGGAGTCGAACGACAAGACGCAGATGGATCGCGCTCGCGAGGCGCTGACCCAAGCTTCGCACAAGCTGGCCGAAGAGATGTACAAGGCGGCGCAGGCGAAGAGTGGTCCAACGCCGGGTACCGGCCCGAGCGAAGGTGCTGGCGCGGCGCCGGGCGCAGGCGGCGGTCAGAAGAAAGACGAAGGCGTAATCGACGCCGAGTACGTGGACGTGGAAGACAAGAAAGTCAGCTAAGCTGCCAGGTCTTGGCTTCCAGCTCACATCGTGTGGCGCGGGCACTTCTGCCCGCGTCATCACATTTAAGGACCAAACGGTCAGATCGGGGGGGTGACAAGATGGATTTTCAGGTTAACGATCAAACTTATTTCTTGAACATCGGCGACAATGACGACAGCGGATGGGAAGTCATGGTTTCGACTCCGAACGGCCCGCGCCAGATTCACGTCTACCGGGACACGCGGAACGCGCGGCATCTGGTCATGTTAGAAGAAGATGGCAGGCTGCCGAACTGATGCACTTTATCCGGCGGCGCGTGCGGGAATCGCAAGCCGTGGCGCTTTTTCCGGCTTCGGCAGGACGCGTGCCACAGTTCGTACTGCGATTGTATGGCAGTCCATAGCTCGGGGCTAGCGACTCCTTGGTAGGATAACGAGCATCGCTATAAATGGCTACGACACCGAAAAAAGATTATTACGAAATTTTAGGCGTAAAGAAATCGGCCTCGGCGGAGGATATTCGCAAGGCGTTCCGCAAGCTCGCCCGCAAGTATCATCCTGATGTAAACCCCGGAGACAAATCCGCCGAAGAGAAGTTCAAAGCGCTCTCCGAGGCCAACGAAGTTCTCAGCGATCCCAAGAAGCGGAAGATTTACGATCAGGTCGGCTACTATTCCGACAACATCGATCCCGCAGCCGCCGAGGCTTACGCCCGCGGCGGAGCCACCGGCGCCGGAGGCTTCGGAGGCTACCCCGGCGGCGGCTTTCAAGGCGGCCCGCAGCAAGCGGGCGGCGAAGGCGCTCACTTCGATTTCGGCGGCTTCGATTTTTCCGACCTGATGGATAACGCCAACCGCTCCGGCCGCAGCGGCGGGGGAAACGCAGGCGGAAGCTTCCGCGATATTTTCTCCGGCATGTTCGGCGGCGGTCGCGGCGCAACCGCTCCGGCTGAGACCGGACCGTTGCCCGGTAGCGACCTCGAATATCAAGTCAACGTGCCCTTCTGGACGGCAATTCGCGGCGGGGTTCTGCGACTGAACATTACGCGACAGGATGTCTGCGGAAACTGCCACGGGCTGGGATATATCGAATCTCCCGGAAAATGCACGGAATGCAACGGCACCGGGCAGGTCACGCAGACCGGCGGCCGCGGCCCCGCGAAAATGAAATTCAACGTGCCGTGCCCAAGCTGCCAAGGAACTGGCAAGAATATCTCCACCTGTCCCGTCTGCCACGGCGAAGGCACAGTCAGCCGCACCGAGCCGATCGAGGTTCGCATCAAGGCCGGAACTCGCGACGGCCAGCGCATTCGGCTCGCCGGAAAAGGCAATGCCGGCGAGCGCGGTGGACCGGCGGGCGATCTTTACGTAATCATCCGCATCGACCCTCATCCGCTCTTCCGGCGCGAGGGCGACGACATCTATTTGACGGTTCCAGTGACGGCGCCCGAAGCGGCGCTCGGATCGAAGATTGAAGTCCCGACCATCGATGGCCGCGCGCTTCTAAAAATCCCTCCCGGAACCCAGCCCGGGCAAAAACTTCGCCTGCGCGAAAAGGGCGTACCTTCGGCGACGAAAGAAGGCGCACGCGGCGATGAGATCGTCGAAATCACGGTGAACGTTCCCATGCCGCGCGACGAGCGTACCAAAGAGCTGCTGCGGGAGCTGGCTAAGTTAAACCCTGAAGACCCGCGAGCGGAATTATGGGCCAAGGTTTAATCCAGCATTGAGCTTGCGCCCCTCTGTGCCGAGCCTCCAGGTGAGTTCCACGAAGCCTTAAAGCGAAAGTCACTTCTTCGCGCTAGGATCATCCGCCGCATTGATGTAGTTAAACTTCACCGGCGATTGCCCATGAATCTGAATAACGGTTTCGCCGGATGCTCCGGCATAGTGATGCATGCTGGGATCGAGATATACGAAGCTGCCCGGCGCGAGGCTCTTCATTTTGCCGTCGTCGTAACTGTCGCCCATCCCAACTTTCAGCGTGCCGGAAATCACGCTAACGTTTTCGCGGAGCGGATGCGTGTGCGGAGCGATGCGGTAGCCATCGGGCATTTTCAGACGGATGGTATAGTCCCCGCTCGTGGCGATGGGATTTCCCTCAAGCACGGCAAGTTGCGCTCCCGCCTGGATAAATGGCGGTGCCGGGCCCCACTTGATTTGATCGGGAGTAAAAAGGTTTTGCGCGCGGCAGGGCTGCGGAAGTAAAGCAATCAGGGCAAGGGCGAACAGAATTGCAAGAAACGGTGTCTTCATCGGAGCCTCCAAGGTTCGGCGGCATAATAAGCTGTGCGCTAGCATAACGGCAAGAGAAAACGCCTCATATCCGCCGCCATATCGCGGACCCTCCAGGAAGCTGGTTCGCACATTAGTTGACTGAGTCAACTAAATTATGGCATCCTGCTGTTGTGCCTAGCGCGATCAGTTCCCCCGACCCCGATCATGCCGTGGCGGCGGTCCGCGCCTTCAACCGCTTTTACACCCGCCAAATCGGAGCGCTCAACGAGCACCTGCTCGAAAGCAGATTCTCGTTGACGGAAATGCGCGTGCTCTATGAATTGGCTCATCGCGACGGAACCACTGCCGGCGAACTCTGCAAAGATCTCGGTCTCGATCCGGGCTATCTAAGCCGGATGATCCAGCGTTTCGAGAAAGAAAAACTGATCGCCAGAGTGAAATCCGAAGCCGACGCCCGGCAGAGCATGCTCTCGCTGACGGCGCGCGGCCGCAAGACATTCGCCCCCTTTGAGGCGCGATCGGGCAAGCAAGTAGCGGAGATCCTGCACGAACTCGGCTGGGGAGAACAAAATCGTCTGCTCGAAGCCATGAGCACGATTGAAAGTCTTCTGGGAGCGGAGGCGAAAGCAGACTCGCGTCACATTCTCCGTTCACATCGTCCGGGAGACATGGGGTGGGTCGTGCACCGCCACGGAGTGCTCTATTCCAAAGAATACGGCTACGACGAGCGCTTCGAAGCCCTGGTAGCCGAAATCGTTGCCGAATTCATCCAGCACCTCGATCCGAAACACGACGCGTGCTGGATCGCGGAAAACGACCGCGAGATCGTAGGGTCAATCTTCCTGGTCAAAAAGTCGAAGACTGTTGCCAAGTTGCGGCTGCTGCTAGTCGAACCGTCAGCCCGCGGGCTGGGCATCGGCAAAGCGTTGATCGCTGAATGTGTCAACTTTGCGCGCCAAGCCGGTTACAAGAAAATCGTCCTCTGGACGCAGAGCGAACTCCAGGCTGCCCGCCACCTCTACAAGCAAGCCGGATTCAAGCTCGCGGGAGACAAGCGGCATGATAGCTGGGGACGCGAGGGGCTCGTCGCGGAAACCTGGGAGCTGAAACTCTGACCCAGCGCACCCCGAAGCCCATTACTACAGTCCCTGACCTCCTCGGCGAAAAATTTGCCGTAGCATCACATTTTTCTTGCATCCTGCGCAATTTCCCGTAATCTCACACTTGCGAACTAACTCCGGCGGAATTTCCGGAATCTAAACAAACCGGAAAGCTCGAGCACGCTTTTCGAGAGAAAAACCAGCCCGCTGCGGAGTAGCTGAGAGTGAGTCGCTTGAGGAGGAAGACATAGAAATTGGCAACCGCTAGCGCCCTTCAACGAGAGAACCCCCAACCCCTCGCCGCCGTACCCAACCGGAAAAAATTCGTCAGGTTAACCCTGTGGCCTCTAGTCGCCGCCACTTTCTTTATGGTGTCAGGCGGAACCTACGGCACCGAAGACATCGTTCACGGAGCCGGCTACGGACGCGCCATTCTGATTCTGCTGCTCACCCCGCTCCTCTGGAGCCTGCCGACGGCCTTCATGATCGGTGAGCTTTCGAGCGCGCTGCCCTTCGAGGGCGGCTACTACGCATGGGTGCGCCGCTCCATGGGCAACTTCTGGGGATTTCAGGAAGCATGGCTCTCGCTGGTGGCGTCGATCTTCGATATGGCGATTTACCCAACCCTGTTTGTTGCGTATCTGACGCGCATGTTCCCGTGGTTTCAGGAGAACAATCGGGGATGGTGGGTTGCTCTCGCCGTGGTGATCGCCTGCGCGCTGCTGAATATTGCCGGAGTAAAAGTGGTTTCGATGACGTCGCTGTGGCTGTTCTTCGCCCTCTCGGCGCCATTCGCCGCGATTGTGATTCTCGCGCCTTTCAAGATAGGAGCGCTGGCCAACGCAGTAACCAAGCCGACAACTTCCACCGTCGATATTCTAGGCGGACTGCTGATCTGCATGTGGAACTACATGGGCTGGGACAACGCCTCCACCATTGCCACCGAAGTGGAACGTCCGCAGCGTACCTATCCGCGGGCGATGCTGGTCGCCGTTTGCATCGTAGCCGTGAGCTACGTCCTGCCCTTCGCAGCCATGTGGATGACGGGCCTCAAAGCGACTGCCTGGGAAACCGGCTCCTGGGCCGATATCGCCGGATTGCTCGGTGGACCACTACTGCGCGTAGGAGTGGTGCTGGGTGGAATCATCAGCGCCTTCGGCATGTTCAACGCCCTGGTCATGAGCTACTCGCGCCTGCCCCTGGCGATGGCGCAAGACGGCATGCTGCCTGGTATCTTCGGTAAACTGCACAAGAAATCCCGGGCGCCCTGGGTGGCAATCGTCGCATTGGCCATTGGATGGGCCATGTGCTTGGGCCTCGGCTTCGCCCGTCTGGTCACACTTGACATTCTTCTCTATGGCGCGAGCCTGCTTCTTGAATTCGTGGCTCTCGCCGTCCTGCGCTTCCGCGAACCAGATCTACCACGCCCCTTCCGCGTTCCGGGAGGTCTGTTCGGCGCCATCGCCATCGGCATCCCTCCCATGCTGCTGCTCGGCTTCTCGGTGATTCGCAGCGAGCACGAGTCGTTGCTGGGCATGAGTTCATTCGAGTTCGGCATGATCCTGATCGCCGCCGGATTTGTCGCTTACGCCGTCAATCACCTGCTCAAGCCGTCGGGATGGGTGCGAGAAGAAAAACCTCAGCCCGCAGCCTGATCTTTCCAGACTTAAGCCCCGGGAGTAACTGTCCCGTGTTTCGCTTTCCTGCGGTCGTATCGGGGTGAAGAAAAGCTGAAGCGAGCTTCGGCAATCATAAGGATGCCACCTAAGCGCAAATCAGAAACCGACCGGCGTCGCGACAGAAACCAGAGTCGCAGAGCATAGCTACAGTCGCGCTAGGAGCGCTGTCGGATTTCGGCCGCCAGTCCAGTATGAGTTTCGCTCACTGCTGGGCGGCGAGGCGGAAGTGACTCCGGCCCAGGGTGCGAGCGCCTCTCGATTGTGCCGATGACCGGTGCATCCTCCATGCCGGTGGCGTACGCCATCGAGACGAATCGCTGTTCTGAACACAGGCGATCAATGAGCCGCTGCTGCCCGGCGCTGAGCACCGCCACAGGAAGGATTGGAAAGTGCCGAAACATCCATAGAAAATACACACGCTGCAGAAAAGATGGCATCAGATAACGAGGCCCGATCGGGGTCTGCACCTGGACCACACCCTCAGAAAGTTTCTCGATCCACATAAATTCATCCACCCAAAAAGCACTGAGTTTGGCCAGAGCACGTCTAGGGCCGCAATTATTGCACTAAGGGCCGTGGAAAAAAAGCCTTTTTCTTAAGAAATTTCAAATCTAAGGTCTTCCCATGAGTCCGTGGGTCTTTAACCTACCATCGCCCTTACCGAAAACTTATCCGCGCTGGCAATCTCAGGAACAAATCTCCGGCAGCACTTGCATCCTCTGAATTTCGGCCGCAACCCCGAACTCCGTGCCAGGACCAGGCTCCACGCGAACCACACGGGCATGGCAACACACCCAGGACTTATTCCCGTTCATCAACTCGGGTGGAAGAATCAATACCAACTCGACGTCGGATCCTTCGGTCAAACGGGACTGGGTATAAAGGAAAATGCCGTTTGTGCTCACGTCTCGGGTCTGCCCCGTGGCCTCAGCGCGAGTTCCATTCCGCACGCGAACTTCAAGGCGCTTCGCCAATCGAGTTTTCGATCGGCGCTCGGCTTTCGAGATGTTAGAGTCGGTCATGCGCAAAGTAGCCGGTGTCGAATCCCGCAGCAAGTAACTCAGAAACGAAGAACCAGTCCAGTCGATGCTCGAATGCTATTGTGCCGGGCAAGAAACAATCCGGTCACAATATAATCCACATCGACGCGGCAGCCCAGCAAACGCGTGATAAGGCAGTCCATCCCCAACCCCAGCATTGCGTCGAATCCATTATTAGACCGCGACAATCCGCTTCCGCTTTCGGACGTGTGCGCTTCGCCGAACAGAGCTTCGCCAAAAGGCCTCAGCGTCCTGGTTGCATATGAACCTCGAATGCCGACGTCGAAAATATATTCACTCACGCTGCCATTTACCAGGCATCCGGCCGAGCCGGGCGCACAAACACTACTGCCCGGCAGATTCTTGGAGCCGTAGAGACCACTGACATCGCCGACAATGCCGAAGTAGGGCAGGTATTTCTTTTCGCCCGATACCTCCCATCCGTTCAAAGTTGCATGCTCGCCCGAGAAGAGGTTGGCGCCAAGGAAGGAATATCCGGCAAAAAAATTGCTCGAACCTATGTTTTGTGCGGTGGCCGTACCCGCTACCGCTAGAGCGACTGCAAACACTGCGACCCGGCACAGGATTCGCGGACAAAGGCGCCATCGGCCATTTCCGTGCATTGATAATTTTCTCGATTGCAAGAAACCGATGTCGAACACTCTAGCATTTTCCCCAGCCGTTCCGGCAGTCCAAACAACGGAATGAGTTGCCCCCGAGCTATGATCCGGGAGTGGTTTCTGTCGGCAATCCGCTGGCAGGTTCTTTGCGGTCGGGCGGCTTAGAGCCGAAAAATCCAGCAGATTTCAAGCCGCTGGCCTGATATCATCGCTCTCCAAGGATGCTGTACCGCATTACTGTAGCCGCCTTCTTGCTGCTGCTGTCCGTCGCTATATTTGGGCAGTCGCCTCCATCGCGCTGTAATTCGGGTCTGGCACTTGACGATTGCCTTGGGACCGTTACAGGCGGGTTCTCCAGCAAAGTTTATAGCGACGCTGCCGGGGAAGAATCTTCCGACGACAATCTTCCCGCTGCACCGAGTCCGCAGCAGGCCATCTCCCGAACTAACGGGCCGACTCTGGATGGAGCGTCCTCCAAAGGAAAGCCGGAGTCTTTCCATTGGCGTCGCGCACTGGAAGAGTCATTTACTTTTCTTGCAATCGAGCAGGCGTGGGTTGTGCACACCGATTTCCCCTGGGTTGTCTCGGAACGGGGCGTTCCTTTTAACCACTACTGGCGTGACTACAAACAGTCGCTTTCGCGGTGGTGGGAGGTCGGCTGGAGCGCGGGCGAAAATCCGATGTACAACTATGTTGGCCATCCCATCCAGGGAGCGATCAGCGGATACATCGAAATCCAGAACGACCCAAAGAGCCGGGTCCTCGAGTTCGCGAACACGAAGGAGTATTGGTGGAGCCGCGTCAAAGCTACGCTGTGGAATGGCGTCTACAGCACGCAGTGGAGCATTGGACCTCTCAGCGAAATCACGGTCGAGAAATATGGCTCAAACGACCGTCCGCCATGGACGCCCAACAACAGCTTCCCGTGCAATCCGAAAGTCCAACTCTGCTATTGGGGCGTAGGAAAGGTCAATCTCGTGATGACGCCGGTTGGCGGCCTCGGCTGGGGATTGGCCGAGGATTGGATGGACAAGAATATCGTCCGCCGCGTCGAAGGCAAGACCAGGAGTCGCTTTCTGATTGACGCCACTCGTTGCACCTTCAATCCCATTCGCGGCGCCGCCAATATCCTTCATGGCAATCGCCCGTGGTTCCGTTTCCGCGATGAAATAATCGAATGAACCCGTCAGCCGCGAAGTTTCTCTTGCTTGCTGTGTTCCTGCCGTGTTCCGCTTACTGTCAGAGTTCTCCCGGGATTCCGAAAGACACCGAATGGGATTTCGGCGTCTGGCTGGCAGGAGAGACCGGCGAAGAGACAACTAATTCCTTCGCACAAGCGCAGATCTGGAGTGGAGGCATTTTTGCCGGCAGAGTATTGACCGACGAAATCGGCAACAATTGGCGGCGCGGCAGGCTCGAATACGCCTTTGACGTGATGCCTGTGTTCGAAACTTACGGGAACCAGCGCACTCACGGCATTGGATTCGATCCGGTAATTTTACGGTGGAACTCGGCGCTGCACAGGTCGCGAATCTCACCGTACATCGAACTCTCAGGAGGCGGTGTGAGCACGCCGGTAAATCTGCCGCCGGGTAGAACTTCCAGTTTCAATTTTATGGCGAAAGGCGGCGGAGGGATTTACTTAGAGACGCGGAGCAAGCAAGCCGTCGACATCGGCCTGCACTGGTCGCATATTTCAAATGCGAATCTGGGCGCCGAGAACTACGAGTTCAACGGCGTTCAACTCAGCATCGCCTACCACTGGTTCAAGTAACCTGGCGAACCTGTGGCCGATACCGAGCGACGATCGGCGCCTCGCTTGCCTTTAGCTTTGCGGCGGATGCAAACGCGTCGCCGGGACCACGATCGCCTGCTCCATGGTGGGAACATTCGTTCCCCGCAAAACGGCTTCAGTCTTGTGCAATTTTTCCGCCTGATGGGTCTGGTAGTAGGCCTGAACCAATAATTCGAGACTCAGTGGATTGTTCTGATCTTCTTCCAGATAGGCAATGGCTTCACTGTATTTTTTCTGATCCATGAGCCTCGCGCCAAAGGCGCCGTTATAGGAGCCTTGAATTACCTTGTTGTTACTGGTCGAAGCCATGGTTTCAAGAATCTTTAGCGAAGCGTCGGCCAACACGGCGTCGCCTGCACGTCCCGCACGCACTGTCCGCAACCGCAGAATGCGCGAGATCTCTTCAGCTTTATCGTTCTTGGAGATGCTGCGGCTCTGGGCCAGCGAATCCTCACCCAGCTGCAGGTACTTTAGCGCAGCCTTATCATCGGCTTGATACTCCGCCATTTGCCGGTACGCCTGCGCTTCCTGCAGATTCTGCTCCTTGGAATGAGAGGTTTGAGCAATCTCTGCGAACATCTTGTCGGCATCGGCGAAGTTGCCATCGCGCACGTAGGTCATCGCCTTCTGCATCTGGTAGGAGAGCCGGTCGGCTTCGTTGTGTGCGAAGCGAATTGCCTTGTCATATTCCACGCGCGCCTGCTCCTGATTTCCCATCAACGCGTAAGTGTCTCCCAGGCCAACTTGCGAAGTCACAAAATCAGGATCGATTCTCAGCGCAGCGCGATAATGCTTCAGCGAGCCTTCAAAATCTCCCGCCATTCGTTTCAGTTCGCCATAAGAATCTTGCGGATTCGGTTCTGTCGGCAGCTGCGCAACATAGCGGTCCATCGCTGAAAACGCTTTAGCGAACTCACGGTTGCGCGCATAGGAGTATGCCAGATCGTTCAGCGCCGCAGGGTAATTCCTGTCGAGGACCAGCGCCTTTTCCATCATGCTTTGCGCCTGATCGGCACCCTCTTCGCCCATCAGCCAATTGCCGGCCAGATAAAGCAGATGCTTGTCCTTGGGAAACATCTCCAGCATGTCGTTCATCGCGGAAATGCCCCCGATCGTATCGCCTTCCTGTACTTTGACGATCCACGTCACCATCAACTGCTCGCCGGGTGTCGCCTTGGGCGCAAGCCATTTGGCTTTTTCGCGGGCCAGGCTCATTTCTTTGGGATCGGTGCCGTTAAAGGCAATCCACGCCCATGCCACGGCGAGATTGGGATCAGCCTTTACCGCAGCACGCCAGTCGTCGTTGCAGCGTTCGAGGTAGAGGTTTTCGTAATCCTGCATGCCCTTTTCGTAGAGCGCGCGAGCCTGCGGCGATGAGGTGGTCACCGGCAGCGACGGGCTGGCGCTGGGCTTGAGATGGTGGGCCATTGCGGGCGTGGCGAGGCACACCGCAAGAATCGGAACAAAGAAAGCGCAGGTAGAGCGACGCATCGAGGTCTCCGGAAGCGAGCTTTTTGGCGGGGAGGATTACGAGAGGAGCGTAACATCCAAGTAACCACCAACCTAGGTGACGGAAGACGTACGACGGATGGCAAAAGGCACGATCACCGCATCTTCAACGGGAAAAGAAAAAAACCCGCTGCGAGCGGGGGCTGCGTGTGACTTGATAAAGGCTAGAAAGTGAACTTGGCCGCGAGCTGAATACCACGCGGGGCCCCGCCGCCAAGGAACGGGTTGCCGATACCCACGTCGCCGGTAGCCGCAATCGGGTACCCCCCGGTTCCGGTTTCGAGCGTATTGGCGCCGTTCAGAGCAAAGCCGTTGGTAGCCGGGTCCGCGAGAAATGCCGGCAGGAACGGATTCGCAAAGTTCGGATGGTTGACGATGTTGAAAAAATCGGCTCGCAGTTGCAAATTCAATCTTTCCGTAAGAATTGTGTTTTTGTAAATCGCAAGATCCCATTGCTTGTAAGTGGGTCCATGCAAAGAATCACGTCCTTCATCGCCGAAGTGGCGAGTACCGGGAACGCAATCGGTGTTAACCCCGTTTGCGATGCCACCATCGGTAGCAGCGCTCACCGTGCAGGGTATCGCAAATGCGTTCAGGTTCACGAAGTTGAAAGGATTTCGTTCGTGGTAAGTGATCGGCCCGACCACATCCGGGCGGTCATCGCCTTCACCGCTGCCGCTGTAATCGTCCTCAAAGTTGTAGTTCATCTGGAACGGCTGGCCGCTCTGCAACGTAACGGTGTTGTCGAAGCCCCATCCATTTTTCAACCGCTGCATGTTTCCGCCATGATTCGGCAGAGCGTAATTGAAAATCCAGGTGAAGCGCTGTGGCAGGTTAAAGTTTGACGGCCCGTATTCCAGGGAGGGCCGAGTGCTGTTGTTGGGCTGGGCAGCGTTCGGCTCGAAATCGTCGAGATCGCTGGCGGTGTCGAGCGACTTCGACCACACATAGTTGGTGATCGACGTAATTCCATGCCAGCCGGTTATGCGCAGGCTGGCTTGCAACGAGTTGTAGTTAGACTTGGCCGTCGAATTCTCCTGCATGATGTAAAACGAGCCGTAGGGATTGTCGGCATAGTTGCGCGGCACGCTGTAGCTTCCGGTGATTGCGCCCGTCGTCGCACAGGTTGCGATGCCAAACGGGCAATCGGATGCCGTAATCTGCGCCTGGCTGGGCTGGCTCAAATCGAAGAACCGCCAAAGCCTGTGGCCCTGAGACCCGACATATCCCAGCTGCAACATGGCATGACTGCTGAGCTGCTGCTGGATGTTGAGGTTGTAATTCTCCATGTAGGGCGTCTTGAGATTGCGATCGAAGGAAAACGTATCGCATTCGAAGTTGCAGGCGTTTTCCGGGCCGAAGAGCGGTGCTCCGGCAGCAATTGTTCCCGAGACCCCAGCCGAGTAAATGGGATCGGGGCCAATCGGGTTATAAGCTGGGCCGGGATCGAAGAAGGGCGGATAGGGCAAGTGGCCAAGTACCACATCCTGAGAGAAACCATCAAAGAACAAACCCCAACCGGCACGAATTACGGTTTTGCCTTTGCCAGTGATGTCCCATGCCGCACTTAAACGCGGGGCAAAGTCCTTATGATCCGGGTTGTAAAGGCGGTTCAACCCCGGCTGCCCGACCTGCGTAAGAGTAAAGGTGTCGGCGGCAGCGTCGAGATTTGTGATGGCACTCAGCAGGTTGTTATTCTCCCCAACCACGCCGTAGAAGTCATATCGGAGACCGTAGTTAATGGTCAGGTGCGATGTAGCGCGGAAGCTATCCTGTGCGTAGAATCCGTAGCTATCCTCATGGGTATGCCGCAGCGTGTCGCCGGCGTATTGAAAACCGCCATCGTCGGGATTGCCGGCAAGAAACGTACTCAGGCTGCTGAATTCCAGCTTGCCGCGGAAATATTTGTCGAAGTACTGCTGAATGCTGGTGCGGTAGAAATCCGCGCCGATCTTCACATCGTGTTTATTCACCTTCCAAGCGAAGCTCTCGAGAACCTGGTTGTTGCTGTCGAAACGATGGCGGGGATCGCTGGAATTGGCACCGAGCTGTGAAAAGTGGCCGATGGTAATGATCGGCAGACCTTCACCCGGCGGGCCGCTACCGGTTTCCAAACCCACTGAACTGGGCGAGAAACTTCGATCCTGAGGGAAAAATCCCTCTGCGAAGCGGTTCCATCCATAACGCAAGTCGTTCACTTTATTTGTACCGATGGTGTGAACGTAAGAGATCGAAACCAACTGAACGCGAGTCGGCGTGTAGGTGTTGAAACCCGGCAATTGTCCGCCGCTGGCGGTCAGAGCTAAGGGAAACGACTGCACGCTATCCCCGAAGAAATAACGGCCGGTCAGAATGTTGTTGGCGTTGAAATTCTGGTCGATCTTGGCAATGAAACTCGTAAGCCGGTTAAATGAGGGAGAGATGACCGAGCTATTGGGACCGTTGGGGCATTCCGTATCTTCCAGGCTGGCGGGGCCGGCGAGCGAGGGGCCGAAGGTTCCCGCAATATTGGGAGACGGCCAAGGATCGCGGGCCAGCAGTGCCGCGATCACTTTATTCGATGCCCCACCGTCGGCCGCAATCTGTGCGGGGTCGGGCACGCAACCGAGCGTTACCACGCCAACGCCTTCCTGCTGGCCTTCGTAGTCCGCAAAGAAAAATGTCTTATCCTTGACAATGGGCCCGCCCAGCGAAGCACCGTACTGGTTATTGTGAAAAAGCGCTTTCGGCTGGCTGGCGATATTGAAGTAGTTGCGCGCATCGAGGGCATCGTTGCGGAAATATTCGGCGGCCGTCCCATGCAACTGGTCAGTGCCGCTCTTGCTGACAATGTTGACCACACCACCGGCATTACGTCCGTACTCCGGAGCGAAATTCGAAATCACATTTACTTCGGCCACGGCATCAATCGGCAAAATCGCGGATGGCGTTCCGAACACGCCGGCTTCATTGATGGCCGGATCGTTACGATAACCGTCGTTCATATCCGTGCCGTCGAGCAGATAGTTGTTGGATCGGCCGCGCGCGCCGTTCATGCTGAATTCGCCGTAGGATCCGGGCGAATCAGAGATCTCATCGGGAGAGCCCGCAACGCCAGGGTTAAGGAAGATCAGTTTGGTGTAGTCGCGGCCATTGACGGGCAAGTCCGCCACGGTTTGGGAAGTGAGCACGCCACCAAGAGTGTCGCTGGTGGTTTCAACCAGCGGCAATTCATCGGCGGAAACCTCAACCTTGGTGGACACTGCGCCAGTTTTCAGGCCAGCATCGACGCGCCGTTGCGTCGCCACATCTACCGCCACTCCGGTCGCTTCAAATGTCTGAAAACCCGCCAAGGTCACCGTCACGGTGTAGGTTCCGATCGGCAATTCCGATAGCGAGTAGCTGCCATCCGCGCTGGTTACAGTGGTGCGCTCCAGTCCTGTTCCCGGGTTCTTGGCTCTCACTGTGGCTCCGGCGACAACTGCTCCTGAAGGGTCTGTCACCGTCCCCAGAATTGTGCCGCGGAAGGTTTGTGCCGAAAGGCTAACTGCGGCCAGGAGCACAGACACCAGCACTATGCGCGCTTTCATAAAGTCTCCTTACAATGAGTACGTTTTACGAATCAATTGAGGGGGTGAAATTTCGAAGTGGCAGGCTCTCCAAAAGCCCTCACCGGAAGAGACGCAATTTTTTATTCGACGAACAAATCTGGAGCGCCCCTACCGCACAGCAAACATTATCGAACCCTCATCTCAAGAGTCAACCATTGAGTCTCCGATACGCGCAATGAATTTTGCGAATGGGAACAACCATCGGTAACATCGTCGAAAGGGGAAAGCGTTAACTAGATTGGTTCAGCGGGAGGATCTCGACACTGAAAATTTTCTGGTATTTTCGCTGGCTATCGAAGTCGAGCTAGAACGTGATCGCCAGACCACCACGCACAGAGCGTGCTGCCTGCACGAGATAAACCGTCTGGCCGTCCTGGCCCATGACCGGGACGTAGCCCTGCGCGAGCAGGTTCCGCACATCGATAATCCCTTCCATGTGCGAAGGCAGGAAGCCCAGAGTTGGAATCGGCTGGCGAATCAGGAGATTGACAAATGCGCCGCTTTGCCCCGGTGAGGCGTTAAACATGTCGACGGGAGTTAAGGCCCGGCCGTTGACCCAGCGATAGGAGGCCATCCAACGAGTGTGTGTGCGCGAGACGGTTCCGCTTAACTTGGCTGCCACCGCTTGACGGCGCTCGGTGCTGATCCACTGCTGCGCGCTTTGCAATTCGACATCGGGCTTGGTGAGATCGAGCACGCCGCCAGAAGCGTAATCGAGCGTAGCGGAAAGGTCGGAACAGAGCTTACGCTCGAGTACTACGCGCACACCGGTGGTATCCAGAGTATCGCCGGTATAGGTGAAGGTGCCCGAGTAAACATCCGGCAGCAGGAAACCACCCGCCGCCGTCACTGCGCCCGCGCCAATCAGCGCGGTGTTATCCACGTGATCGTTGAATACCGCGGCCTGCATGCTGGTTTTGCCGCTGCGATGCGAAAGATTCAATTCGTGATGATGACCGCTTTCGAGCTTCGTGGCGAAGTCCTGGACACTGACGCGGGGGTCGGCTTCGCTGAACTCCGATGCCGCCGAATCAGAATCGCTCTCGTCGCGCTCTACGGGCAGGGATGTTGTGTACTCGTATTCTAAAACGGTGTCCGGCGAAGCGTGGTACCTAGCGGAGGCGTAAGGACGAAACGCGCTCACCCGCCCGAGAAATTGGATCGTCTGCATCTCACTGCCAAACTTCAGTTCGAAGACATCGCCGACCGTCATCGAGTCGGATGCGTTCAGCGCGACAGCCTGTAATGCGGCATTATGCAGGTTGGGGTCCGAAGGCGCGAAGCGGCGTACGCTCAGCGACATTGTCGGTCCAGAACCGTCGGGCAACTGGTGCGAATAGAGTGCGCGAAGCGCCGCGCCAGGCGTCCCATTTCCGTATCCTACATTGCCCGCCAATCCGATGTGGTAGGTAGAGAAGACCGAACCCTCCACGGAGAAGCCGGTATTCATATCCGAGCCGCTGCCGTAACCCTCCGCCGCCGAACCAGCCAGCAAAGAAACACTGGCCTTCAGATCGTGGTTTTGCCGTTCCACGCCAACCACGGAAGGATCATCGAACACTCGCAGCACCGGTCGATTCGCCACCGAGCGCAACGTCCATTTCCAATCATCGTCGTCTCCCGCTCCGCGCAGAGGGCCAACACGTACTGCGTCGAGCAATGTGTTCAGCGTGACGTTAACATGCAGGCTGCTGCCGGGGCGCAGGCCAAGCTCTTCGCGAAGAGCGGGAAGAAACGAAGGAGCGGAAACCTTAACGGTGTATAAGCCCGGAAGGAGCCCGGTCGCGGAATAAAAACCGGCGCCATCGGTAAAGACAGTCAGATTCCGCGCTGCCATGCCGGCGATCTGCACCACCGCGCCCATCTGGGGCACGCCGGCTGCATCGCGGACGTATCCAGAGATTGCGGCCGGCTTATCTTCGGCACGCGCCGGAAACGATAAGGCCGGAATTGCCAATGCGACGATCAGCAGCGAATATCCGAGCTGGCGAACCTTCAATCCAACCCCCGGGGAATCAAGCAGTCCGTTATTCAACAGCCAACACCTATTCAACAGCGAACGTCGCCGACGGATCAGCGGTCTGCTTGGAGATGTTGTCGTTCACTTTAATTTCGATCTTGTACACGCCCGGCTGCAGATTGGCGGACGCAATCGATTTCTGCAGCGTTACCTGCTCGCCCACATTACCCATCGAGTCGGTGGATTCCATCCTCTGAACCACAGGCTTGTTGGTGGCGATGTTAACGATGTCGAACTCGAAGGTGGCGGAAGGCTTATGGGTCTTCTCATCCACGCCCAGATTATAGACCTGCATCCAGAAATTTACCTTCTGGTCCTTGGTTCGTTTAAAGAGAGCTGGCTTGCCATCGGCAGGAGCGACGCGGGGCCGTACTTTATTGAGCCCGATCACGAAGTTGCCCCGGCTCACGTCTTTGGTGGGCACCGGTTCCATCAGATCGGCGACAATCAGCGAAGAGGTCGATAGCTTGTCGTCGGAATACTCCGGAACCACAATCCCCCGGCTCCACAGTCCCTTGCGGTCGCCATTGACGTCTTTCACCGCCACTTCAACTTTGTAGCGACCGGGTCGCAGCGGCAATGCCTTCCAATACACCGAAGAGTTCTCCGCCGTTTTCGGCAGCAATTCGGCCGGCACGTCAACCTGCGCCGTGTCCTCGAAAGTCTGCACGACCTTGCCGGTCAAACTGGTAACGCGCCCGAAGATATTGACCGTCCCGCGCTGCACTCCTTCTTTATTCGCAAACGTAATATCGCGGTACTTCATCTGGATCGTGATCGGCACCAGCACGGTATCGCCCGTGACCTTTACGAAATCGGTGCGCACATCGAACGGCATCAGATTGGTAACAATCTTGCTGTTGACGATCTCTTCCAGATCCTTGAACTTCACTGGTGGAGGCGCCTGCAGCTTGGCATATTGCTCGAGGCGGTCAAATTCCTTGCTCGCTTGACTTGAACTGTCGGGTCCGCCGCCCAACTGCTCCAGGCCGCCACCGGAGAAGCGCTGCGCCTTGGTCGACAGCCCCATTTGCTCATAGAGCGTCAGGCCCGCGTTGGGCGTGTACTTGAGCGCGTCTTTCTCCGAGCGATCAAGCGTCATGTGGTAGTCGCCGCACATGCAGGTATCGACGAATTCGATGATGACTTCCTGCCCGATGCCTTCCAGATAGCGGTAGCGCCAATCTTCGAAGGGGAAGGTTGAGGTCTCGCCGCCACCCTCTTCCATCGGCCGCTCATAGGTGCCGCCAGAAGGATGCGAATCGATCTCATCCGCCGGACCATACATGATGTAAATACGGCCGCGGTCGCTTTTCCATCCCGGAATGCCGGCGGCAAAATGCTCGTTGGCGTAAGCGATGCGCCGGTAGTGCTCTTCTTTGTATTCGTTCTCTTCGGTATCGGGAGTGGGGTCGCGGCGCTGCCAGAAGGCTTCAATGAAGTTGTCGCGCTCTTCATCGTTCGAAAGCTGTTTGAACGCGGCCCGTTCTTCGTCGGTGATGATCCAGACTACGTCTTCGTTCAGCCACTTCTTGTAAACCTTGCTTAACTCGACATTCAGGTTGCGCTTCTGCTGTTTCTTCTGCTTCTCGTTCGGAGGGCGGTTGAGCGGATCGCCCTGATCGAGTGCCGGAGCTGGAGTGGAAGTTTGAGCGGCGGGAGTCTGGGATTGTGCCGCAGGACCGGAGTTCGCCGTAGCAGCACTGGATTGGGGACCGTTCGCAGGCGCAGCCTTATCGCTCTGGGCGTAAGCCACGCCCGTCAGAGCAACCGCGTTTATAAGAAAAATCGAAAAAAGATAGCCTGAACCGACCCGGGACATGCGAGGGACTCCTGCAACCATTCTGCTTAGTTCAGCTATTTTAGGCCCTCAACAGGGTGAAAGCAAGATAAGTCTCATCGAACGAAGAGATTGAGGGCTACTACGCTCCGTTCCGTTGGACGCGGCGGCGTATTCCCCGCGTTGCCCGGCGGCTTCGCTATATTTTGGCGCTCCCGCCAGGTTTTGATGCTAATCTTCTTTCCCGTCTTTCCCGTACGTCCCCCTCTGAGGTTTCCATGCCACCACCTAGATAGAATGATCGCCGCCATCGTGGCCTTGGTGGGGGCAGCGTCGGGCTCACGCGCGTCCGAGTCTGCCGTCGTAAGGTCGCCACCGTCGCCACTTCCCCGCAAACAATTCCTGGTTGCTATAATTGCGGGTTCGGGGCGGTTACTCCTCGGTATTCTCAAAGGTCCTAAAATTACCTTCCGTTTTGGAACTATCCTGCCCGCAGGATCGTATCCAGAGATGTGCTCGTCACTCTGAGGAACGGCGGATAAATTGGGGAGCTCAAGGAGCTAGATCTCCGCTTGTCCGGACCGCTGAGAAAGCCCCGCCCAGAGGGTGACGAAACGATGAAACTTTGGAAAAAAATTGCGATCGGCGCCGGAGTAGTAGTGGTGCTGGCACTGATCGTCGGCATCACGGTTCACCAAAGCCATAAGAACGTAATCACAGTCCAGACGGCCAAAGTCGAGCGGAAAGATCTGACTGCGGTGGTCAGCGGCTCCGGTGAGATCAGGCCGAAGACCTATGTGAACATCGGCGCCAACGCCATGGGCAAGATAACGCATCTGCTGGTCAAAGAGGGAGATCACGTAAGGCAAGGTCAATTGCTTGCCCAATTAGAGAACGTACAGTCTTCGGCCGATGTGAGCGCCAACCAGGCTTCGCTTCAAGCGGCCGAAACCGACGCCCTCGCGGCGGACGCCGCGTCGAAGACCGCGCAAGCCGATCTCTTGCGCGCGCAGGCTGACTACGACCGCAACAAGCTCGATTGGGACCGCGCTCAGAGTCTTTTCAAAGATGGCCTGATCTCGAAATCGGATTTCGACAGCCGCAGGAATGCGTGGGCCGCCGCCGATGCGGGACTGGCGCAGGCGCAGGCCCGCGTGAATCAAGCGAAGGCACAGAAAGATTCCGCCGACAAGCATATCGCCCAGAACCGCGCGACGCTCACGCGCTTTGCCGACGTGTTGCAGAAGGCCACGTATACTGCGCCCTATGACGGCATCATCACCAATCTCCCGGTGCGCGAGGGCGAAACCGTGGTGATGGGCATTCAGAATGCTCCCGGCAGCACGCTCATGACTCTGGCCGACATGTCCGTGATTACAGCAGAAGTGAAAGTCGATGAAACTGACATCGTGAACGTGCATCTCGGCCAAGCTGCCGAGGTAACCATCGACGCGATTCCCAAGAAGATCTTCCACGGCAAGGTTACAGAGATTGGAGACAACGCCATCGTGCGTTCTACTGGCGTTGCTACATCCCAGCAGGCAAGCACAACGGAAGAAGCCAAAGACTTCAAAGTTGTCGTAACGATGATCGATCCTCCGCCAGATCTGCGCCCGGGCCTTTCGACGACGGCCAAGATCACAACCGCGGCTCGCAGCCACGCCATCTCGATTCCGATCCAGGCCATTTCGGTGCGAAGCAAGGCTCAACTGGAGGCCGAAAAAACGACTCCCGGCTCGGTTCATGCGGCTGCACCGCAGAGTGACACGGCACCGAAAAGCAAGGATCAGGAAGTGCAAGGTGTATTTGTCATTCGCAACAAGAAGGCGGAATTCGTTCCCGTAACCACCGGCATCGCCGGAACCAGCGATATCGAAGTGACCGATGGTTTGAAGGAAGGCGACGAAATCATCACCGGCAGTTACAAGACATTGCGCACTATTCGTTCTGGCACAGGCGTGAAAATCGACAACTCGGCGCCAAAGAAGGACGACGAAACATAACCTTCCAAGCCTTGATCCGTCCAACGGACGAGCCAAGACTGGGGTCATAGCACATTGATTTTTAGAAGTCGGGAGTAAGCGTAAACGGGGAAATCGGACCCCAGGTCGAATCTAGTTTCGGAGAGCCCAGTGGCAGCGGAGCAGGAGAAAAAAATGGCAACCGCAGAAGTCATCAGCATGCCGAGCAATTTAGCCGCAGTACCGCCGCCGCAATCCTGCATGATTGCAGCCGAGGATCTGTGGAAGACATACGACATGGGATCCGAGCAGCAGGTGCACGCCCTGCGCGGAGTTAATATCCGGATCGAGCGCGGCGAGTATGTCGCCATCATGGGCCCCTCCGGGTCGGGAAAATCGACGCTGATGAACCTGATCGGCTGCCTCGATACCCCTACCAAAGGCGAATACTGGCTTAACAGCCAACTGGTCAGCGAACTTGACGACGATGAACTGGCACGTATTCGTAACAAGGAAATCGGCTTCGTGTTCCAGACCTTCAATTTGCTCGCCCGCGCCACCGCTCTGCACAACGTTGAACTGCCGTTGATCTACGCCGGTGTGCCGACCGACGAACGCATCGAACGCGCCAAAGCCTCGCTAACTGCCGTCGGCATGGAATCACGCATGACGCACAAGCCGAATGAGCTTTCCGGCGGGCAGCGCCAGCGCGTCGCGGTTGCCCGCGCCCTGGTGAATCGGCCTTCCATCATCCTCGCCGATGAACCGACTGGAAATCTCGACTCTCAGACGGGCAACGAAATCATGGCCTTATTCGACCGCCTGCACCGCGAGGGAAATACCATCGTGCTGGTAACCCACGAGCACGACATCGCCGAATATGCTCACCGTGTGATCTTCATTAAGGACGGAGTCGTCGAGCGCGATGAGCGCAAGAAGTAAAATCTTCCGCAGCGTTCAGATCGCAAATCTGGGTGAGCGCGGAAGTCGCGCGAAGAACGGCAGAAACAAAAGCCTCTCGGTTGTCGAGAGGCTCTTCAATTCGAATTTTCTCAAAAGATAAAAGCGGCTATGGCCGCGAAGCAACGCTATCCACAGGCCCCGGTCCATCCGCGATAAAGAACTTGTGGTCGTAAAGATTCCGGTACATCACGCCGGCAATTTCCGCCGCTTTGGGACCGAATGTGGGACGCCCGCCCTCGAGGAAGATGACGACAACGATGCGGCCGCGGCTGGTATTGGCGTAAGAGGCGAACCATCCGAAACGTGTTCCGGCGTGCGAGCAGGTGCCGGTCTTGCCGAGGATCTCTTCTTCATTGAAGTTAAGTCCCAGGCGTCGTGCGGTGCCGTATTGCACCGCTCCCGCCATGCCCAGGGAAATTTCCGGAATCAGCGGAGCGATATCGAGCTGCCGCTTGATGCGCGGCTGAAAATCGGCTATTTCCTGTGCTGTGTTCGGGTGTTGCAAATAGTAGAGTGTGCCACCGTTGGCAATCGCTGAAACCATGGCGCCGAGCTGTAACGGCGTCATGGAAATGCCTTCGCCGAAGGAGCACATCTTTCCAACGCCGCCCAGCTTCTCCGGAATCACTTCCTCCGGATACGTTCCCAGTTGTTCACCCGGAATGTCATAACCGGCGAGTTCACCGAGTCCGAATTGGTGGGCATAGTAGGCAACTTTCTCAAATCCCAGCTTGCGCCCCACCGCCTCAAAATACGCGTTATTCGAATGCGCCAGGGCTTCGGTGAGATTCATGCGGCTGCGGCCGCCGAGCGAGACTTCAGTCTCTCGCGAAATCAATCCTTCGCTCAAAGCGGAAAGAGCGACCGAAAGCTTGATTGTCGAACACGGCTGCGCGCCGCTCGATAGCGCCAGTCTCTGATTGACCATCGCCAAAATGCGGCCGCTGGTCGGCTCGATCGCCACCACCGTACCGTTCATATTTCCCAGGGCATCAACCGCGGCCTGGCGGACAACCGGATCTTCGCCATCGGTGATGTCGCCGGCGGAAATCCCCTCGGCGAACGAACTCATGAAAAAGCGCTCGTGATAGGTGTGCCGGCGCGTTGTGGCTGAGGCTCGCGTCAGCGTGCTGCGATGTACCGCGCTATGGGCGACTGTCGGGGGCGCCACTGTGGTGCGCGCGTGCGCCAGATGCCGCATGCGGCGCCGGGTGTGCTGGGTCTCGCTCAGTTTTGTCGACTTCGATTTCCTGTTATTGAGCGTCTGGGTATTGATGTGTGCCGCCCAAACCGCAGGGGCGAAGCAAAGAGTCACCATTACGACCACAAGGCGAAGCGTGCGCATTTCCCGGTTAGACATCTTTAACCCGTTCCCCTGATTCCCTGATTGTGCTTGCGTGCGTCAGAGATAGTGCACGAAGGCTGCCAGCCGCCGACCCAGCCGGTAACTTGGCCAACTTCGCGATAGTACGAGACTTAGCTCTCACTCGCAAGAATAAAGTTTTACTGATCCAAAAGTTGAATTATCATCTAACCTATTATGGAACAGACGTTTAGCTCAAAATTACTTGAGTTCCGCAGCCTCGGTAACCAATGTTACCCCGTTACTGAAAAGGTGCTAACTGACCGCAAAGCTTTTCACTTCGGCAAGCGTCTTGTGAAGGTGATTGCGTCTTCACCCAGTTCGGCGCATTAGCCCTCATCTTGTGTTTCCAATCTATTCTCACATGACTTCGTTCCGCTTGCGCAGAAATGCCGGAACGTCCAGATCGGCCTGCTCAAAATTCGCCACCATCGCGGTGCGCATGGTATCGAGGGAGATCGCCTCCGCTGCCGATTGATGGATTACAACCGGAACCGATTCGGGCACTGTCGGTTCTTCGATTCGTTCTGTCATCGCTTGCTCGAATGACGGCACCGGAACCGGTCCGAGAGGCTCGGGAAAATCCATCGCGTCTTCATGCGAGGCAGCGAACGAACTGCGCATTTCTGTATGCATCTGCCGCGCACGGCTAAGTTCTCCGAAGCCGGTTGCGATCACCGTGATCTTCACCGCATCTTTCATCTTCTCATCCATCACCGCGCCGAAAATGATGTTGGCATCTTCGTGAGCTGCACTCTGGATGATGGTGCAGGCCTGCTGCACTTCGGCGAGCTTCAGAGAAGCCGAGCCGGTGATGTTGATCAGAATGCCGCGCGCGCCATCGATCGCTCCCGCCTCAAGCAGGGGTGAGGAAATGGCCCGTTGCGCCGCCTCTGCCGTGCGATTTTGCCCGCTAGCCGTCGCCGTGCCCATGACGGCATATCCCATGCGCGCCATGATCGTCTTCACGTCGGCGAAGTCGCGGTTGATGATGCCTGGAATCGTAATGATGTCGGAAATTCCCTGCACGCCCTGCCGCAAGATATCATCCGCGATGCGGAACGATTCGAAGAATCCCGCATTCTCGGCAACCGCAAGCAGCTTTTCGTTGGGAATCACAATGGTCGTGTCGACCGATTCCATCAGGTCGGCGATTCCTTTCTCTGCCTGCTTCATGCGCCGCTTGCCTTCAAAAGAAAACGGCTTGGTCACGACGGCAACTGTGAGCGCGCCCATCTCGCTCGCCAGCGATGCGATGATCGGAGCCGCGCCCGTGCCTGTGCCGCCGCCAAGGCCGGTGGTCACGAATACCATATCGGCGCCTTCCAGCGCCTCGATGATCTTGTCGGAATCCTCCAGCGCCGCCTTCCGCCCGACTTCCGGATTCGCGCCCGCACCCAGCCCATTCGTGAGCTTCACGCCGAGTTGCAGCTTCACCGGCGCGCGCGACAAGCGCAGCGCCTGCAAGTCCGTGTTGGCCACGATAAACTCGATGCCCTCCACTCCGGCATCGATCATGCGGTTGACAGCGTTTCCTCCGCCGCCGCCCACGCCGATAACTTTGATCTTGGCGTCGTTGAGGGGTTCTTCATTGAAGCTGATGCGAATCTTCGAATCGGTTTTCGCTGAATCGTTTTTCATTTTGTCCACCGTATTTGGATTCTCTTTCCTCGCGCAGAGCAATCAGCGGCCACTGATCGCCTCGTTATCCAATCTTCGTTACCCGACGAGCAGCGCTTTCAATCTCGATCCCCACCGGTCCGCCTGAAACCCGCGCGCCACGCGAGCCCGCTGTCCGTACGCCACCATGCCCAGTACCGTTGCAAACTCGGGCTCGGCCAGTGCCGCCGGCATCTTCGGCAGCGGCGTGGGCCATGAAAGCCGCACCGGACGCCGCAGGACCGACTCCGCCACATCAAAAATGCCCGGCAGCCTCGACCCGCCGCCGCACAGAACGATGCCGGCCAGGCACGCGTCGAACATGCCGCCCTGCCGAAGGTTCTCGCGAATCATTTCAAACAACTCGCGCGCGCGCGGCTCGAGAATCTCCGCCACCAGCCGCTGCGGCAACAGGCGCGAAGGCCGATCGCCGACCGACGGAACCTCCACTTCATTCCCTTCCGGAATCAGAGTGACGATGGCATTGCCGTAAACTTTCTTGACCTTTTCCGCTTCCGCGAGCGGCGTGCACATCCCCAAAGACAAGTCGCTGGTAAAGTGATCGCCGCCGACCGGAATCACCCCCGTATAAATGACCGACCCCTGCAAGAACACGACCAACTCCGTCGATCCCGCACCGATGTCGGCGAGGCAGATCCCGAGTTCGCGCTCATCGGCGCGCAGCACCGAATCCGCCGCAGCTAAAGGCTCAAACACTGTGTCATCCACATGCACACCCGCGCGATTCACGGCAGTAATTACATTCTGTGCCGCACTCGCAGCCGCGGTCACCAGGTGAACCCGCACTTCGAGTCGCGCCGCCATCATTCCCAGCGGATCGTGCACGCCCGCCTGATCGTCCAAAATGAATTCCTGCGGCAACAGATGCAGCACCTCGCGATCCGCAGGCAGCGGGACTGCCCGCGCCCGCTCTACAGCCTGCTTTATTTCATCGCGGCCAATTTCGCGCGGACGATTGCCCAAACTGATTCCGCCATGACTATTCACGCCACGAACATGCGCGCCGCCGATGCCAACGATCGCGTGTTCGACAGCGGCACCGGCCGTATCCTCAGCCGCTTCCACGGCCTTCTGAATCGCGGCAACGGCTTTGTCCAGATCGACAATCACGCCCTTCCGCGACCCGCGCGACTCCGCCACGCCATGCCCCCGATAGCGCAGGCCGCTTTCCGTCACCTCTACCATGAGCGCGCACGTCTTAGCGCTCCCCACATCAATCGCGGTCAAGAAGCTTGCCTGCTGGTTCGCCATCCCTTATTCGTTCCCTTATGAATTCTTATTAATTTGCATGAAACGTCC
>Ga0210391_10000844_pt1 | contig 29956 bp, 28 predicted proteins | sample IncBWC12OmetaG_FD_160573 | JGI IMG/M metagenome (GOLD analysis project Ga0210391, IMG submission 160573) | Forest soil microbial communities from Barre Woods Harvard Forest LTER site, Petersham, Massachusetts, United States - Inc-BW-C-12-O ... | reverse complement strand
TGAAGGCCAGTCGTAGACTACGACTTTGATAGGCGGGAGGTGGAAGCGCAGCAATGCGTGTAGCTGACCCGTACTAATCGGCCGTTCGGCTTGACCATAAAACTTTCCCAACGCGTAGCGTTGCCCAGAGGAGTTCCGGCTTGCCGGAACAATGAAGGGCAACACGACCGATCGGAAAGCGCTTTTCTGCAGAGCGCTACTCTCTAGCGGAATTGACGGTTTAAAACCTACTTCATTCAGTTGCTCATCGGAATTCACCCTTCGATTTTGAGAGGGAGAATTTCGATTCCGAGTTTCCTGGTGGTCTTACCGCAAGGGTCACACCCGTTCCCATCCCGAACACGGAAGTTAAGCCTTGCCGGGCCGATGATACTGCGCTGGAAACGGCGCGGGAACGTAGGTCACCGCCAGGATTAGATTTCAAGGGCCGGTCCGAGCAATCGGATCGGCCCTTTTCGTTTTCACTCCGCGCGGATCTCATCGAGTCGATTGCAGGCCCGGAAGACTCAAAGCACCACGCAGATCGTTCCGACTCAGGTCAATCCCGTAGGACGAAATTTCCAACGGATATAGAATTTTCCGTGAAAATTCTTCCGCGCGTCTTCCTAGAACCCTTAGCCCGCTCCCCGCAATCTCTTGAAACCGCAGCGCTCTAATTTTGCCGATCCCTTTTGGCAGCCCTGCTGCATCTACCGCGGAACCCCCCCATAACTTACGCACAGGAGGCTCGCAACATGGGCAAGATACCATTGCGATTCAGCAAAGCACCGATCATAGCGTTTGGTGTCACGTCATTGTTGTGCATGGGCGCACCGTTGCACGCACGCACCACGGCCGCCCCGAACAAGCCGGCGCAGTCGGAAGATGCATCGGCGCGAGAGATTGTCGAATTCAATCGATTCCTCCAGGGTCACCAGGAGGTGGCCGTCGAACTTCACAGCAAGCCCTGGCTGATCGACAACAACAACTATCTGCAAAATCATCCGGAACTGAGGTCCTACCTCAATGATCATCCGGGACTGAAGGATGAAATCAGCCAGAACCCGGTCGCGTTCATGCAGGAAGACGCCCAGCGCAGCGAGCTCGCGCAATTCTCGCGGTTCCTCGATACGCACCGCGAAGTCGCCGAACAACTTCGGGCCAACCCCACACTCGCGGACAATTACGACTTCCTCCAGAGTCATCCCGAGCTGAAAGCCTACCTCGGCGAACACACGGCCGTAGAGCAAGCTCTGCATGAGAATGCCGTGACGTTCATGAAGGAGGAGGAAGGCTTCAGCCGCAATTCCGGCGGACGCGGATACAGCGCGGCAGGCCCGGGACCCGGCGTCAATCCGGGCGGACCGGATCGCGGCGAGCCCGATCGCGACCAATATCGCAGGCAGCTGGCTGACTTCAATCGCTTCCTCGACGACCACCGCGAAATCGCCGAACAGGTCCGCAAGGATCCCTCGCTTGCGGATAACCGGGAGTTCGTTCAGAACCACCCCGCGCTCGACACGTTCCTGCGCGACAACCCGGGTGTACGCGAGGACCTCAGAGAGGATCCCAATGCGTTCATGCATCAGGAAGATCGCATCAACGCGGAGGAAAATCATGATTACCGCGATGCGAGGCACGACCGTATGGCCGATTTCGGCGGTTTCCTGGGCGACCACCGCGACATCGCTCGTGATCTCGATCGCGATCCGACCGCGGTGAAGAACCGTGAATTCGTCCAGAATCGCCCCGATCTTGACACCTACCTCAATGCCCATCCTGACGTTCGCAGCGACCTGATGGCGAATCCGCAGGATTTCGTCAAAGGCGCGCAGCAGATGTCGAACAACGGTAGCGGCGGTTCCGGCGTGTCCGGCAGTGGCTCCGGCTCGAGCGGAAACACCGGAACCAAGAACCCGAGCGGAGGGAGTGACACTGCAGCCCCCGCTCCCAAGACCAAGCAGTAGCGAACTGTTGGCGCGCTCCGACGGGGAGGCCAGCAGCCTGGCCTTCCCCTCCGCGCGTTTTCCTCCTGGGAGGGAGAGCTCATGAAGATCAAAAGTGCACTGATCGTTCTGGTTGCATTCGCTAGCGCGCTTCCGCTCAGCGCCAATGACAAGAAGCAGAAAGATTTTCAGCGCGGGATGCTGGAAAAGATGGAAGCGGTGCCCTGCGGCGCGAAACAGCGCGGTCTCTCGGGCCTCGGCACGCTGTGGGCGTCGGCAGGCGTCACCCACGTCAATACGGACGAAAAGATGTGCCCGCAATATTTATTGCGCACCGATAAAATGGACTACGAAATCCGGCCGCTCGACCTGAAGCACGCGACGCTGCTGCCGGTCGGCACGGAAGGCCAATTCAAGATCAAGGACAAGGACATCCTTCTCACCATGCCCGAAGGCGGCGACCGGAAAACGCGCAGCTATGAGGTCGTCTCGATGAACCCGGCGCCAACTCCGCCTGCGGGCAGCATCGACAGCGCTCAACGATCGTCCGACGATCGCGGTTCGTCAGGTGACCGCTCGTCGTCCAACCAGCCCTAGCGTCACAACTTCACAGAGCTGGCGCAGAACGCATTTCTCGTTCGCAGCATCGGCAATTTTCCAAGCCGGTCCGGAAAATCGGGCCGGCTTTTTGTGTTTGCGCGCCACTCCCCCGCCTGCGGTATCTTTAACTCCGCGAGGCAAAGATGGGAGCCGCAGGAATCCACAGCGTCGAACTGGTTTTTCTGCTGATGTCGGTGCTCGTGGCCGCGCTGGCCGCCGTTGCCAAGAAATTCGGCACACCGTATCCGATCGTGCTCGTAATCGGCGGCCTGATACTCAGTCTTTTTCCCCGCGGTCCGCACATCGAGCTGAATCCCAACATCGTTTTCCTTGTGATTTTGCCGCCCCTGCTGTTTCAAGCCGCGTTCGTCACCTCCTGGCGTGATTTCCGCTACAATCTGGCCAGCATCGTCGGTCTTGCCTTCGGTCTCGTCGGCTTCACGGTATTCGGGGTCGCGGCCGCGGCGCTCTGGATCTTGCCGGGCTTCGATTGGCGTATGGGTCTGGTGCTCGGCGCCGTCGTATCCACTACGGACGCAATCGCCGCGACTTCCATTTCGACCCGCCTTGGCCTTCCCGGACGTATCGTCCAGGTAGTCGAGGGCGAAAGCCTCGTAAACGATGCGACCGGCCTATTAGCGCTCGAATTCGCCACGGCGTTGCTCGTCACGGGGCACACTCCGACGCTCGCCGAAGGAGTGGGCCGCCTGCTCTACCTCGTCGTCGGCAGCATCGCTATCGGACTGCTCGTCGGAAAATTAATCCGCTTCTTCGAGCTGAAAATCAACGACGCTCCGATCGAAATCACCATCAGCCTGATCGCCCCCTATGTCGCCTATCTCGCCGCGGAGAGCGCACGCGCTTCGGGCGTACTCTCGACCGTCGCTTGCGGCCTCTATCTCGGCCACAAGAGCTCGCTCTACTATTCCCGCGGTGCGCGGCTCACAGGGCGGGCCGTGTGGGACACGCTCACGTTCGTCCTCAACGGGTTCGTGTTCATTCTCATCGGATTTCAGCTGCCCTACATTCTTTCCGGCATCCGCGAATACAGCATGCGTCAGCTGCTGATTCTCGGCCTCGTGTTCAGCGGAGTGGTCATATTGCTGCGAATCATCTGGGTATATCCCGGCGCGTGGGCGTCCTACTTCATCCGGCGACACTTTCTCCATCAGGTGGAACCGACTCCTTCCGCCCGCGCGATCTTTGTGGTTGGCTGGACCGGCATGCGTGGCGTGGTGGCGCTCGCGGCGGCCATTTCCCTGCCCGAAATGCTCGCCAACGGCAGCGACTTCCCGCAGCGCAACGAAATGATCTTCCTCACGTTTTGCGTGATCTTCGTCACGCTCGTTCTCCAGGGGCTGACCCTGCCGCCGCTGATCCGCGCGCTCGGGCTTGCGGGACTGGAATCCAAGAATCCGGAGGAAGCAAACGCACGCCGGGAAATGGTCGAGGCAGCCGTGGCCTATCTCGAACATGCGAAGGAGGATGGCGGTGAAGATGCCGCGCCCGTTTTCGACGATATGATCCGCTTGCAGCGCCGCAAGCTCAACATGCTCGACAGAAACGAGCAGGCTGACGCAGGCTTTCGTCCCGAAGACTACGAGCGCTGGCGCGAGGTCTCTCGCCAGGTTCGCGCCCTGCAGCGCGCCGCGATTCTGAATCTGCGGAATCATCAGAAGATCAGCGACGACGTGATGCGCAAGCTCGAATATGAAATCGATCTGGTCGAAGCAGGAAGCGCCTCATCCGACCGCGTCTGACCCGAGTCCATGCCCGCAAAATCCAAGCCGCTGCGTTTCATGGCCACGATCTACAAGATCTGGATGATGCGCCACATCAATGTGCCGGACGACATCGTAAGCGCGTTGCGGAGACAAATGGGAGCGTCCGCGGCGGCCGCCAAACGCACCGCCGGGAAGAAATCAAAATACATTCCCGTGATCGCGGCCGTGGGCGGAAGAAGCACGCGAACGACAATCGTTCCGGCGGGCGGTGGCACGTATCGAATGCAGATCAACACTGCGCAGCGCAAAGCAGCAGCCGTCGACTGGGGCGATCCGGTGACGGTCGAGCTGCGCGTCGATCCCACATCTCGCGCCGTCCCCGTTCCGCCCGATTTGCGCGCGGCGCTAGCGAAGCATCCGAAAGCGCGCCGGGGATTCCAAGAGATGCCGCCCGGTCATCGCCGGCAATTCCTGCTATGGCTCGGAGTGTCCAAAAATCCCGAAACCCGCCGCAAGCATTTGGACCGTGCGATCGATCATCTGATCGAACGCCGGATCATGAAGCCGAAGCCCCGTTAAGACTCGATGGAGACCGCGCGGCCTGCCGGCAGCCAGTTATGCGTTCTTGAGATGTTCTTTCACCGTGCGCCGATTCTGTTGGAAGGCTGGCGCGCAGGTTTCGCCCGAAATCGATCGGCAAGTTGCAGCGGGCCAGCACGCTCCGGTAGGATCGAAGCGATGCGACGCGCAATGGTCTTCCTCACCCTGAATCTTGCTGTCGGCGGATGTTTCAGTGCCCGGGCACAAGGGGAGCCCCCGGCGCATTCCGCGTCAAGACCCAATGCCGAGCGGCTCGGTCTCACCTGCGCACAGATTCTGAAAATGACATCGACGGACTGGATCGAGAATTATCGACAAAAGACACAAGGCGGCCCTCTGGAATTGGAGAGCCCCAGGGCGATCGCCGCGTACGGTGAATGCTATGACTCGCGAACCGATGCGCTCGCGGCGTCACTGGCCCGCACAGGCAAAGGCCCCACAAAAGCCGCGCGTGCGGAATTCGCTGCATTCGAAGCCGACTTGAGGGATTTTGAGTCGAAGGCACTGAGCGACACGAAGGCTGCCGACGACAACCAGCGAAAATCGTATGCCGATCTGTACGAAAAACAGTTCCGCTACGAGTTCTACGAAGAATACGAATCGAGGCTGACCAGGAGCGCCCAGCCGCCAGCTGCATCTGCCGTAAAACCCCCGGCGCCGGCCACAAAATCCGCTGCGGCCGCGGCAAGGGCCCCAGGCGCGCCGCCGGCCGGTGCGAACACGCCGCCTCACGAGCCAGCCACCGCCGAAGAACGGGCGCGCAGCGACGCAGACCCGGTGACGCAAGAGAAAAATCGATTCGGGAAGATTCTAGAGGCGCTTCCGGAAGATCAGATGCACGACGTGCATCGCGTCTTCAGCGAAGTAATAGGCCCTCACAGCATCAGCGAGCCCATGCGACTCGAGGTGTACCGCTACGCGATCTACATCCTTCAACCGCAGGGCAGTTCGCCCGTCGAACCGCCGCCGTTCTAGCAGCGCCCGGCGGAGGGAGCGAAAGGGCTAGCGTCCCAGGAATCGCTCGAGGGTCATCGCCTGGCCCTCGGCCTTGTCGAGGTACTCTTTCGCCTTATCCGGATCGCCGTCATGCAGAGCCGTCTGCGCATGTGAAAGATTAATCTGCATCATCTGCTCGGTCTGCTCGATATCCCCCCGCAAACCGTATCCGGCTGCCTGCTGCTGGCGCCGCAGCGCGTTCAAACCCGTGCCGATCGCGGCCGACCGCGCCTCCAGCTGATCGTCCTGCGTCTCGGCTTCCTTCATGAGCGCAGCCTTGCGCGCAGCTTCCGCGGCCTCCGCACGCGCCTTTTCGGCCTCTTTTTGCGCCGCTTCTTGCCGCGCCCTCGCCACATTCGGATCTTCCTGCGGAGCAGCAGCGGGCGGCGTGGCATCCTGCGCCGGAGCCGTCACCGTCACCGCATCGGCGGGCGGAGCGGAAATATCGACCGGAGCATCCGCCCCGGGTTGCGCGGCCGGCTGCGAAGCAGAACCCGCACTCGCATGAGTCTTGATAATTCGCGGGAGATAGAATCCGCCGGCGAAGAGCAGTAGCACTACCAGAAATCCCCCGAGCGCCATATACACGCCGCGATTGCTGCTTCGCGCCGCTGGAGCCGTAGCAGCGGCCACGGCCATGGGCACCGTCGGCACGGCAGCAACAGCCGGCACAGCCACAGAACTCGGCACGCGCACGGTTCCCGGCACGGGGCTCACGATCCCAGCCCCCGCTGCCATCGCACTGGGGCCCACCACGCTCTTCAACGCATTCGCAAACGCATCCGCCGACTGGAAGCGGTCCTTCGGATCCTTCGCCATCGACATCAGGATGATGTCGCTCAATCCCTTCGGCAGATCGGGCCTCAACACCACCGGCGGCTGCGGCGTCTCCTGCAAATGCGCGGACATAATCGAATAGTTGCTGTGTCCGCGGAAGGGCAGCTGCCCGGTTACCATCTCGTAGATCGAGACACCCATCGAATACAGATCCGAGCGCTGATCGACGGCTTCGCCGCGCACCTGCTCGGGCGACATGTAGTTCAGCGATCCCAGCGTCGTGCCTGTAACCGTCATTCCCTGTTCGTTATTCGGGCGCGCAATGCCGAAATCCATCAGCTTCACCACGCCTTCGCGGGTCAGCATCATGTTGGCGGGCTTCACGTCGCGATGGATCACGTTCAGCTTGTGCGCGTAGCTCAGCGCGCTCAGCAGTTGCGTCGAATAGTTGACCGCCTCGGTGGGAGCAATCGGCCCCTGTTGCAGCCGCGTGGCCAGCGTCGTGCCGTCAACGTACTCCATCATCATGATCAATTGGTTGTCGAGCGTCATCGCCGTGTTCAGCGCAGCGATGTTCGGATGATTCAGGCTGGCCAGGAGCTTAATTTCGCGGAGAAACCGGTCGGCGAGTTCCTTCTGGCTCGTGAGATTAGCGAGCAGGACTTTCATCGCCTCAACGCGATCCGAGATCACGTTGCGGACCTTGTACACCTTGCCCATGCCGCCCGCGCCGAGCACACCGAGGACTTCGTAGTCGCCTATGCGCTGTCCTGGAACAAAATCGTCGCCCATGAAACGCTCCTTTGGGACCGTCTGTTGGGCGGATTTTAGCTGTTGGCAACGTCTGGGGGCAAATTTATTTCGACTTGCGGGCAGGCGACTCGGAGGGAGTGTTCGACTCGGCCATCAACAGGCGAGCCACGAGCCTGTCCAAGCGCGCTTGATTCTCTGCAGTGATTTCGGTGAATTGCACGCCCATGCCTTCGGCCGGGACGACGTTCCGCACCGTAGTGCGTCCGCGAATCTCGCCCTCCGGTACGGAGAGCAGCACGGGAAGAACGGTGCTGGCAGGCAGCGGCGTCGGCGTGGCGATGAACATCCCACCCACATTCAGATCCCGAACGCGCGACACGTTCTGATGCTTTTCGTTCTGCCACGCCACCCAGACGCCCTTGGGCGTAGCAACGCGCTGATGTCGGCGGTCCGCCTTCGTGCCTTCTTTCTTCATCCTAGGTGGAGCTCCCGAGCAATGCCGTGGGGCCGCAGCTACATTCCGTCTTGGGAATTTTCATCGAGGCCGAACGAACCAATCATACCAACGCAGCCCCAGCAATGGCTGAGACTTTTGCTATGCGCGTTCCAGACTCAGCGGCATCTCGTGCGGTCTCTATTTGAGAACTTCCCTGAGTTTCCAGGGGGCGGGCCTTCCCTCCGAAGCCGCCGTGATCGAGGCCACTCTCATCGTGTACACTAGTCAATTGCGGTGGCATCAGCACTTTCGGCCATGAAGGTTTCTCTTCTAGATCTCAAAGCGGAATACGCCGGGCTGCGGGACGAAATCGTGCCCGCTCTGGAACGCGTCTGCCAGAATTCCTCCTTCGTACTGGGTCCTGAAGTCGAAGCCTTCGAACGCGAGTTCGCCGATTTCTGCGGCACCAAGCACTGCGTCGCGCTCAGTACCGGCACCGCCGCGCTCCATCTGGGCCTGCTCGCGCTCGGCGTCCAAACCGACGACGAAGTCATCACGAGCCCGAACACGTTTCTCGCCACCGCCGAGGCGATTACCTATTGCGGCGCCGTCCCGGTGTTCGTCGACATCGACCCCGCGACCGGCAATCTGGATCCGAAGCTCATCGAACGCTCCATCACCCCACGCACCCGTGCGATCCTCCCGATCCATCTCTACGGCCGCGCGGCGGACATGGACGCGATCCGCGAAATTGGCGCACAGCACAACATCCGAATCCTCGAGGACGCCGCCCAGGCCCACGGGGCGCGTTATCGAGGCCGCCGCGTCGGTGGCCTCGGTCACGCCGCTGCGTTCAGTTTTTATCCCACGAAGAACCTGGGCGCGTATGGCGAAGGTGGCGCACTCACCACCGACGACGACCAGATTGCCAAATTCGTCCGCGCCGCCCGAAATCACGGCCAAACCGCCCGCTACGAGCACGAGTTCGTAGGCTACAACTACCGCATGCAGGGGTTTCAGGGCGCGGTGCTGCGAATCAAGCTCCGCCACTTGTATGCCTGGACGAAACGTCGCCAGGAAATCGCGCGCGAATACCGTCGCGCACTCGCCGGCGCGCGCGTCGAATTCCCCTTCGACGATCCGCGCGACGAGTGCGTCTACCACCAGTTCGTCATCTACGTGGACAACCGTAGCTCGATGATCTCTCATCTCGGGGCCCGCGAGATCGAAACCGTGATTCACTACCCCAAGCCCGTGCATCTCCAGCCGGCCTATTCCTCGTTGGGTTGTCCACCGGGAACTTTCCCTCGCGTCGAGCGCGCCTGCGACCGCGTCCTCAGCCTGCCGGTGAACCCACAGCTGACAGACGAGCAGGTAGCCTACGTGGCGAGAGCCGTCAGAGAATCGGCAGGCGAGCAGCAAGCAGCAGCCAGCTAATGCGGCGAAGCCCCCTGAACAGCTTCTAGGCGTTGGCCTCCAAGGAAGCCTGATTGTGGGGCGACGGAGCTTCGCCCGATTCCAGGTTCGAAGGCGGCGTGAAACCCGCGACGCTCGCGGTGTTCGTCGCGCTGCCCGCGCGGTCGCGAATGATCTCCGAGAGCCCTTCAAAAAGCTTCGCGCACGATTCCCGCAGCGCCTGATCCGCTGAACGCATCAGCGATTCGATCACGTTCTGCCCATGCTCATTGAGCCGCCGCACCGACGAAACGATCCACGCATCGCCCGCCGCATCCAAACGATCCTGATATTTTTCCGCCGTCTCGCGCCCCACGCGATCCAGATTATCAGCCCACGCCTTGTCATGCGCATCGCGCTCCAGCCGATAGCCTTCCAACGAAGACGCGAACTCCGCCGCCAGCGCCGTGCGCCCCTCGGCCAGATTCCCGTCTCGCTGCGCCACCATCTCCGCCTGAAACCGCGCCATCAGTTCCGTCGCGCTTCCGTCCAGATTTCGGACAATCTGATCGGAATATCCAGCCAACTCGTGCTGGCGCGCTTCCAGCGCCTCGTGACTGCGGCTGGTGAACTGGCTCAGTTCCTCATCCGAAATGCTGCGCAGGATCTGGCCGAAGGAAGCCGCAGCAGCCTCCGCCGCCGCGTCGAGCTGCGAATGCGCGCGGTTCGAAATTCCGTCGGTCAGCCCCTCGAGCTGCTGCTGAACTCCCGCGACGTGCTTCGTTGACTGCTCCTCGAGCCGCGCCTCGAATTGCCGCCCGGCCTCTGAAGTCTTCTCTTCAAATCCGCCGCCGACGGAATTCAGCGCCTGCTCCACCAGCACCTGCAGCCGTGCCTGCGCCTCCTGCTCGAACCACTCCGACGATTTGCCGATCGACTCCGCCGCGGCGTGCGACGCGCGAACGCCGCTCGCATCGATCTCCTCGCTCCATTTCGTCAACGCTTCCTTGCGGGCCCCTTCGAATTCGTTCCGCAGGTTACCGACGGTTGCGGCAATCTGTTCGGCCACATCCCGCTGGCTGTTTTCGGAAACCTGGCGCAGCCGCTCGCGATGCAATCGCAAGCTGTTCTCCAGTTCCACTTCGCGATTCGCCAGCTCGCGCAGCAATTCCGGCACGCGCTCGAGACGCGGCGCGAGCTTCGCTTCCACTTCCGCCATCGTCCGCTCCACCAGCTGGTTCCCCAGATGATCGAGCGTGGGCGCCAGACGCTGCGGCACCCCCTCTGCCGCATGCTGTGCGCGCCGGTGCATCTCGTCGGTCTGCGCTTCCAGAATATTTTCCAGCCGCCGATGCAACTCGTTGAGCGTGTCGTGGCTCGCAGCCTCGAGTTGCGCCGAATATTCCTTCATTCGGCCCGCGGCATGCTCGATTTCCGCCAGCGACGACCGCGCCCGCCCAACCTCATGTTCCAGCGCCGCGCGCACTCCTGAAAGCGTGTCGCGCGCCTCGGTGTACATCTGGCTCAGGGGCTGTCGCAACTCCGCAAACCGCTCCTGCATTTTCTGCTCGGCGCCGCCCAGCACTTCCTGCGCCCGGCCCGAAAGCGCTTCAACCAGCCGTTCGATACTCCCGTCCAACGACGTCTGCAGCAGCTCATTCCACTGCGCCTGTGCGAGCTTCATTTCCGTCGCCAGCCGCTGCTGCCATTCCGAGACAGCCGTCTCCGAAAGGCCCTCCGCGCGCCGCGTGGCCTCCGCCGATTCCTGTTGCGACCTCGACGCTTCGACGGCATCCAGCTGCAACCGTGCCTGCGCCAACCGGCTCGCTGATTCGGCCGCCGCTTCGCTCTCCGCGCGCAAGTCCTGCGCCCGCCGATCCAGATCTTGCGCCAACTCCCGCGCCTGCGCGAGGCCCTGCTCAAACTGCAGCTTCAGCCCGTTCAGAATCTCTTCCTGCTTCGCCGCCAGTTCCGAAGAAAACGTCCCGCTGGCGGCTCTCTGCGCTTGCTCGAGTTCTTCCATCGTCTGCCGGATCTGTTCAGTAGCCCGAGCCGAAGCGGCGTCTGCCGCGCGGGCCGACGCCGATTCCGCCGCATGCGTGGCTTGCCTCTCGATTTCCGCTTTCCATTCGCGCAGCAGAGGGCTTTCCATCGCCGCTGCCGATTCCGATTCGCTCGCGGATTCCGGAGAAAATGGTGCAGCGGCTGCGGACTCAAAAAATGGGTTTGTCATATCGGGCCTAGCTCTTTCCGTAAAAGTTTCCGTCGTCGTACTGGCAGGCGCGCTCTCCCCGGATTCGTTAACGGAACGCGGAGAATGTTGTGGCGCAATCTCCTCCATTGCAGGTAGCGCTTCATACGAATTCCAATCGGCGGGCGCAGTCTCGATGCCCCAGATATTGGCGGCGCTTTCAAGCTCCACCGCGATCTGAAAAAATTCCCGCACCGAATGCGGTCGCTGGATCCAAGCCACGCGCGCCCTTACGTTGCGCCGCTGTCCCATCTGGGGCATCTCGAGCGTCACCCACGTGTTTTTCGGCAGGTGATGCTTCGAGGAATATCGACATCCGTGCAGGTTCAATGCCAGCGTCGACGTACGCTCTTCGAACGGCTGACCCAGGAGATCGATGCCGCGTACAACCAAAGGCACGGACTTCGAGACGCGTTCGCTGCGGCGGCGCTGCGTGTTTGACTGGTTGGAATCCACTTCGTGCACCCAGATCCTTGAGGTCTACGTGCGAGAGAATAGCACTCTCGTGCGCTCGGGTCGAGGGGACGGGAACGCCCCGAGCAAATTCATCGAAAATTTTTCCGCGATTCTCGAAGCGGCGAACGGCGGGTGCGCCCGCCGCCCCCCATCTCGTTACGCTACGACTTCTTTTTCTTGGGTCGCATGTTGACGCTCGTTGCGTCTCCGCCGCTCATGGCCGCCAGCGCATCCAGATTCTGCTTGGCCTGTGCGGCATACGGACTATTCGGGTCGAGGTCAATCACCTTCTGGTACGCATCGGTCGTGCCAGCCGGAATGTCGTACGTGATTTTGTCGCCCTGCTGATTCGGCGTGATCAGACCGGTGTACGCGCTGCCGAGCAGGAACCACGCCTGCACGTCCTTGGGGCTGAGCGTCGTGGCCTTCTGCAGCGGCGGGACGGCATCTTTGAAGTCGCCCTTGTTGTTCAGGATGATCCCGATGTTTTTCCAGCACGCCGTCGCAGCCGCTGTATTGGTCGGATCCAAAGCCGCGGCCTTGTCGCAATCCGAGTTGGCCTGCGCCAGTTTGTCCGCTTGAGCCTTGGGATCTGTCTGCGTCACGGCGAGCGCTGCAAGCACCGTGCTCTGGTTCTGGTAGATTCCGGCCGACGGCTGCAAATCGATGGCCTTCTGGTACGCATCCACGGCCTGCTCGGGCTGATTCGCCTTGTCATAGGCCTGGGCGAGGTTCGACCACACCACCGCGTGATTCTTTGCGTCCTTCGGCTGCACTCCCTGCTCGGCCAGCGTCAGCTCAGAAACCGCGGTCTTTGCATCCGTGTCCATCTTGTCCTGCAATGCCTGCTTCTGATCGGCGGGGGTCGTCGCCAGCTGTTTGTGCGTGGCGTCGTAATCATCCAGCGCGGCGCGCCCGGCGGTGAAGTGCGTCTGCATTTCCTTGAACTTGTTCTGCTGCTCCTGCTGCGCTTTTTGCTGCTCGGCGCTCGGCCCTACCTTCTGCGACTCGACCAGCAGCTTAAAATTCGTCGTGAAGTTATTGTCTTCGCCGGCTTGGACCTGATGCTGCTCGGAATAGTTCAGCCCGCTGGTAGCGTCGGTCATCACCATGGTCCATACGCCCGGTGTCAGCCCAATCTGCGTATACTTTCCGTCTTTATCGGTCTTGAGGGTAAAACTCCGCCCGTTGTCTCCCTTGACCGTCACCGTCACGCCCGCCCAGGGTTTCCCGTCCTTATCCAGCACTTGCCCCGTAACTCGTGCGCTCTGCGCCGACGTGATCGTCGCGCACACCAGAATCGCGGCAAGGGTTATCATCGCCCGTGTGAGTCGGTTCATCTGTAAGCCCCCCAAGTAAACTGCGGCATCCCGCCCGCACCCATTATCGCGCAATTCGAGCCCGATAGGCGATAGGGTCGCGCATCCCGGCCTGCTCGAAAGCTCGCAGCCGCAGGCGGCAACTATCGCACGTACCGCACGCTTCGTCATCAAATTGATAGCAGGACCAGGTGCGGTCCAGGGGTGCCCCGAGCTCCGCTCCCCGCCGGATGATTTCGCTTTTCTTCAAATCGATCACCGGCGTCACGATTTTGATCTGCGTCTCCGGACGCGTCCCCTCGCGGATCACCGCCTCGAAGGCGCGATAATACTCCGGACGGCAATCGGGATAACCCGAACTGTCCTCCGCCACCGCACCGATGGCGATCGCCGTCGCGCCAATCACTTCGGCCCAACTCACGGCCGCCGAAAGAAAATGCGCGTTGCGGAACGGCACGTACGTTATCGGGATCCCGGCATGAGGTGCCAGTGCCTCGCCCTTTTCCGGCACCACGATTTTTTCGTCCGTCAGCGCCGACCCGCCAATTTGCATAAACGCGTCAAACTGCACGACAAGCCGCTCGCGCACGCCATAGAAATCTGCAATCTCGTGGAAGGCTCGCCGCTCCCGCGCCTGTGTGCGCTGGCCATAGCTCGCATGAAGCAGTGCCAGGCGATGCGTCTGCGCAACCATAGCCGCCGACACACACGAGTCCATTCCCCCGCTCAGCAGCACCACCGCTTTCGGCTTTTCCGTCATCTTGGCTTCACGGGTCCAAGACTCCTGTCCGTGCTCTTAGGGCCGCCGCGGATCCAGGATCGGTATTCCGTCTGAGCCCAAATCCTCGGTCAGCCACTACACTCCCCTCATCGCGGGATCCCATATGAATTTGTGCAACTGCAAACCCAGCCGCACAGGCAAGCCATCCGCCAAAATCCACTCGGTCAGTTCCCGCGCATTCAAGCCGGTCCAGGCCCCCGCCGGATCGGGAAAAACCGGAGAAAACAAAACCTGCCGTACGCGCTCGGCCAACTGATGCCGCTCGGTAAATTCCCGCGCGAACTCGTAATCTCGCCGGCTCGAAATCACAAACTTCATTTCGTCTTCCGTGCCCAAGGCATTCAGATTCGCCATATCAAACGTATCCGCCTCGCCCGAATCCGGACACTTCACATCCACAATCTTGATCACCGCCGGCGGCAACGCTCCCACGAATCGCTCCCCGCTCGTCTCGATCATCACCGTATAACTTGCGGCCAGCAATTTCTCGGCAAGCGCCGGCGTCTCCGGCTGCAGCAGCGGCTCGCCCCCGGTAATCTCAACCAGCGGAACGCGCCCGATCCCCTGCCCGGCCAACCCGTCGACCGCCGCCAGCACGTCGTCAACGCTCCGCTTCGTCCCGCCATGAAACGCATAGGCCGTATCGCACCACACGCAGCGCAAGTTGCACGCCGTCAGCCGCACGAAGATGCACGGCAGTCCCGCGCGGGTTCCCTCGCCCTGTATCGACTTGAATATTTCGGTGATCTGCATGAACGAAATTCTCTTCGCCGACTTGATGAAAGCGGCGGATCCACACCAGCCCGGATCCCCTCTACTCCCGATACGTCGCCGCGCTCGTATCCGTCTCCCACACCGTCACGTGCGAAAGGCCCGCGCCATTCGGAGTCTTCCGCAACCCCTGCAACGTCCGCTCATAAATATATTTCGCCACATTCTCGGCCGAAGGATTCGCCGTATCGAACGGCGCCAGCTCGTTCAGATATTTGTGATCCAGCGACCCGATCACTTCCCGAATCACACCCTTCAGGTGCACGAAATCGTAGAGCAGCCCCGTCTCGTCCAGCTCCTTGCCCGCCAGTACCACGCGCACTTTGTAGTTGTGCCCGTGCAAATCCTCGCACTTGCCGTGGTAGTTCCGCAGATTATGCGCGGCGGCAAATGTTTCATCAACGCTGACTTCGTACATGGGTTGTCCTTTGAACTCCGAGGCGCAAGCGCGCTACTCCTGCGGGGACTCCATGAAGCGCGCGACTTCCGCGAGGTCCTGCGTGGTCGTGTATTCGGGCAGGGACTCGAGAAAAATTCTACCATAGGCCATCCGCCGGATGCGGTTATCGAGGATCGACAAAATCCCGCGATCCGTCTTGGACCGGATCAGCCGCCCGAAGCCCTGCTTGAGCGCCAGCACCGCCTCTGGCACCTGATATTCGGCGAACGCGTTGCGCCCATCCTCCTCGAGCGCACGCACCCGCGCCGCCACCACCGGGTCGCTCGGCACTGCAAACGGCAGCTTGTCGATGATCACGCAGGAAAGCTGCGCGCCCGGCACATCCACCCCTTGCCAGAAGCTCGACGTCGCAAAAAGCACGGCGTTCGGTGTCGTCCGAAAGCGATCGAGCAAGATCGACTTCGGCGCCGTGCCCTGCAGCAGGAACGGGAATTTCAGCCGCCCCGACACGCGCTCGTACAAATCGCGCATCTGCGTGTAGCTTGTAAACAAACAGAACGCCCGCCCCTGCGAAATCTCCAACAATCGCGCAATCTCATCCGCGGCGGCGGCCGCAAAATTCGGCGCCCGCACGTCCGGTAGCGACGGGATGTAGAGCAGCGCCTGCCTCGGATAGTCGAATTCCTGCGGCAGCACGCTTTCGTTTGCCGGCAGCACACCCAGCCGCTGCTTCATATAGTCAAATCGCCCGCCCACCGCCAGCGTCGCCGACGTCAGCACCACTGTATCGAATTGATCGAACAGCTTCTCACGCAGGATTTCGCTCACGTCGATCGGCGTCGCCGCCAGAAACAAGCCCCGCCCGCGCCGCTCGTACCAGTAAACGTAGCTTTTCTCTTCGCTCTCGAGCAAGAACGTCAGCTCGCGCCGCATCTCCGCCGCGCGGCGCGCCAGCGCCACCACTTCTTCCGGTTTCTGCGCCAGCGCCGATAGCTCCGCCTCTACGCGCTTCAGGGAGGATGCAACATCGTCGTACGCCTCGCGATTCTGATCCAGAAACGCGCGCCGCTCCGCAGGCCCGAACGGAAATCGACCCTCGCGCTCCGGAAATTTCTCGAAAAAGCTGCGTGCCCGCTCGCGCATCCGCGTCAATTGCTTGCGAAGCGGCGCTGCATCGATTTGCAGCACACGCAATGTGCTTTCCGCATCGCGGCCGAGCTCCTCGAACCGGTAGCTTGAAACCTGCCGCCCGAAATAATCGCTCGCCACGCCTTCGATTTCATGCGCCTCGTCGAACACCACCGCCCCATATTCCGGCAGGATCGACCCGAAATCGTCCTGCCGCATGGCCAGGTCCGCGAAAAAAAGCGCGTGGTTCACGATGATCAGGTCCGCTTCCTCGGCCCGTTGGTGCATCGTGGTGATGAAGCATCGCTGGAATTCCGGACATTTCCGCCCCGTGCACAAATCACTGCGCGCGTCGATCCGGTTCCAAAGCTCCGCATTGTCGGGCAGGAACGTCAGCTCGCTCCGGTCGCCCGTCTCCGTCAGTTTCGCCCAGTCCTTAATCTGCGAAAACCAGTCGATTTCGTCGATGCCTTTCAGCACCGATTGCCCCTCCATCTGATTCACTTTCTGTCGGCACAAAAAATTCGCCCGCCCCTTCATCAGCGCCGCGTTCAGGTTGGGAGCAAAATGTTTCTGCAGGAAGGGAACGTCTTTCTCAAAGAGCTGCTCTTGCAGCGATTTCGTCGCGGTCGAAACGACCACGCGCCGACCGCTGCGAATCGCCGGGATCAGGTAGGCCAGGGTCTTGCCGGTGCCCGTCCCGGCCTCGATCACCACATGCTGATGCTTCCTAAACGCCTCATCCGTAATCTTCGCCATCGCCAGCTGCGAAGCCCGAAACTCGTAGCCTCTGTGCCGCTTCTCCAGCAGCCCGCCAGGTCCGAAAATCCCCTCGACGGTCATCTCTTCCGCCTTCGCTTCCGCAGCCTTCTTAGCCGTCGCCATTGTTCAGGTTCTGCCGTTTATCAGCGTTTTGCCCCGTGTCTCTGTGGCCAATCCAGTTTATTTCCGCGCCGCCTCCGCCAAACTCTTCGCCCAGTGAGCCAAATGCTTCACCGACCCGCCATGCGTGTGGTCGATCATCAGCGGCGTAATCGACACCGCCCCGTCCCGGATCGCCGCATGATCCGTGTCCCGCTCAATTCCCTCTTTAAACTGCTGCTCGCTCAACCAGAAATATTGCCGCCCCCGCGGATCCGTCCCCGGCTTCAACACATTGCGCGTGATCTTGGAAGACTGCCGCGTGATCCGCACTTCCCCGGTCCAATCCTGCGGCACATTCACGTTCAACATCACGCCCGCCGGCAACCCCTCGCGCAACACCATCGGCGCCAGCGTCCGCGTGAAATGCGCCGCCGGAGCGAAATCGAATCCCCTGCCCTTGTACGCCACGGACACCGCGACGGCCGGCGTTCGATTGATCGCCGCCTCCATCGCCGCGCCAACGGTTCCGGAGTAATAAATGTTCTCGCCTAGGTTTCCGCCGGGATTGATTCCGGAAAACGTGATATCGGGTTTCTCGGCCAGCAAATGGTGAAACGCCAGAATCATCGCGTCGGCGGGCGTGCCGTCGATCGAATACTCGCGCTCGGCGATCTTGTCACAGTAGATCGGCTGCCGCAGCGTCAGGGACTGCGCCGCTGCGCTCCGCTCCCGCGAAGGCGCCACGATCGTGATCGTCCCGAGCCCTTGCAAGCCTGCGACCAGCGCCCGCAGCCCCGGCGCGTGAATCCCATCATCATTGGTAATCAGAATATTCGGCATGAACGTCCAGAAGGCGTGAATTCGATCAAGGGTTCCTGCTCATCGCGGCGGAGAGAGCAAATGGTCGGGACGACTGGATTCGAACCAGCGACCTCACGCACCCCAAGCGTGCGCGCTACCAGGCTGCGCCACGTCCCGACCGGTGAAAAAAACCGCTTTCGAGCGTATCACTCGCGTTCGAGAAGGGTCAAGACAGCGAGCAATTCTTCATGAAGATCGAGCAGGAATTTTCGATGCGCGCGCGACGCCGGCATGGGCTTCGTCGTCGCTTCCACCAGGTGCGAAACCTCGTGCGCTGAGTTGGCGTCTCCGTTGGCGCCCGCGCGGCCATTCCCTTCCGCCAGATGTTTGCGGGCGCCCGCGATTGTGAAACCCTCTTCATAGAGCAGCCGCTTGATCTCAAAGACGGTTTCGATATCGTCGCGGCGATACAACCGATGCCCGCTCGGACTCTTTACCGGTTGCAGCGTGGGGAATTCCGATTCCCAGTAGCGCAAGACAAACGTTTTCGTCGCCGTCAACCGGCTCACTTCGCCGATGCGGAACAGGCTCTTTTCCGGAAGTTCACGCGCCGCTTGAGCCGCACTACCCATGTCGAGTACCCCAATCGTAGGCCCTTTTCGCGTCCTGTCAACCCCTCGCTCCCTTAGGGCTTCGACGATAGCTCGATCGCCTTCAGAATCCGCTTGGTCATCCGCGATATGAAAAACGTGATGCCAAACGTGCAGGCTAACACCATGAGCAGCACCGAAAATATGCCCATGCCGATGGCCCTCGGAGAGATGGTTTGGAGATTGTGGCCCCCGTGGACCGCTTCAATGAACGCGAACAGATGGAGCAGTAGGAGCAGTAGGAACACCACCAGTCCCGTGACTTGCCACCTCTGGCTGCGGTCCACGGCGTCCAGTGATTTCCGAAGGATCGTTTCCATTTCTTCTGCCATCACACGCTCCTTGTAGGATCGAGTTTCTTGCGAAGGGCCGCCAAGCCATACGATAGGCGCGACTTGACCGTCCCCAGGGGTATCTCAAGAATCGCCGCGATTTCCGGAAGAGGCAGCTCCTCTTGAAAATGCAACGCCAAAACAGCGCGGCTCGCCGGAGAAAGCGCCTCGGATTTCAGCAGCTCCGGCAAAAGTTCCGGCGGCACCACTGATGCAGCTGCGGGCACATCCTCTAGCGAGGCTTCGTCGCGAACCTGCTCGGATCGGCGCTTCTCCTTCCTCAACTGACGAAAGGCCTCCCGGCTCGCAATTCGGTACGTCCACGGACGAAACGCTTCCGGCGCCTCCAGCCATTTCAGCTTGCGAGAGATGAGAATCAGAACCTCCTGCAGCACATCATCTGCCGAGGATGGGCCCACGAGCCTCGTGAGATACCGGCGGAGCGTCAACTGCACGCTGCGCAAAAGCAGCTCGAGGGCCTCGCGATCGCCGCACTGGGCCCTCAGAACCCACTGCGCCTCTTGTCTGGAAGTAGGCACGCGCTTGCGTCATTCTAGTAGAGACTTCCGCCCGTCAGAGAGTTCGGAGGGCTGAGAAAAAAATCCTGGAAGCAGGGCAGGTTCAAACTCCCCGTTCCCATCTCGGAATCGAACCCGTGAAAATCGCAAGGTCTTCTTGAGGGTTCAACGGCTCCAACTCCATCATTTTCCGGGGTTTCTACGATCCCAGGCACTCTCGACTTGCGTCGTGCGATCGCGCGGAAATGCGGGCATGGTTCGCAGCAAAGCTCCCGGGCCCTGCTGAGCAGGCTCTTCACTGCTCGCTGACAACGGACTCGGCAGCGACGCGGTGGTATTTCAGCGGCGGTCGCGTTTTTCGGGCGGTTCCCATCCGCGCCGTTTGCTGTGGCGCGGTTCGTGTTTGGTGAGGCGGCGGGGCTCGCGGCCGGATTCGTCGCGCGATGCACTCTTTTTCAACCGCTGTGTGAACCGGATGGGTGTGCCCAGGAAATCGAATTTCTCGCGCAGGCGGTTTTCCAGGAAGCGCTGAAAACTGAAATGCAGCGGCTTGGTTTGATTGGTGAAAAGGACAAACGTGGGCGGACCGGCCGTGGCCTGCGTGATGTAGAAGATTTTCACCTTGCGGCTTGCAGGTGTGGTTCCGCGCTCCAGATCGACGCTGGCGAGCCAGCGATTCAGTTCGCCGGTCGAAATCCGGCGCTGGCGCGCTTCGGCCACGCGGTCGATCATCGTGTACAGGCGATCGACATGCTCGCCGGTCTTCGCGGACAGAAACACGACGGGCGCGAACGCAAGAAATTTAAATTTCGCGCGCACCAGCGGCTCGTAATCCTGCAGCAGCTTGTTGGCGTTTCCGCCCTTGCCTTTTCCACCCCGCGCTTTCTCTCGCTCGGCTTGCTCGCGCGCGGCTTCCAGAGCCAGGTCCCATTTGTTCATGGCGATGATCACGGAGCGTCCCGACTGCTCGGCATAGCCCGCGATGGTGGCGTCGTGCGACGTGACACCCATCGACGCATCGACCACGATCACGGCGATGTCCGCGCGTTCCAAATGCTGCCGGGCCATGATCACGCTCAGCTTTTCGGCGATCAGGCGCGTCTTGCCCTTGCGGCGGATTCCTGCCGTGTCGAGAAACCGGTAGTTCTTGCCGTTGCGCTCGATTACCGTGTCGACCATGTCGCGCGTAGTGCCGGGCTCGGACGATACGATCGAACGGTCCGCACCGACCAGTTGGTTCAGCAGCGTCGATTTTCCGACGTTGGGCCGGCCGATGATCGCGATATGGATGTCCGGTTGCGCGGCGGTCTGTTCGGCGCGCTCGAAATCCTTCGTCAGCGCGTCGAGCATCGTGTCGAGGCCGAAACCGTGCTCGGCTGAAACCGGAAAGACTTCGTCGCTGATCTCGTAGAACTGTGCGGCCAGTTCCGCCTGCTTCGGCGAATCGATTTTATTGACTGCCAGCACGGGTGGTTTGCCCGCGCGGCGCAAAAGCTGCGCCAGCTCCGCATCGAGCGGCACCGGGCCCTCTCGGCCGTCGACGACCTGCACTACGACCGCCGCATTCGCGATCGCCAGGTGCGCCTGCCGCAGAATCTCGCCGGGAATTTCGGCTTTATCTTCCGGCACGATTCCGCCCGTATCCACCACTTCGAACGCGCGGCCCTCCCAATCGGCCGTGCCATAGATACGGTCGCGGGTGATACCCGGTTCGTTGGTGACGATCGAGCGGCGCGTGCCGGTGAGGCGGTTAAATAGCGTCGATTTGCCCACGTTGGGACGGCCGACGATCACGATGGATGGGAGCTTGGATGTCATGGAAGGTCTGTCCGACGACGTCAACGTTGCGCGAGTTTCTTTTGAAGCTCCAGCCGCTGGGCGAGCAGGCGATTCAATTCGGCGGGTGACGCTTTCGACTCGATTTTCTGCTGCAGCTCGGCGAGCTCGCGTTTGTCACGGCCACTACGCAGCACGCTGAGGCAGCTTTCGGCTTCTTCCCAGGTCGGCTCGGCGGATGATTCGAAAAGGATCTCGAAAAAAAGCCGGCGGTCTTTGTCCTCGAGCGCGGCAGCCAATACGGTGGGATCGGGCTTTTCGCCCGCCTTGGAGATTAGCACGTCGAGGATCTTTTCGCACTCCAGGCCGCGATGCAGCGAGTCGGCAAGGAGCTCGTGCGCGAGCCGCTCGCGGAATTCCTGGGCTTCGACGAGCATGTGAATCAATTGCCGTTCGGCGGGTTTTACCACGGGTGCGAGCAAAGCGGCCTTTGGTTTGACTTCGCTGCGGCGCTCGACGGCGGCGCGGTTCAGTTCCGCGCGCAACACCGGTTCATCGACGCGCAATTCCGAGGCGATGCGCGAGGCCCATTCCGAACGAAGCAGGCGATTCGGGAGCCGCTGTATGAAGGGCATCAGGAAATTCAGCGCGGCCACCTTTCCGGCGGCGGACGAACGGTCCATTTTCCGGGCGCGGCCAATGAGGTAATCGATGTACTGCGGCGCTTCCTTCAGGAGCTTGCGATACGCGTCCGCGCCCTGCTCTTTGAAGAATTTGTCGGGATCGGCGCCTCCGGGAAGCGCGAGCACTTTGACCTCGAATTCTTTCTCGAGAAGCAGCGTCAGCGAGCGTTCGGTGGCGACCTGGCCCGCGGTGTCCGGATCGTAGTTCACAACCACTCGGCGCGTGAAACGGGCAAGCAGCTTGATCTGCGGCTCGGCGAGGCTGGTGCCGCAGCTGGCCACGACGTTTGTGCATCCCGCGCGGGCGACAGCGATCGCGTCCAGGTAGCCTTCGACGAGGATGGCGAAATCGCTTCTTCGCAGCTCTTCTTTCGCGCGATCGAGATGATAAAGGACACTGCTCTTGGAATAAATCGGCGTCTCGGGCGAATTCATGTATTTCGGCATGGCCTCGCCCATGGCGCGGCCGCCGAAGGCGATCACTTTGCCGGCGTCGTTGGCGATCGGGAACATGATGCGGCTGCGGAAGCGATCGTAGGAGCGCCCGCTTTCGTTGCGCGAGACGAGGCCGGAGACTTCGAGCAACTTTTCGGGATATTTCTGCTTCAGCAGGCGCAGGAGCGCGTCTCCGGAAGACGGCGCCCAGCCAAGGCCGAAGCGGATAACGGAGTCGCGGTCGAGTCCGCGGTCTTCGAGGTAGCTCTGGGCGATTTTGCCTTCACCCGTGTCGCGGAGCTGGCGCTGGAAAAATTCGGCCGCCGCGCGGTGCATTTCGACGAGCGCCGAGCGCTGCTGATTTTCGCGATGCTCCTCAGGCGAGCGCTCGCGCGGGCGCGGAATCGGGATGCCGCATTTTTCAGCGACGGTGCGGACGGCTTCCGGGAACGGGCTCTTGTCCATCTCCATGACGAATTTGAAGACGTCGCCGCCGGCTCCGCAGCCGAAGCAGTGATAGATCTGGCGCACGGGGTGCACGGCGAACGACGGTGTCTTTTCCTGATGGAACGGGCAGAGGCCGGTGAAATTCTGGCCGGTCTTTTTGAGGCGGACGTATTCGCCGATCACACGGACGATGTCCGCTTGCTGTTTTACCTTTTCCGCGAATGAACCGGCTTCTGCCATGCTGAGGCGTGGAAACAGATCGCAAGCGCCGAGGCAAATGCCCTGCGATCGGCTCGATCGGAGTTTCCATCTGGAATGTACCGAGCGGCGGGGGCTGAGTCAAATGATCGGGCCGGCAGTCCATGGACCGGTTTGAAAAACCGCTCGTGCGCGGCGCGTATCTTGGTCCCGGTACGAACTGCTGCGGTAAGCCCGTTCATCCGGCAGCACGCTAAAGACACCCGGGCGGTGCTTCGCGTTGACTTTTGCAATTGAAAATTGATTATTCAACAGAGAGCTTGCCCCCCTTCGCAGCGTGTCGGATGGGCCGCCTAAGAATCGAAAGGCGATAGAGCGCCCGGGTTACGCTGTTTACATTGGCGCAGGTATTGCATATAAGCATGGTTCCCGCCCACGGGGGCAATCTCACAGAGAAGGAGAAACCACGTGGCAGCAAAAAAGAGCAAGAAGACAACGAAGGCACTCAAGAGAGGAAAGAAGCTCGGCACGGTCAAGCCCCTGTCGAGAATAACGAGAGGGCCGGGTGGGAGCATCGAATTGAACCCACAACCCCTACCTCCTTGAAGTTGCCACATGGTAGAAACGCCTCCTCGGACCTCGTTACCAGCTATCACAGAGGAAGAGACGTGAGCGTATCGGTCTCCGAAGTTGGAACTCGATTGACAGCGTCGAGAAGCTGAGCGGAGCGCCCCCGATTGGGATTGGCGTGGCCCCGCTCAGCCGTGCGGTCAACCGATGTCGTATTCGCGGCCCTGAACAGCCATACGAATTTGGAGCATAGGGCCGCGGACGTAGCCGGTCACGCGAAGCCGGTGCGCACCTTCATAAGGAGAGCCCTATGAAATGGATGGCTTGCTTACTGATTGCAGTTGCGACGGGCGCTGGTGTATTCGTCCTAACGGCTCCTGCGTCAGGACAAGGAGGTGGAGAAGCCGTCCCGATCTTCGGAATCAAAATTCCGCCTGGATACCGAGACTGGAGATTGGTCTCCGTGGCCCACGAAGAAGGCAACCTCCACAGTTTCGCTGCCGTTCTGGGCAATGACGTAGCGATCAAGGCCTACCGCGACGGGAAGCTTCCGTTCCCGGACGGCACGATCATTGCCGCTCTACACTACGGCCACGTCCCGTCGGAGGAAAACGACAAAGTCTTTGGCGATCCCCAATCTTTCGTTCCCGGGCCCCCTACGAACGTTCAGTTTATGGTCAAGGATTCAAAAAAATACGCCACGACGGGCGGTTGGGGATTCGCTCACTTCGACAAAGACGGTAAACCGGGCACCGAGGCGCAGCTCAAAACTTGCTCCCCCTGCCATGCGAAAGCTTCTCGCGACTTCGTCTTCACCCAATATGCGCCTTGATGCTGGGCACAAAATCTTGATGGCCCTGGCCGAAAGCGCCGCAAGGTCCTGATTTTAGGCGGATTTATCGGTAACTCGGGTCCCGGGACGCACTTTCCCGGTTAGGTCGTTCATCAGGACTCGATCTCGATGCTGACGGTAATTCCTGCTATTGCCGTCAGTTCCAAGTTGTCGTGCGTAATACAGAGCAATTGTAATAATCGCCCCTGAACCGTCATCGGTTTCCCGCCCCCACGCGACACCCAGCGAAATAAGGCTCAGGCTCGTTTTGGCCCCCGATGGCCGCCCGATATATCCGATTTCCCACCAATCGGCAACATGTCTCGTAACGGATAGTATTCAGGTCGGCGAACGCTGATGCTGGAGGCGGATCGTCGATGATTCCATCGAGCTTCGAGATACAGACTAACCCCATGTTGCGGCTCGAAACGACGGATCGAACAGACCGCCAGTAGGGTGTGTTGTAGTTACACAAAGGAGATTTATAGTGAAGCTAGCCAGGTTTTTCTCGATATTCATTATGACTCTGGGCGTATCCGCGCAGGCCCAGACCAACGTCATCAGCCGCACAACGCCCGCAGTGAATTACGGGCACCGGCATTCAAACACGCAGATTGATTTCCGTGGAACGGACCTGATGCCCGCTGCAAATGGACAAGCCGACGTCCGAACCAATCGCGGGGTCATGGAAGTCAAAGTCGAGTTTGGGGAACTACAGAGTCCCGCGACATTCGGCAACGAGTACCTTACCTATGTCCTGTGGGCGATTTCGCCCGAGGGCCGTCCAGTGAACATGGGTGAAGTATTGGTGGGCCATGATCGCCGCAGCAAACTGGACGTCACTACGGATCTTCAGGCGTTCGCTATGATCGTCACCGCCGAACCGTATTATGCGGTGCGGCGCCCGAGCAACGTGGTCGTGCTTGAGAACGCCATTACGGCGGAAACCAACGGCACCACCGAGCCGGTGGATGCCAAATACGAACTGATCGGACGCGGCGGTTACATCCCCAGCGGATATACGTTCGACCCTGTCGTGTTGAATGCAAAATTGCCGCTCGAATTCTTTGAAGCGCGCAATGCTGTGCGCATCGCTCTTTCGGAAGCCGCTGACCGGTATGCCAGCGAAAGTTATGGTAATGCCGTTCGCCAAATGAAAGAGGCGGACGCCCTGGCTACTGCTAGGCACATCGACCAGAAAGGGCTGATTTCGGTCTCGCGCGAAGTGGTGCAGACAGCGGAAGACGCTACCGTAATCTCGATGAAACGAATTGAAACCGACCGGATAGACGCGGAGAAGCGAGCCGCAGAAGACCACGAAAGAGACGCCAAGGCTCAATCGCAGCAGGATATGCAGGCTCGCCAGAGCGCCGAAGCACAAACCGCGGACGCTATGCGCCAGCGTGTACAGGCAGAGAGCGCAGCGGCGGACGCAAATAGCCGGCGGGCAACAGCCGAACAAGCCGCCGCTGACGCGCAACAGCAGCAACAGGTTGCACAGGCGGATTCCGACCGGAATCGAGCCGCTGCAGCCGCGTCGGATCAACAACTCCAGCAGGCTTTGAAGGAACGGGAAGCACTCCGCGCCAGCTTGCTGTTGCAATTCAATGCAATTCTTGCCACGCGTGATACCGCTCGCGGCCTCGTCGTCAACATGTCCGACGTGCTTTTCGATACGGGCAAGTTCACGCTCCGTCCGCTGGCGCGTGAAAAACTGGCGAAAATCTCCGGGATCGTTCTCGCCTATCCGTCACTGTTATTGGCCATCGAAGGCGATACCGATAGCGTGGGCAGCGATAGTTACAATCAGGATCTCTCCGAAAAACGTGCGGAAGCCGTGAGGGATTATCTCGCCCACGAAAACATTCCCATGGCGTCCATGACGGCACAGGGGTTTGGCAAGACCCAACCCGTCGCGCCCAATGATACCGCGGAAGGGCGACAACAGAATCGACGCGTGGAGTTGGTGGTCTCGGGCGACGTGATCGGAACCACGATTGGTGTTGTGTCCCAAAACCAGCAATAGAGAAAACCGTAGGACGGCATTTCGCACTGTGCAGTGGCTGGCCCCGGTGCTGGTTTTGGCCGGGGCCTGTTTTCTTCGTGGATACCGCTTGAGAAATCGCTAGCCAGGAAATCCGCTTGTTCCGTAGACCATAACTCCTTCCATGAGAAGGCCGGTTAGTGTCAAGGCTGTTTTGTCTTTCTTTTTATGTTCGAGCCGAGCCGCCTCTGTCGCCATCCTTCCATCCGCAGTCTGTGATGAGCGATTTTTCGCTCGCTGCAAGGTGGGCGTACCCAATTCAGTCGGTGCTGCGACCTGACGGTCGACCTCGACTCCTATCTCGTCGAAGGGAGTTGGGCCCAGGAGTTAGGCGCAGTCACCGGATCTCGGCGGTAGAGCTCGACTGTTAAGATCCCACTCTAAGCTGCGGCGCTTTCCACTTTGTGGTTATTCCGCAGTGGTTCATAAACTTCTCCGCTCACCCACAGCCTGTGCAGCAGTACGGCCAGCTTCCGCGCTACGGCAACGACGGCTCGCTTCTTGGCATTCTTTCCTCCCCGCTCGGCTAGCTTGAGTCCCCAGCGCCGCAGGTCACTGTCTTGCCCAAAAGGCCCGAGAATGTAGTGCGCCCCCTGCACGAGCAGCGTTCTGAGATAACGGTCTCCTTCCTTGCTGATATGCATCTGTGGCTCACTCATGCCCGAGTTCCTGCGCCCCGGACGCAACCCCACAAAGCATCCCGCATCCCGGCTGTGACGAAAGCGGTGGGGATCGTCCAAGGTCAGAATGTAGGTCAAGGCGATCAGAGTTCCTACTCCCTTCACTTGTTGGAGCAGAGCAACCTGGGGATACACTTCCTTGGCGACTCTTGCGATCCGCCTGTCGTATTCCGCAATGCGCTCGTTGAGTGATTCGATTTCCGCAAGCAGCGGATCCAAAGCGTCCCGCAACTCCTGGCTCAGTTCTTTGGCGATCTCCCGACCCATTTGCTCGCTCCCGCATTTCGGCAGTCGTGCACCATAGGATTTCGTCAACCCTCGGGCCGTGTTTACAAGCGCCGTGCGTGCGCCCACCAACGTCGCTCGGGCCCGGATCACCGTCAGATGGATTTGCGCTTTGGCACTGCGATGGCGCACCGGACCCAGCAATGCAGGATCAATTCGAGCGAGTCGGGCCAGCGTGCGAGCATCCAGCCGATCATCCTTCCGACTACTCTCGCTGATCATTTGCACGTTACGCGCGTGGGCCACGATCACTTCGTGCCCCAGCTGGATCATCTGCCGGCTGATCCAGGGCGAATGCGTCCCCGTTTCGAGCGCAACACGGCTGCGTGGAATCCGACCGAAAACTTCCTCGATTCCTTTCGGCGTCGTCGGTAGTTTGCTCTCCAAAATCACTTGGCCCGCTTCCTCAATAACACAGTAATGGCTGATCCGATCTCCCAGATCCAAGCCAATGGTTAGCTGGTTCTGTTTGAAAATATCAATCCTCTCCATCGCCACAGTGCTAATCTTCTTCATTGCCGGTCTCCTTTGCGCCTCGAGCGCGTCGTTCATTGGGAGCGTATCGCATCCCGATGGAGACCGGCCTTCTCATCCCATCTGATAGATTAATCAGGCGTTATCCGGCTGGCGGTGTTTTTTTGATTTGTTCATCGAGCATTTGAAGAATGGCTTCATGCTGCTTGGAATTTGCCCGAATGGAATAGCCACGCAATTCAATCCCTTGCACCGGAACAGTTTCTGCGCCCGCGTTTAGCAATATGCGAACCGCCTCGACATGTCCGCCGCTAACAGCAGAAAATAGCGCAGTAAATCCTGTTTTCGTTCCGTGGTTCACATCCGCACCCGCCTGAATCAGCAGGGTCAGCGCCTCGGTATTACCATGGTATGCCGCTTGGATGATGATCGACAAGATCCCTGCATTGGTATGGTCCTGTCTGGCAGGCAGCACCCCGGAATTCCGTATCAGAAGTGAATTGAATCTCCCGGGCACCGCGTGTAAAGTACGCCTGATCTATCAACGAACAGATGTTCGTATCTCGACCGCGGCGTAACGATCGCAGAACTCGGGCTTCCGTCGCAAAACAGGAGAACACGGTGAACTATTCACGCAGGGGGCTGCTTAAGACCGGAGCCGTGGCAGGAGCGCTGACCGGCCTCTTCTTGGGCACGGATGGCGCAGCGGGCGGCCCACAATCCCAGAAATCGCCTGCTGCCGAGCCGAACCGCGCTTTCAGTTACCCGCCGGAGGCATACGATGGCCCCTGGACCAACCTGCGAGCGGTCAAAGAAAAGAAAGTAATCGACTTTCATACGCATTGCTGGGAAACGCCCTACCAGGGCAAGACCTATGCGGACGAACGAGCCGCGCACAACAAGGAAGACTTCAAGGACTATACCGAGGACCTAATAGCGTCGATGGACAGGCTCGGGATTGCTCAGGCGGCGTTGTCCCCGGCATTCATCCCTTGGGAGAAATACGACGCGACGAGCTTTAGGGCGCATCCGGACCGCTTTATCAAGATGACGTCTGTCGAAGTCGGAGACATGACTTCGGAAAATTACATCGAGCGGTTCGATCCCGTCGAGGCGGCTCGCATCACCCGAGAGCAAGTGGCCCAGGGCTGCCGAGGAATCGGAGAACACGGCGGCAATCCATTGCAATCGCGCGGATTCGGAAAGTACTCGGTGAAAGACCTCAAGCCGTACGTGGACGTGATCTTGGAACACGATCTGCCCGTGTTGATTCACTGCGGGTGGGGAGTAACGACGAACGTATTCGCCAAGAATTACACCGCATCCTGGCATTGGGTCGAACAAATGGGAGAATTGGCATCCGCCTATCCGGATATGAGAATCGTCATTGGCCACACCGGTGGCGCACTCGCCAAACCTGACGGTTATGAAGCGCTCCGACTGGCATTCTCGTTCGACAATACTTATTGCGAAATGTCCAAAGCTCCGGTGGAAATTGTTAACGCTGCGGTGAAAGGGATCGGGGCGGAACGTGTCCTATTCGGTTCGGACTTCAACCGCCCCGAAGGCAAAACGTATGGCCCGCTGAACCAGCACTTCGTTTTCCAGCAATGGTACAACCTGAATACCATTGCCAATTCCGACCTGACGGAAGACGAGCGGGACCTAATCCTTTATAAGAATGCGAGGCGCCTGTTTAAGTTGGACGCGTAATACCCTCGGGCGTCGATGCTTCGCTTGTGAACTGGGCCACCAGGCAGGCCTCGAGTCCTTCAATCCCTTCCTGGGAGCCTGTCCCTCGCCCAAATGCTATCCGTGCGAGGGATGGCGCGATTCTGTCTGGCTGCACGGTGAACCGGGACGGGCCTGCCGTTCGCCAAAATTCTGATCAGCCGTGAAATCAATGACATGGCTGTCTGCTCCCAGGCCTAGCGCACGCGGCGGAGCGGCGATTTTCCCACGCGAATGAACCAGCGCTACAGGATGAATCAGGAACACTAGAAGCCTGCACCATAACAGCGTTGACTTTGAATCGAGACATCGCCACCGTAGCCG
>Ga0210391_10000843_pt1 | contig 29957 bp, 27 predicted proteins | sample IncBWC12OmetaG_FD_160573 | JGI IMG/M metagenome (GOLD analysis project Ga0210391, IMG submission 160573) | Forest soil microbial communities from Barre Woods Harvard Forest LTER site, Petersham, Massachusetts, United States - Inc-BW-C-12-O ... | reverse complement strand
CCTTCGGCCTCTCTGGGACAGGGACGCCGTGGCCTGTATGAGCCCATCCATGGTTCAGCGCCGGACATCGCCGGCCAAGGTATCGCCAATCCCTACGGCACCATATTGAGCGTGGCCCTGCTGCTGCGGCATTCGCTTAAGCTGCATGAGGCGGCGGCGCGGCTGGAGCAGGCCGTGGTGCAGGCCATCAGCGCAGGGGTGTGCACCCCGGACATCGCCGCACCCGGGGCACGGGTGTATGGCACCCGCGAAGTCGGCGAACGGGTGGTGGCGCTGCTCAATACCTGATGGGGCGAGCCTAAGCGCCGGCCCGACGCGCGCGCTCCAGACCTGCGGCCAGATCATCGCGCAGGTCATCATAGGCCTCGATGCCCACCGAGAGGCGCAGCAGGCCATCGGTCAGCCCGGCCCGCGCCCGCGCCTGCGGGTCCATCGCCGCGTGCGTCATGGTGGCCGGATGGGCCACCAGACTCTCGACCCCGCCCAGGCTTTCGGCCAGCGAGAAGAACTTCATCTGCGACACCAGCGCGCGCACCGCCTCGTGGCCGCCCGCAATTTCCAGCGTCACGATGGCGCCGAAGCCGCGTTGCTGCCGTACCGCGATCGCATGGCCCGGATGGGTGGCAAGGCCGGGATAGAACACCCGATTCACCCCCGGCTGGGACTGCAGCCACTGCGCCAGCTGGCTGGCATTGCGCCCATGATGCTCGAGCCTTGCATTCAAGGTGCGCAGGCCCCGCAGCGTGAGGTAGCTGTCGAAGGCGGCCCCGGTGAGCCCCAGGCAGTTGGCCCACCAGCCCAACTGCTCGTGCAGCGCCTGGGTCCCCGCGATCACCGCACCACCGACCACATCACTGTGGCCATTGAGGTACTTGGTGGTGGAGTGCACGATCAGGTCGGCGCCCAGGGCGAGTGGCTTCTGCCACAGGGGCGAGAGGAAGGTGTTATCGACCACCACCAGGGCACCGGCGGCGTGCCCCAGTTCGGCAAAATGCGCGATGTCGGTGATGCGCAGCAGCGGGTTGCTCGGCGTCTCGATCCACAGCAGCGCGGTGCGCTGCTTCAGGGCCGCGCGTACCGCCTCCTCATCGGCAAAGTCCACGAAGTCGCAGTGCAGTTCGCCGCGGCGGCGCCAGGCATCAAACAGCCGATAGGTGCCGCCATAACAGTCGTGCGGCGCGACGATGCGCGCCCCCACGGGCAGCAGATGGCCCACCAGGGTGATGGCCGCCATACCCGTGGCCACCACGGCGGCGCCGACGCCGCCCTCCAGGTCCGCCAAGGCTTTGGCCAGCAGGTCGCGGGTGGGATTGCCACTGCGCGAATAGTCGTAGGCGCGTTTGTCCTCGAAGCCGCGAAACGCATAGGTCGTGGACAGGTGAATCGGCGGCACCACCGCGCCGGTGATCGCATCGCTCTCCAGGCCGGCGCGCACCGCCTGGGTCACCGCATCAGGTGCGTTGCTCATGCGACACCCAGCACATGGGCGAAGATGCTGCGCAGCTGGTCGGTTTCCTTCAGGAAGGCGTCATGGCCGAACACCGAGGACAGCTCATGCAGCCGGCCGTGCTGCAGCCGGGCCACCATGGCGCGCAGGTCCGGCAGCGGCACCAGGCGGTCCTCGCGGATGCCCACCACCGTGGTCGGGACGAAGATGCGCGCCACCTCCACCCGATGCAGATCGATGGACTCGGACAGGCACAGGAACGACTCCGCAGAATATTGGCTGGCGTAGTCACGACCGCGCGCCGCCAGGTACTGCTCCACCGGAAATTCGAAGCGGCCCGCGACCCGCTCGGGCGGACCATCGAAACGCGCGGCAAATTCCTCGGCCGAGCGGTAGGTGGTCATGGCCAGCGCCCGCGCCAGTTCCATGCCCTGCGCCGGCTGCCCGGCCGCGATTGCGAAGCGCACCATGCGCCGCTGGGTGCTGCGCCAGGCGCTGGACATGGGGTGCGCGCGATCCGAGGCACCGATCACCAGCAGGTTGGCCACGCGATCCGGATAGCGCTCCGCGAAGGCCAGCCCCACCATGCCCCCATAGGAGCCCCCGGCGATGGCGCGCAGCGCGCCGATGCCCAGTGCGTCCAGCAGCCGCTCCAGTACCCGGGCCTGATCGAAGGTCGAAATGCTGGGAAAGTCGGTCTCGCCGCTCTTGGGTCCGGTGGACTCGCCACTGCCGCCCAGGAAATCAAAACTCAGGATCCTGAAGCGATCCGCGTCCAGCGGCTTGCCCGGACCGGCGATGTCGGACCACCAGCCATCGCGCGCATCGGCGCCGAGGCACACCCGCCGATGCGCCGAAATTCCGCCCAGGGCGCACACCACGGGCGCCTCTTCCGGACCGCTCATGCGCCAGGCAATGCGCACGTCGCTCAGTTCACCGTGATGGTGCAGTGGCCATGGGCCGGCAAGCTCCAGGATGCCCTCGCGCGCCGCGGGCGCATGCAGGGTGGACACTCGCGCGCTGCGCGTGCCGGGGGACAGGACTTCAACTCTCGCAGTCATCTTGGGCGCTCCGCCGACCAGGGCTCGTAATTGAACCGATACCCCTGCGGAACACCCGCACCGGACGGGCGGGTCAATCGGGTCCATCCCTCACCGCGTTGCGACGCGGATCGGGCCACTCCGATCGCTCATCTACCGCCCCGCTTGTGCGGGTCGCAGGAGTTGGCACCTTTCCGGGCTGGTTAGGCTCGGCGGTTGCCCCGGCGTCGAAGGGCCTTTTCCCTCAGCCGGTCTCGATGAGCCCTCGAAGTCTAGGCGGGGTGCCGCGGCAGCGTCAAGGCCACAGCCGTTGCGAGGCGCGCCGGGCACCCTCGGCCAGCGCCGCCAGCTTGGCATAGGAGATCTGCGCGTCCATCTTGCCGATGCCGGCAAACGTGCCAAATCCACAGTCGGTGCCCGCCAGCACCCGCTCGCGCCCGACAATGTCGGCGAACACCCCGATGCGCTGGGCGATGAGTTCCGGGTGCTCGACATAATTCGAGGTACTGGTCAGAAGGCCCGGCACCAGCACCTTGTCCTCGGGTATCCGCGCCTGCTGCCACTCCCGCCACTCATGCGCATGACGCGGATTGGCCGCCTCAAACAATATCGCCGCAGGCTTGGCCTTGAGGATGATCGGCAGCACCTTGGCCACCTCGATGTCATGGTCATGGGGGCCTTCGTAGTTGCCCCAGCACACGTGCATGCGCAGCTGGCTGGCCGGAATGTTGCGCAGCGCCTCATTGAGCGCCTCGACATGAAAGTGCGCGCGGCGCAGGAACTGCTCCTCGGTGAGATCCTGGAAGCCGGTGTGCCACGCCATGGCCAGGTCCGGGCAGTCGATCTGCAGCACGATACCGGCGGCCGCGATCGCCTCGTACTCCTCGCGCATGGCAGCGGCGATGGCCTCGACGTAGGCCTCGTGGCTCGGGTAGTACTCATTGGTCTGAAACGCAGCCACGACGCCCGGCGAGGCCGCGTTCATGAACAGCTCCAGCGGCGCATGCCGCGCACGGGCGGCGCGCAGGTTCGCGATGTCCTGGCGCATGGACTCGCGATCCACCAGCGCGATGGGTCCGATACAGCACTGACGCTTGAAGGTCTGCTGGCCGGCGAACAGCGCCATGCGCGCGCGAAATTCCGGGTACGGCTGCAGGTCCAGCGCCACCTGGCGCGGCTGATCCCCGCCAAAGCCCGACAGCCGGTCCTTGATATAGGTTGCATAGCTGATCTTGGACATCTCTCCATCGCTGACGATGTCGATGCCGGCTCCCACCTGCCGGGCCACCACCTCATCCACCGCCGCGCTCATGACCGCGGCAAAGGCCTGCGGCTCGTGGCCGCTGTGGTTCTCCTTGGCCATGAGCCGGTCCACCACCGCCTGGCTGCGCGGCAGGCTGCCGACATGGGTGGTCAGGATCCGTTCCGTGCTCAGCTGCATGGCTCAATCATACACTTTTACGCCGCGCCCGATCTGTGCTAATGTATTAGCGTACTGTTACATTAGTACGAGACGCGAAGCCCCGCAAGCCCATGAAAAGCCACCGCAATGTGTCCTCAAGCCAGGAAGCCCTGGCCGAGCGCAACCTGTTCACCGCCCTCGCCTTGCTGCGCAACGCGGATGAATGCCGCGCCTTCTTCCGCGACTTGTGCACCCCGGCGGAGATCCAGGCCATGGCCGACCGCTGGGCGGTGGTGGACTGGCTGATGCGCGGGGTTCCCTACCGGGAGATCAATCGTCTCACCGGCGTCAGCGTCACCACCATCAGTCGCGTGGCCCGCTGCCTGGCCGCCGGCAATGGCGGCTATTCGCTCATTCTGCGTCGCGCCAAGGGTCCGCGGCGCGCGGATCCGGGCCGCCGCGTGGAGGCAGCCCGCCATGGATAAGGACACCCGCCTGAAACTGGCGGTCCAGAAATCCGGACGCCTGACCGATCCGTCGCTGGACCTGCTCAGCCGCTGCGGGCTGAAGCTCTCGCGCGGCAAGGATCAGCTCATGGGCTTTGGCGAGAACATGCCGCTGGATGTGCTGTTCGTGCGCGACGATGACATCCCGGATCTGGTGCAGGAGGATGTCTGCGACCTGGGTCTGGTGGGTCTGAACGTGCTCGAGGAGAAGCGCCTGGAGCTGACCTCACGCGGCCACCCGGCGCTGTTCCAGACGGTGCGCAACCTGGATTTCGGTCGCTGCCGGCTGTCGCTGGCGGTGCCGGAGGGCACGCAGTTCAGCGGCCCGGCGTGGCTGCAGGGCCGGCGCATCGCCACCACCTACCCCTACATGCTGGCGCGCTTTCTCAAGGAGCATGACCTCGAGGCCGAGATCGTAGTGCTCTCCGGGGCGGTGGAGATCGCACCGCGCCTGGGGCGCGCCGATGCGGTGTGCGACCTGGTGTCCACCGGCTCGACGCTGCAGGCCAATCACCTGCGCGAAGTGCTGACCGTGCTGGAAAGCCACGCGGTGCTGATCCGCACGCCCCTTGCGCTGGCGCCGGCCAAGGATGAATGGGCCGAACGGCTGCTGATGCGCATCGATGGTGTGCAGCAGGTCAAGGAGAGCAAGTACATCATGCTGCACGCGCCGCGCTCGGCGCTGCCGGAAATCCGCCGTCTGCTGCCCGGCAGCGAGTCACCCACCATCATTCCCCTGGAGGGTCAGGCGGATCGGGTGGCGGTGCACGCGGTGTGTCGCGAGAACGTGTTCTGGGAAACCCTCGAGAGCCTGAAGAAGGCCGGCGCCAGCGCCATGCTGGTACTGCCCGTCGAGAAGATGCTGGTCTGAGCCCATGCAGATCCTTCACTGGACACAACTGAATGCGGCTCAGCGGCGTGCGGCGCTGGCGCGCCCGGCCATCGAGGGCCGCGCCGAGGTTGCCGCGGATGTCGCCAGGCTCATCAGCCAGGTGCGCGCCGAGGGCGATGTGGCGCTGCTGGAGCTCACCTGGCGCTTCGATGGCGTGCGCCTGGATGCGCTGGCAGTCAGTGCCGCGGAGTTTGCCGCCGCGCGTTCGCAGCTGACGCCGGTGCAGATCGCCGCGCTGGAGCGCGCGATCGGCAACATCGAGAAATTCCACGCCGCCCAGCAGCTGCCGCCACTGTCGCTGGAGACCTCCCCCGGCGTGCGCTGCGAGCGCATCACGCGCGCCATCGGCGCCGTCGGCCTGTACGTGCCGGCCGGCTCCGCGCCCCTGCCCTCGGCGGTGATCATGCTGGCGGTGCCGGCGCGTCTGGCGGGCTGTCCGCGGCGCGTGCTGTGCACGCCACCGGCTCGCGACGGCGGTGCGAATGCCGCGGTGCTGGTGGCGGCGCAGCTGTGTGGCATCGATACGGTGTTCAAGGTGGGCGGCGCGCAGGCGATCGCGGCTCTGGCCTACGGCACCGGCTCGATTCCCAAGGTCGACAAGATTTTCGGCCCCGGCAATGCCTGGGTCACGGCCGCCAAGCAGCAGGTGGCCGCCGATCCGGAAGGCGCGGCGGTGGACCTGCCGGCCGGCCCCTCAGAAGTGCTGGTCATCGCCGATGAGACGGCGCGGCCGGAATTCGTGGCCTCGGACCTGCTCGCGCAGGCCGAACACGATCCGCAGTCCCAGGCCATCCTGGTCACCCCGTCGGCGCAACTCGCCGCCGTGGTGGCGGCGCAGGTGCAGCGGCAGATGGCCACGCTGTCGCGGCACGCGATACTGGTGAAGTCCATTGCCGCCAGTCGCTGCATCGTGGTACCGGATCTGGCCACCGCCATCGAGGTCTGCAATGAGTACGCACCCGAGCATCTGCTGCTGCAGATCCGTCAGGCGCGCGACTCGCTCGACCTGATCCGCAACGCCGGTTCGATCTTCCTCGGGGACTGGTCCCCGGAACCGATGGGCGATTACTGCTCGGGCACCAATCACGTACTGCCCACCTATGGTTATGCCCGTGCCTACAGTGGCCTGTCGCTGAGCGACTTCAGCAAGCGCATCACGGTGCAGGAGCTGACCCCCGCGGGCCTGCGGGATCTGGGACCGGTGGCCGCGGCCATGGCGAACCTGGAGGGTCTGGATGCGCACGCCGCGGCGGTCCAACGCCGGCTCGCGGTGCTGGAGCAAGGCCTGTGAGCCGCGTGGCGCCCTCGCCCACTTCGATTGCGCGCCCGGACATCCTGAGCGTGGATCCCTACGAGCATGCGGCCTGGAATCCGGCCCTGGAGCGTCTGCATGCCAATGAGCTGCCGTGGCGCAACAGCACGGATGGGAGCGAGGCCGGCCTGAACCGCTATCCCGAACCGCAGCCGCAGGGGCTGGTGGCACAGCTGGCCGCACTTTACGCGCAGCCTGCCGCCAATGTTCTGGTCACCCGCGGCAGCGACGAGGCCATTGATCTGCTGACGCGCGCCTACTGTCGCGCCGGGGTGGACCAGGTGCTGGTGTGTCCGCCCACCTTCGGCATGTACGGCGTCGCGGCGCGCATCCAGGGCGCCGGCGTGGTGCGCGTGCCGCTGAACCAGGCGCGCGGCTTCCAATACGATGCGGCCGCGGTCCTGGCCGAGTGCACGCCCACCGTGAAGCTGGTGTACGTATGCTCGCCCAACAATCCCACCGGCAATCTGGTTCCCGAGGAAACCATCCTGCATCTGGCCGGCCAGCTGGCCGGCAAGGCACTGCTGGTGGTGGATGAGGCCTACATCGAGTTCGCTGCTACCCCAGGCTGCGCGCGCCACCTGCCCGGCCACCCCTGGCTGGTGGTGCTGCGCACGCTGTCCAAGGCCCACGGCCTGGCCGGTGCGCGCTGCGGAGTGGTGCTGGCGCATGCCGAGGTGGTGGCGCTGCTGCGGCGTATCGTCGAGCCCTACAATCTGACGCAGCTGAGCATCGAGGCCGTGCTGCGCGCCCTGCAACCGGCCGCCCGCGCCAGCACCGCCGGGCGCGTGGCGGCGGTGCTGGATGAGCGGGCGCGGCTGACCGCGGCGCTGGAGCAGACCGAGGGCGTGATCCGCGTGTGGCCCAGCGCCGCGAATTTCCTGCTGGTGGAGTTCGTGGCCCCGCAACTGGCCTTTGATCAGGCCTGCGCGGCGGGCCTGCTGGTGCGCGACGTGCGCCGTCAGCCGGGGCTGGAGCGCGCCTTGCGCCTCACCGTGGGCACCCCCGAACAGAACCAGCGCCTGATCAGCGCCCTGCGTACCCACAGCCGGTCCCGCCCGGCCCACAAGGTGACTTAAGTGAGCGCCCTGACACCGGTTCTTTTCATCGACCATGACGGCACCTTGGTGGAGGAGCCACCCGACCAGCAGGTCGACAGCCTCGCCAAGATCCACTTCATGCCAGGGGTATTCGCCGCCTTGAGCGAGCTGTCCGCGGCGGGCTTCCGGCTGGTCATCGTCTCCAATCAGGATGGACTGGGCAGCCCGACCCATCCCACGGCCGCCTTCGAGCAGGCGCACCGGTTCATCCTGGAGGCCTTCGGCTCCCAGGGCGTGCACTTTGAAAAGGTGTTCATCTGTCCGCACCGGGCCGAAGAGGACTGCGAGTGCCGCAAGCCGCGCACCGGACTGCTGCGCGAGTTCCTGCGCGACGCTCAGGTGGATCTTCAGGGCAGCGCGGTCATCGGCGATCGGGATACGGATCTGGAACTGGCCCGCAATATCGGCGTGCGCGGCCTGCTGGTGCAGCGCCATGGCAGCGCCCGGCAGACCTGGGCCGCGGTGGTGCACGAACTGACGGCACGACGCGCCAGCGTGGCGCGCGACACCCGCGAGACCCGCATCGCCGTCACCGTGGACCTGGATGCCACCGCGCCGGTGAGCATCGCCACCGGCATCGGCTTCTTCGATCACATGCTCGAGCAGCTGGCCAAGCATGGGGGCTTTTCGATGTCGCTGACCTGCCAGGGGGATCTGGGTGTCGACGAACATCACACCGTGGAGGACTGCGCACTCGCCATCGGTGAGGCACTGCGCAAGGCACTGGGCCGCAAGCTCGGCATCAACCGCTACGGCTTCCTGCTGCCCATGGATGAAGCGCGCACCCAGGTGGCCATCGATCTTTCCGGGCGCGCCTACGCGATCTTCGAAGGCCGCTTCGCACGCGAGGAAGTCGGCGGCCTGGCCACCGAGCTGGTGCCGCATTTCTTCCGCTCGCTGGCCGACAGCCTGGGGGCCGCGGTGCATATCAGCGTCTCGGGTGAGAACTCCCACCACATGATCGAATCCTGCTTCAAGGGCACGGGCCGGGCGCTGCGCCAGGCGTTCCGTCGCGAAGGCAGCGAACTGCCCAGCACCAAGGGTGTGCTTTGAAGATTGACGTCGCCATCATCGACAGCGGCGGTGCGAACCTGGCGTCGCTGCAGTTCGCGCTGGAGCGGCTCGGGGCGCGCAGTGTCGTGACCAGCGATCCGGCACAGATCGCCGCCGCGCCGCGGGTGCTGCTGCCCGGAGTGGGTTCGGCACTGGCCGCCATGCAGCGGCTCACCGCCAGCGGCGTCGCCACCCAGCTGCCGCAGCTGAAGCAGCCGGTGCTGGGCATCTGCCTGGGAATGCAGCTGCTGTACCTGAAGTCCGAGGAAGGTCCGGCGCAGTGTCTGGGTCTGCTGCCGCAGACCGTGCGCCGCCTGGAACCCAAGCAGGGACGGCCGGTGCCGCACATGGGCTGGAACCGCCTGCACATCGTGTACGAGGATCCGCTGCTGGAGGGCATCGCCGAGAACGAACACGTGTACTTCGTGCACAGCTACGCCGCGCCGGTCTCAGCGACGACGCTGGCCACCTGCGACTATGGCCTGGAGATCGCGGCTGTGGTGCGCAGGGGCAATTTCTGGGGCACGCAGTTTCACCCCGAGCGCTCCACCCGGGTGGGCGCGCGCATTCTCGCCAATTTCCTGAGGCTCACCTGAAGTGCTGCTGATTCCGGCGATCGACCTGCGCAATGGACGCTGCGTACGCCTCTTCAAGGGCGACTTTGCGGCCGAGACGCGCTACGAGTACGAACCTCACGAGCTGCTGCAGCGCTATCGGGGTATCGGCGCCAGCTGGCTGCACGTGGTGGACCTGGATGGCGCGCGGGAGGGCACCCTGGCCAACCGCAGCATCGTGGTGAGTCTGGCCTCGCAGACGGCGGTGCGGATCCAGGTCGGCGGCGGCGTGCGCTCCGCGGCGGTGATCGATGATCTGCTGCGCAACCGCGTGGCGCGCGTCGTCATCGGCAGCCTGGCGGTGGAACGGCCCGATGAAGTCATCGGCTGGCTGAACCAGTTCGGCGCCGCGCGTATCTGCCTGGCCTTCGACATCCGCAACGATGCCCAGGGCGTGCCGCGGGTGCGAACCCGCGGCTGGACCCAGGGCGGGCAGCTCAGCTTGTGGCAGGCCCTGGAGCCGTTCCTGGCGCATGGTCTGAAGCACGTGCTGTGCACCGACATCGACCGCGATGGCGCCCTCTCAGGACCGGCCCTGGACCTGTATCGCGAGTGCCGCCGGCGCCACCCGGGCATCGAGTGGCAGGCTTCCGGCGGCGTGCGCGATGCGGCCGATCTTGCGGCGCTCGCGGCACTGGGCATGGCGGCAGCCGTGAGCGGCAAGGCCCTGCTCGAAGAGCGCATCACCTCTGAGGAGCTGCGACCATTCTTGCCAAACGCATAATCCCCTGCCTGGACGTCCGTGACGGCCAGGTGGTCAAGGGTGTTCGCTTCCGCGATCACAAGGTCGTGGGCGACATCATGGAGCTCGCGGCCCGCTACCGGGATGAAGGGGCCGATGAGCTGGTGTTCTACGACATCACCGCAAGCCCCGAAGGCCGCTCGGTGGACCGCGCCTGGGTGAACAAGGTGGCGCGGGTGCTCGACATCCCCTTCTGCGTGGCCGGTGGCATCCGCTCGGTGCAGGATGCCGAGGCCGTGCTCAATGCCGGGGCCGAGAAAGTGTCGATCAACTCACCGGCCCTGGCTGATCCGGATCTGATCAATGCCTTGAGTGCGCGCTTCGGCGCCCAATGCGTGGTGGTGGGCATTGACAGCCAGACTGTCACCGGCAGCTACAGCGTCTACCAGTTCACCGGCGATCCGGATCGGTCGCGCGATTCGGGCCGCGACACCCTCGCCTGGGTGCGCGAGGTGCAGGAACGTGGCGCCGGGGAGATCGTTCTGAACTGCATGGCCAGCGATGGCGTGCGGCGCGGCTACGACATCGCGCAGCTGCGCGCCGTGCGCAAGATCTGCCGCGTGCCCCTGATTGCCTCGGGCGGGGCGGGTTCGCCCGAGCACTTTCGCGATGCATTCGAGATGGCCGGCGTGGATGCTGCACTCGCCGCCAGCGTGTTCCACTCCGGTGCCATCGCCATCCGTGATCTGAAGGCCAGCCTGCTGGTGGCCGGCATCGAGGTGCGTCCATGGCCGTAACGTCGGACCCCAGCGATCTGTCGCGGGTGGATTTCAGCAAGGGCGATGGTCTGCTGCCGGCCATCATCCAGCACGCCGACAGCGGCGCGGTGTTGATGCTGGGCTACATGAATGCCGAGTCGCTGCGCCTGACTCAGGAGCGCGGCCGCGTGGTGTTCTACAGCCGCAGCCGCCAATGCCTGTGGGAAAAGGGCGAGACCTCGGGCCACACGCTCAGTGTCGCTGCCATCCGCACCGACTGTGACGCCGACACCCTGCTGATCACCGCACGGCCGCTGGGACCCACCTGTCATGAGGGCACGGCCACCTGTTTCGGGGACGCCGCCCTGACCGGCGCCACGCGTCTGGGTTTCCTGGGCGAGCTTGCGGCCATCATCGAACAGCGCCGTGGCGAATCCCCGGATCGCAGCTACACGGCCCGGCTCTTGGCCGGGGGACCCACGCGCCTGGCGCAGAAGGTCGGCGAGGAAGGGGTCGAAGTGGCGCTCGCGGCAGTCGCCGAGAACGATGAGCAGCTGCTGGCCGAATCAGCCGATCTGCTGTTTCACCTGATGGTGCTGCTGCGCAGCCGGAATCTGCAACTCGAAGATGTGGTCACGGTGCTGGCGGGGCGGCACGCCGCGGCTAAGCACGCCTGAGATAAGCGATACCGGCGCTGCACAGTGCCAGGCCCGCCACCATTGTCACGCACCCCGGCCCCCAGGGCCCGAAGGTATCGCCAAGGCCATCCCACAACCACGTGCAGATATAAAGCACAAATGCGCCCCGACCGCTCGGGAGGCGATTGGCAAGGTAGTAATGGCCGTGACGACCGAGGTAAATTCCGCCACCGAGCGCCAATGCCCCCACCAGTATTCCGACGGCGCCGCGCGCCCATTTGCCTTGCGCGGAATCATGCCAGCGCACCTCCGCTGCGCTCGGCGGCACAAAGTAAGCGAAGATGAGGACCCCGAACAGGATGAGCACCATGATCAAAAGCGGTGCCAGCCCCTGCGCCGTGCGCACATCATGGGCCCGAGCAAAAAGCCCCTCCAACCCGGCGACCCCGAGCACCACCAGCAAGGCCCCGAAGACGACCACCCAGCGTAGCGGGTCTTTCCCTATCGGAGCGGAGTCCGCGACCGCAGGCGTGGCGGCGGTGCGCTGCACCGGAGGCAACGGCGGCCGCTCCAGCGACAACCGCGCGAGAGTCTGCGCGGCAGTGCGCGCCAGTCGGCGCCGGTACAGCCCCAGCAAGATCAGCCAGAGGACCAGCGCGGCGCTGACTGTGGCCAAGACCGGCTGTGCCGACAGGCTGCCACTGCGCGCCAGCCTGTACAGCACAATTGCCGCGCTCAGCAGACACAAGATCCCGGAAAATCCCCCTGCCGGTTGCGCATCTGCCTTTTGCCCCAGGCGTCGGTATGCGAGCGCCGCGCTGCCACGGTCGGAAAACAGGCCGGGCGTGACGGCCACCGCCAGGTACTCGCCTTCCAGAAGGTCAAGCGCCGCGCCGCCGATGGTCACGAGTTGCGAAGGACTGCCGATGCGAAAGGTCACCCCACCCAGCAGCAGCCCGAACGGGCCGCCGCCCGCGCCGTAATGCTTCTTGACTCCAGAAATAGTTCCCTGCAGCACTCGGATCGCGGGCATGGCCGTCCCATCCATCGCCAATGGCGCACTGGCCGCTATCTCACAGCGCGGACCGAACCGGTGCTGTGACGGAGGCCACCTTTCAGGCAGCGGGTGCGCGCAGGTCTTCGATTATCTGGCCACTTTGCGCGATTTCCGCCTCATGCGGCAGATCCCGCCAGGGTTCACGCAAACCTTCCGCATACCAGGTGCGCATGGCTGGACACTCCAGCATCCGCGCCATGTAGGTCCGCGACAGCGGATCAAGCGGCAGATTGTAGGTCTGCATGCGAAACACCACGGGCGCATAGAACGCGTCCGCGGCGCTGAAGACCGATCCGGCCAGGAACGGGCCGCCGAACTGCGTGAGGCCATCGCTCCACAGTGCCGAGATCCGCTTGAGATCGGCGCTCAGCGCCGCCGTCACGGAGTTCAGACGCACGCGTATGCCGCAACTCATGGAACAGCGACTGCGCAGCTCGGTGAAGCCCGCGTGCATCTCCGCAGCCGCGCTGCGTGACCAGGCCCGGGCATCCTTGGCTTCGGGCCACACGCCGGCATGCCGCTCCGCCAGGTATTCGACGATGGCCAGGGATTCCCACACCGTGATATCGCCGTCGACCAGACAGGGCACCTTGCCGTTCGGGGCAATGCGCCGGTAGGCCGCCCAGTCATCGGTTTGATGAAACGGGACCAGATGCTCGGTGAAGGGGATGCGCAACTCGCGCATCAGCACCCAGGGCCGCAGCGACCAGGAGGAGTAGTTCTTGTTGGCGATGTGCAGCGTGTACATGCAGGGCAAGTTTACTGTGCGCTGAGCTCATCTGCCCGATGCTGTGCTTCGGCCGCCTCACCATTGCGGTTGCGGGCCTTCAGCGATTCGGCGATCAGGTGCCAGGAGGCCGATTGCGCATGCGGATCACCGGTTGCCAGCTGCAGGGCCTTGTGGCCGATGCCGCCGGCCTGTTCATAGTGGCCGGCGGATTCATGGACCTCGCCCAGTTCAATCCACAGCAGCGGATTGTCCGGCTCGATGCGCAGCGCGCGCTCCAGGGTGCTGATGGCCAATTGCGGGTCGGCGGCCGCCTGGCGGTGGGCCTGTGCCACCAGCGCCGTGGCCGCCGGACCCAGATGAAACTGATGCGCCGCGGGCGGTGCCGTCACCGGGGGTGACGGTGGCGGAGCCGGTTCCGCGTTGGCGGGGGCCGCGGGGGTGGGAATCGCTGGACCTGGAGTGACCGAACCTGGCGCCGGGTGTGCCGGCGGTGCGGGCGCGGTGATGGGTTCGCGGAACATCACGCAACCGGACAGTCCGCAGCTGACCCACAGCAGCGCCGGCAACCACCGGCGTTGCAACTCCAGGCCCCGGATCAATCTCGACATCCCCTTCAACCTCAATGATGTGTCAGGCCCTGCAGCCACTTTCCGGCCTTGTCCAGCAGCGTCGGCTCAGACTGGGCGCCAGGCTTGGTGGCCCCGAACTCGCTGCAGCCCGCCGGCGCAGCCGGCGGCGTAAAGCTCAAGGGCACATAGACTGTCACCGGCTCCGCGGGGCAGCTGGCCGAGGGCAGGTAGCCGGTCCGATAGTCGATGGTAACCGGATGCAGGGTATCGGGCATGGCGCTCGAGACTGACGTGGGACCAATGGCGGTCAGCAATCGATCCCACACGCCCAGCGCGCCTGCCGAACCGGTCAGACCGGTGACCCGGTCATCATCGTAGCCCACCCATACCACCGCCACTGCATTGCCCGAGAAGCCCGCGAACCAACTGTCGCGCAGGTCCGAAGAGGTTCCGGACTTGCCGGCCACCACCACACCGGTGGGCAGGATCGACTCGGCCGCCACCCCGGTCCCGCGCTGCATCACCTGTTCCATCATCATCTGGAGGGCGAAGACCGCATCGGGCTGCGCCACCGGTGCGACATCCACATTAAAGGCCTTGAGGGCCTTGCCGTCCGCCCCCAGCACCGCGCGCACCCCCCGCAGGTTGCTCTTGAATCCGCCATTGGCCAGTCCGGTATACAACTGTGCGACATCCAGGGGCGTGAGTTCATAGGTTCCCAGCAGCAAGGAAGGAATACGCGGCGGGTCCTCCTCGACGCCAAAGCGCTGCAGGGACTGCCGGACGGTGTCCAGTCCGATGTCCATGCCCAGATTGATGGTGGCGAGATTGAGCGAGCGGGCCAGTCCCTTCACCATGGGGATGGGGCCATTGATGTCGTGTTCGAAGTTCTCCGGCTGCCAATCCGGCGCGCCGGGAAGCTTGATGTCCACCGGCACGTCCTGAATGATGCTGGCCGGGTTGTAACGGCCGGTTTCAATCGCCGCCAGATAGACAAAGGGCTTCACCAGCGAGCCGATCGGCCGGCGTGCGTCCAGGGCACGGTTGAAGCCATCGAAGCCCGCCTCGCGCCCGCCCACCACCGCCATCACGTCGCCGCTTTGCGGCGCGGTCACCACCACCGAGCCTTCAAGCGGGTCGCCCTTGCTCTTGCGCTGCTTGTCCAGGCGGGTCAGTTCGCGATCGAGGATCTTTTCGGCCAGCTCCTGGATGCGCGGATCCAGGTTGGTGAATACGGCAAGCCCGGCCTCGGTGAGATCCTGCTCGCGGTAGTCGCGCCGCAGCGTGCGGCGAACCAGGTCCAGGTAGGCCGGATAGTAGCCGCCCGAGCCGCGTCCGAGGACCGCCAGAGGGCGCGCCTGAGCGGCCTGCGAATCCGCCGCGGGGATGATCTTCTGGTCCGCCATCAGACCCAGCACCACGTTGCGGCGCTTCAGTGCCCGGTCCGGGTGGCGGCGCGGATCGTAGTAGGAGGGCCCGCGGGCCACGGCGACCAGGGTTGCGACCTGCGCCAGGTCCAGTTCCATCAGGGGCTTGCCGAAATAGAACTGACTGGCCAGACCGAAACCGCGGATGGCGCGATCCCCATCCTGGCCCAGCTGAATCTCATTGATGTAGGCGGTCATGATGTCGGTTTTGCTGAAATGCGCTTCCAGCAGTACCGCCATCAGGGCTTCCTGGATCTTGCGCCCGGCCGTGCGCCGCGAATCCAGGAAATAGTTCTTCACCAGCTGCTGGGTCAGGGTGCTGCCGCCTTGTTCAAACTGCCGGGAGCGCAGGTCCACCCAGATGGCGCGCAGCACGCCCAGCGGATCGATGCCATGGTGAGTGTCGAAATTGCGGTCTTCCACGGCCTTCAGGGCCGCCGGCAGCATCCTCGGGACTTGGTCGGGCGTGACCACGATGCGATCCTCGCCATGGATGGGAAAGATGCTGCCGATGAGCAAGGGCTCGAAGCGGGCAATGGCAACGTCCTTGCCGCTGCTGTCGGTGAGGGTGGTGATGGCGCTGTCGTTGGCAACGACATTGAGCAGGGTCGCCGGACGAAGCTCATCCGCGAAACGCGCCGCGCGCAGGTTGATCTGGAACCGATCACCCTGGCGCGAATAGCTGCCCGCTCCATCGGCCTGCTCACCGTGCCGGTATTGCAGACGCTGCAGCTCGTGCTCCAGGTCGCCCGCGTCGAGCTCCTCGCCCGCATACAGTTCCAACGGGGCCGCGTACACCTGGGCGGGCAGTGTCCAGCGCCGCCCCTCGAACTGGGTGGTGACAATGCGGTCCAGATGCGCCATGTACAGGGCGAGCACCAGGCCGCACCCCACCACAAACACCAGCACGTAGCGCCAAATCTTCACGCCTGTCGCCCCGTCATCACTATTCTAAAGACAAGCCTCAGATGCAAAGTTCCTCGGCCGGCTCGCGCAGGGTGTAGCGCGAACTCATGGCATGTCCATAGGCGCCGGCATTGGCCACCAGCAGCACATCACCCGAGAGCGTCGGCGGCAGCATCCGGTCGTGACCCAGGATATCGCCGCTTTCGCAGATCGGACCGACGATGTTCGCCTGCACGGTGGCCGGCTCGTCCACGCGCGTCAGGTTCACGATTTCATGGTACGCGCCGTACAGTGCCGGGCGAATCAAGGAATTCATGCCGGTGGCGACGCCCACATAGGTGGTATCGCCCTTTGATTTCAGCTGCGTTACCCGCGCCAGCAGCACCCCGGCCTGGGCCACCAGGTAGCGCCCCGGTTCCAGCCAGAAGGACAGCTGGGGATGCACCTGCTTCACCCGCGCCAGGGCCTCATCCAGTTTTGCCAGGTCGAACTCCGCCTGATCGGAGCGCTCGGGAACGCCCAGGCCCCCGCCCACATCCACAACCTTGACGTCCGGGAAGCGGCGCGCCAGCTCGGCGAGCAGCTCGGCGGTCTGTTCCCAGTTGCCAACGTCCAGGATGCCGCTGCCACTGTGCGAATGCAGGCCGATGACCCGGGCGCCGGCCGCGCGCACCGACTCGGCCAGCTGATCGATTTCGCAGACCGGCACGCCGAACTTGGAATGTTCGCCGCCGGTGCGCACATGCCGATGATGGCCGCGGCCCACGCCGCCATCGATACGTACGAAGAGATCCTTGCCGGCGAAGACCTTGGGCCAGTTCTCGATCGCGAACTGGCTGTCGAGGGTCATCTGCACGCCTTGCGCGAACGCCCAGAGGTACTCATCGCGGCTGATGAAATTCGGGGTGTACAGGATGCGGCTACGATCGATGGTCGGCACCGCCTTGACCAGATGTTCGACTTCGCCGCGCGACACGCAGTCGAAATCCAGTCCCTGCGCATGGAACAGCTGCAGCAGTTCCGGATGCGGATTGGCCTTCATGGCATACAGCACGCGCGCGGCAGACTTCACGCCCTTCAGCGCCCGGGCCGCCTGCAACAAGGTGGCGCGATCGTACACGTAGGCACAGTCGCGACCGTCCATCAGCCGCTGCAGGTCCTCGCGCCGCAGTTTCCACCATGGCGCCTTGCGCGCCACGGCGGCCGCCTGGGTCGGCGCGAACAGCTGATCCCAGGTCGGGCCCAGCGCGCGGTCGGTGCGCGAGCGTGGTATCAGCAGCTCGTGCAGCTGATCCACCAGGCGATCTCCCTGGCTTTCATCGACCACGAAAGTGAAGTTCAGATCATTGGCGGCCTGGCTCACCAGGTAAACCTGCTGTTCGGCGAACAGCTCGAACGCATCGCCCAGCTGATGCAGGATGCCGCGGATGTTGCGTCCCACCAGGCTGACGGAGGCGCACGGTCCGATGGCGCGCGCGCGGCACAGGCCGGACAGCGCCGTGATCAGGGCGTCCAGCTGGTCGCTGTCCAGGGAATTGGCCGCCGGGTCCAGTGACACCGTGACGTTGGTTTCGGAAGTCGAGACTAAGTCCACGGACATGCCGTGATCCTTGAAAATCTGGAAGGCATCGGCCAGGAAGCCGACCTGGTGCCACATGCCCGGGCTGTCCAGGGCGATGAGGGTGATGCCCTTCTTGATGCACACCGCCTTGACCTGCGCGCCGCCGTCACCGGCATCGGCGCTGAGCACCGTGCCGGGCAGGTCCGGCACCTGCGTGGCCAGTACATGCAGAGGAATCTGGTATTGACGCGCCGGCAGGATGCAGCGCGGATGCAGTACCTTGGCGCCGCTGCTGGCGATTTCCTGCGCCTCATCGTAATGCAGCGCGCGCAGCTGGCGCGCACTGGGCGTTGAGCGCGGATTGGCGCTGAACATGCCCGGCACGTCGGTCCAGATCTCCAGCCGTTGCGCGCTGAGCTTCGCCGACAGATAGGCTGCCGAGGTATCCGAGCCGCCGCGACCCAGCAGCACGGTGTTGTCGTCGGCATCACTGGCGATGAAACCCTGGGTGATGACGACCTGACCCAGGGCATTCAGCTGTTCGCGAAACGCTTCATCGGGCGTGAACACGCAGGTGGCATTGAGCACCGAGGCCTTGGCCGAACCGCCGCGGCGCTCATCGGCCTTCAGTACCGTGCGCGCGTCCAGCCAGTGTGCATCCAGTCCCTGCGACTTCAGGAAGCGGGCCCCCAGATCCGTGGCCATGAGTTCCCCGGCAGCCATGACCCGCGCGCGGGTCCGATCACTCAATTCGCCCACCAGCGCGACTCCGGCGCTGATCTGACCGAGCTCCTCGAACTGTCGCTCAAGCTGCGCGCTCACCGGGATCTGCAGTTCCGCGGCCAGGCGCCGATGCCGCTCCTGGATGGCGCTGAAGACTTCATCCTGCGAGCCGACCAGCGCCGACTCGATGAGCTTTTCCAGCTTGTCGGTGATGCCGGTAACGGCGGAATGCACGATCAGCACGCGTGCGCCGCTGTCCAGGCGCGTGCGCACGATCTGCGCGATGTTGCGCCAATTGGCCAGCGAGGAAACGCTGGTGCCGCCGAACTTCAGAACGACCCACTGGGGAAAATTGCGCGCCACGATGAGGTGCCTCGGTATGGGACCCGTGTTTGCGGCGCAGTGCGACCTGAGCGCTTGGGGCCCTAGGGATTCGTCGGAGTGTCTAGGAAATGAAGGGATGCCGCGCCGGCGGTCTACCCCTCATCGTCGAAGATGTCGCGCAGGTCCTTTTCCAGTTTCCGATCCGCGAGCACTTCTTCCAGCTTGCTCCACGCGGCCTTGCCACGTTTTCCCTGGGTGCGTACGCGTTTGTCCACGCGGTCCAGAATCCGGTCGTAGTCCGTACCGTCTTCGGGTGCGTTATTGAGGAATTCGTCGTCCAGATCGAAGTTTTCGTTATCGCGCTCTGACATCGTTGAAGGTTAAAATTTTGAAGTAAAAACAACGACTTATACCCAAAAGGTTAACCCTGCGGGTGCGCGAACTATAACGGATCCGCGCAGCCTTTCAACTGTTTGTACGCAAACCTGTCGCTGGCGCCTGCCAGAGGAGGCTCATACGGTCAAGTCAAAGACCCAGGGAACGGCCTGCCGCAGCGTCACCGCCAGAATTCAGATGCCCCACGTTGGCAGCACGTTAGCCGCATTTGGCCGTCCGTTGGCGCCTGATGGCGGCGGAACATGCCCTATTGATTCACCCAGCGGTTGGCGTCGGAGGCCGGCGCCGTTTGGGTGGTGGTCTGCGCCGGCAGGCCGGGCGCGGATGCCGGCGGCGCGGCAGGTGGCGCGGCCGAGGCAGGAGCACTGCCCGCGGGCGCCGCCTGCGGCGCTGAGCTCGGGGCCACCGGCGTCACGTCCGCCTGCAGACCCACCAGCACCGGAATGCCGTCGGCCTTCTTCAGCGTATCCACGGCGATATCCCAGTTGACCGCGGTGGTGGTGTTGCCCAGCACCTCATTGAGCAGGTCCTCGAACTTGCTCAACACCGGATCCACGCTCTGGCCTTGCGCATCCACCGGCGGATGCGCCTCCAGCAGCAGGTCACCGTCGACGAAGGCCACCTTCAGGGGCAGGTTGATCAGGTAAACCTTCGTGCCTACCGGCACGGTCGGAAAAATCGCCGCCACGTCTTCCGGATACATGCGGATGCAGCCATGGGTCACGGCCATGCCCACCGCCAGAGGATTGTTGGTGCCGTGAATGAGGTAGTCACCCGGATGAATGGCCAGGCGCATGGCAAACAGGCCCAGGGGATTGTCCGGACCGGACCTGATCACCCCTGCGGGCAAGGGATCATTGTTGGCCAGATGTTCGGCGCGCACCGAGGCCGGCGGATTCCAGGTCGGATTCTTTTCCTTGGACACCACGTGCGTCAGACCCATCGGGGTTTGCCAATCCATCTTGCCGATGCTCACCGGATAGGTGACCACCGTGGGGATCTCACCCTTGCGCGGCTTGGGAAAGTAATAGATTCGGTGCTCGGGGATATTGACGATGATGCCATCGCGAGGGCCCGGTGGAAGGATATGGCGTCCGGGAATCACGATCGGGGTGCCCTCGCCCGGCAACCATGGGTCCACCTTGGGATTGGCGCGCGCCATCTCCTCGTAGCCCAGTCCGTAGCGCCGGGCGATCTCCACCAGCGTGTCCGAGTAGTGCGTGGTGATGTGCAGGTCCTCGCCGATGACCTGCAGGTTCGGATCGTTGAGCTCGTACACCGCGGCGCGCGCCGGCGGCAGCGCGCACAGCGCGACGGCGATGACCACGGCGTTGATGAATATGCCTTTCATATCCCGCTATTCTACAGCCATGTCACTGCCGCGCACCTTCTATGCACGCGATGCCTTGAGCGTCGCCCGCGACCTGCTCGGCATGCAGCTGGTCATCCGCCAGCCAACGGGCCTGAAGGTCGGTCGCATCGTGGAAACCGAGGCCTATCTGGGTCCGCAGGATCTGGCCGCGCACAGCGCCGGCGGCCGACGCACGGCGCGCACCGAGGTCATGTATGGCCCCGCTGGCCACGCCTATGTCTATCTGATCTACGGCATCTGGAACTGTCTGAATGTCGTCGCCGGCGCCCCGGGTGTGCCGCACGCGGTACTGCTGCGCGCCGTGGAGCCGGTCGCGGGCATCCAGTCGCCCAGCTGGGGCCCGGGCCTGCTGTGTCGCGCGCTGGGTATCGATCGCACCTACAACGGGGCGGACCTGCGCGGCCGGGAACTGTGGATCCGGGCCCCGAAAAGAGTGCCGCCGCTGCGCATCGCGACCGCCACGCGCATCGGGGTTGACTATGCCGGGGACTGGGCCCATCGCCCCTGGCGATTCTTCGACCGCGACTCCCCGTTCGTTTCCACCGTCACGGCGGCCGCGCGCCGGCGCGCCACGGCCCTTGCCGGGCGGCTTCAGATCCAGGTCTGAGTGTCCCCGCGGTCCATGCCGCCCCACCCCAGAATCTGCCGTTCCCGCAGCAGCGCCATGACGCGGGCCGCGCTTTGCGCCAGGTTTTCGCCGCTGGTGTCGAGCCGCAGGTCCGGTTGCTCGGGCGGCTCGTACGGCGAGTCGATACCGGTGAAGTTCTTGATCAGCCCGGCCTTGGCCCGCGCATACAGCCCTTTCGGATCGCGGCGTATGCACTCCTCGAGCGGTGTGTCGACGAACACCTCGATGAACTCACCCTCCGGCACCAGCTCGCGCACCATGCGCCGCTCGGCGCGGAACGGTGAAATGAACGAACACAACACGATCAGGCCGGCATCCGTGAACAGCTTGGCCACCTCGCCCACGCGGCGCACGTTCTCGACCCGGTCGGCGTCCGTAAAACCCAGATCCCGGTTCAGGCCGTGACGCACATTATCGCCATCCAGCAGGTAGGTATGGGCGCCACCGCTGTGCAGTTCCTGCTCGACCAGGTTGGCAATGGTGGACTTGCCCGAGCCGGACAGTCCGGTGAACCACAGGATCACCGGCTTGTGACCGTTGCGGTGCACGCGCGCCACTTTGTCGATCGAGAGGCTCTGGCGATGCACATTGGTGGCGCGCCGCAGCCCGAAGCAGATCATGCCCGCGCCGGCCGTGGCATTGGTGAAGCGGTCGATGAGAATGAAGGCGCCGGTTTCGCGGTTCTCGGCGTAAGGGTCCAGCGCCACGGGCGCCGAGGTCGCCACATTGCACAGCCCGATCTCATTGAGCGCCAGGGTCTTGGCGGCAATGTGCTCCAGGGTATTGACGTCCACCTTGTGCTTGAGGGTCGTGATGCGCGCCGGCACGAAGCGCGTACCGATGCGCATCAGGTATGAACGTCCCGGAAGCATGGGATCTTCGGCCATCCACAAAAGATGTGCGGCGAACTGATCCACCACCTCGGGGCGCTGTTCGGGGGGCGCCAGCACATCCCCGCGCGCAACATCGATCTCATCGGCCAGAACCAGAGTCACCGCATCCCCCGCGCGTGCCTCGGCCAGATCGCCATCTGCGGTCACGATGCGTGCGATGCGGGATTCCTTGCCGGAGCCCGCCACCACCACGGACTCACCGTCACGGATGCTGCCGGAGGCGACCGTGCCGGAGAAGCCGCGAAAGTCGAGGTTCGGGCGGTTGACCCACTGCACCGGGAAGCGGAAGGGCTTTTCCAGCTGTGCGGCCTGCGCGTCCAAAGCCTCCAGGTATTCCAGCAATGTCGGACCGGCAAACCAATGCAGTCTGCTCGAGCGCGTCGTCACATTGTCGCCGAAGCGCGCCGACACGGGCACGGCAGTGACTGAGGCAAAGTTCAGCGACTTGGCGAAACCCAGGTAGTCCCCGACGATGTGGTGAAAGGCCTCCGCGGAGTAATCCACCAGATCGATCTTGTTGATGGCGACGGCGACATGGCGGATGCCCAGCAGCGAACAGATGTAACTGTGGCGGCGCGTCTGCGTCAGCACCCCCTTGCGGGCATCGATGAGGATGACCGCAGCGTCGCTATTGGAGGCCCCGGTCGCCATGTTGCGCGTGTACTGCTCGTGTCCGGGTGTGTCGGCGACGATGAACGAACGGCGTGGCGTGCTGAAGAACCGATAGGCCACATCGATGGTGATGCCCTGCTCGCGCTCGGCCTCCAGCCCATCCACCAGCAGCGCCAGATCGATGTCCTCGCCGGTGGTGCCGTGCTTGCGGCTGTCGCGCGCCAGGGTCGCCAGCTGATCCTCGAGAATCAGCTTGGAGTCGAACAGCAGCCGGCCGATGAGCGTGGACTTGCCGTCATCCACCGACCCGCAGGTCAGGAAGCGCAACAGGCTCTTCTCCATCAGAAGTATCCTTCGCGCTTCTTGCGTTCCATCGAGGCCGCCTCGTCACTGTCTATGAGGCGTCCGGAGCGCTCGGAAGTCCGGGCACTGACCATTTCATCGATGATGGCATCCAGGGTCGCAGCCGAACTTTCGATGGCCGCCGACAACGGATAGTCGCCCAGGGAACGAAATCGCACGCTGCGCAGTTGCTCCTGCTCCCCGGGCAGCAGCGGCATGCGCTCATCGTCGCGCATGATCAGCAGGCCATCGCGCGTGACCACCGGGCGCGGCGCGGCGAAGTACAGCGGCACCACCGGGATGTCCTGGGCGCGCGTGTACTGCCACACATCAAGCTCGGTCCAGTTGGACAGCGGAAAGACGCGGATGGTCTCGCCCTTGGCGAGGCGGGTGTTATACAGCTGCCACAGCTCGGGGCGCTGGTTGCGCGGCTCCCAGCTGTGTCCGGCGGAACGCACCGAAAAAATGCGCTCCTTGGCGCGGCTTTTTTCCTCGTCGCGACGCGCACCGCCGAAGGCGGCGTCGAAGCCGTACTGGTCCAGGGCCTGCTTGAGGGCCTCGGTCTTCATGACCTGCGTGTGCACCTGGGATCCGGAACGGATCGGGTCGATGCCGCGCGCCACGCCGTCCTGGTTGGTATAGGTCAAAAGCTTGAAGCCATAGCGCGCCACGATCATGTCGCGGTGGCGGATCATGTCGCGGAACTTCCAGCCGGTGTCCACGTGCAGCAGCGGGAACGGCGGCTTGGAGGGGAAGAAGGCCTTCAGCGCCAGATGCAGCATCACCCCTGAATCCTTGCCGATCGAATACAGCATCACCGGATTGGCGAACTCGGCCGCCACTTCGCGCATGATGCCGATGGATTCGGCTTCCAGGCGCTTGAGGTGCGCCGAGAGTGCGTGTGCGACGCTCATGCCGCCAGCGCATGCGGCACGAAGGCGCCGCTGGCCACGAACCAGGGATTGCGAAACTGCGGCTTGCCGTAACGCAGGGGTTGCAGGTCCGGGCCGAGCACCTGGCCGCCGGCGGCCACCAGTACCGCATGACCCGCGGCCGTATCCCACTCCATGGTCGGACCCAGGCGCGGATACAGGTCAGCCTCCCCCGCGGCGACCAGGCAGAATTTGAGCGATGATCCCACCGACTTCAGGTCCGACACCGTGTAGTGGGCCAGATAGGCGTCGGTTTCGGCGGTGCGGTGCGAGCGGGAGGCCACCGCGATGATGCCTGCCTGCGGTCGGGCGCGCACGCGGATGGGCGCGAACCCCGTCGCGACCGGGTGGTGCGGATCAAGGGTCGCACGCAGCGCGCGGGCGGTGGCGACATTGGCGGCAAAGAGCTGGCCGCTGGCCGGCGCATAGACCACACCCAGGATCGGTGTCGCGGCGCGGACCAAGGCGATGTTGACGGTGAAATCACCGCGCTTGTGAACGAACTCCTTGGTGCCATCCAGCGGGTCGACGAGAAAGAACTCAGCGCCGACTTGCGGCACATGACCCGCGGCCACCTGTTCCTCGGCCACCACCGGGATGGCGGGTGCGTGGCGTTGCAGCTGCCGCAGAATGATTTGCTCCGCGACATGGTCCGCGACCGTGACCGGTGAATCATCCGCCTTGGTCTGGACTGCAAAGGCCCCCGCGTAGATTCGGTTGGCGGCCTGCCCTGCTTCAAGCGCCGCCGCGATCAATGCGTCCAGTAACAGATCGTCTGACATTCAATTGTGTATTTGCGCTAGTTACAAGCGGGGGCCCGAAGTGTACACAGGCGCTTATAGGGTGAGGTGCGGTCGCGCTGCAGTTGTAAGACTTGTTGGGTATGAGCATATAAGTCATATGTTGAATCAATAGGTTATGATGTTTTTATATAATTGGGATCAAGGCCGTGTTGCCCTACCGGCGCCCCCTGGGCGGGAACACCGGTACCGCAGCGCAGTCCAACCGTCGACCTCACGTCAACGGCGGCACGCCGTGCCGCGTTTTGCGTATTCAAGTCAAAGGCTCACTGGAAACGAATCATGATGCTTACAGGATCTGTCGTCCGTCACTCCCGCCTGCTGGCCGCGGCCGCCACCGCCGTGGTGCTCTCGGCCTGCGTCGTGGCGCCTCCGCCGCGTGATCTGGCGCCGCCCCCGCCGCCGCCGAATGTCACCGTGTACGCCTATCCGCAGCAGGGTCAAACCCCGCAGCAACAGGATCGCGACCGCTACGAATGCTCCACCTGGGCGACGCAGCAGACCGGATTCAATCCCAGCGCGCCGAATGTGCCGCCCCATGAGCGAGTGCAGGTGGTCGCCGGAGTGCCGCCGGGAAGCGGCGTCGCCGCGGGCGCCATTACGGGCGGCATCCTGGGCGCGGCCGTTTCAAGCCCACGCAATGCCGGTGCCGGGCTGCTGCTGGGCGCGCTGCTGGGCGGTGCCGTCGGCGCCGGCGCCGAAGCCAGTGCGGATGCGAACGCGCAGGCGGCGGCCGACGCCAACGCCAATGCGCACACCCAGGCGCAGGCCGCGCAGATCGAACGCAAGGCATCGGACTACCGTCGGGCGCTGGGCGCCTGTCTGGAAGGCCGCGGCTACAGCATCCAATAATTTAGGGATCAAACGATGATGCGCACCAATACCTGTATCCGTACGGCCGTGTTGAGCACGCTGGGTCTGGCGGCCGCGCTCGCTGTGGGCCTCGCCAGCGCCGATCAGCGCTTTGATGGCCGCGGTCCCGAACGCGGCCCGGCGCCCGGTCCGCACCAGCACATGGACGCGCGCTTCGCGCATAACCATGCCTATTTCGATCGCGGCTATTCGGTGCACGACCTGCCGCGCGATCGGCTGGTCTTCAACCGCGGTCCCAACCGCTACTTCTATTCCGGCGGCGTCTGGTATGCGCCGCGCGGGGGCGTGTACGTGGTGGTCGGGGCGCCAGTGGGCCTGTTCATCCCGGTGCTGCCGCCCTTCTATTCCACCGTGTGGTTTGGCGGCGTGCCGTACTACTACGCCAACGACACCTACTACACCTGGAACGCGGCCAACAACGGCTATGAAGTGGTGGATCCGCCCAATGACGCCGTGAATGCCGCACCGGACGCGGCACCGCCGGCGCCGCCCACCACCACGCAGCTGTTCATCTACCCGCGCAATGGCCAGAAAGAGGATCAGCAGGCCAAGGACAAATACGAGTGTCACACCTGGTCGACCAGTCAGACCGGCTTTGATCCGACGGCCACCGGCGGCAATGTGCCACCGGATCAGTTCAACGGCAAAAGCGCGGATTACTATCGCGCCATGGCCGCCTGCCTGCAGGGCCGCGGCTACAGCGTCGAGTAGCAGCCTGGAAGTCTCGCGTCAGCCGAACTGACGCGAGACATCATTGAACAGCGCGATACCCAGCAGCAGCACCAGCAAGGCGATGCCGACCTGCTGACCGAAGATCTGGGTGCGCTCACTCAAGGGCTTGCCCTTGATCCATTCGGCCGCCTGGAACACGATCTGGCCGCCATCCAGCAGCGGGATGGGCAACAGGTTGAACAGCGCCAGGGCCAGAGAGATCAGCACCAGAAATCCGATGAAGGTCTCAGGCCCTGCCTGCGCGGATTCGCCGGCATATTGAGCAATGCTCAACGGACCATTGAGGTTCTTCACCGACACCTGGCCCAGCACCATGCGCCACAGCAGCTTGCCCTGGGTGGCCGTGAGATTCCACGCATCACCAAAGGCGGTGGCCAGCGCGGCGCCGGCAGACAGGTCGCGGTGAACGACCATGTCCGGCGGCAGTTTCACCGTGGTGGGTCCGGCCACCCCGATGCGTCCGACCATGTGGCCCGTTCCATCCGGTTTCGCCGTGACGGGCACCTGCACCGTGTGCAGGGCACCGGCGCGCCGGAACTGCACGGTGATGGTCCTGCCGGCCGACCCGGCGATCCCCTTGACGATGTCGGAAAAGTCGTTGGTGGCCGCGCCGTCAATGGCCACGATGCGATCCCCGGGACGCAGCCCGGCACGGCCGGCATTGTCCCCACGCGTCACATCGATGAGTACCGGGGGCACCGGCGGCTCGCGGAAATGAAACCCCAGCCCGGACAGCAGCATGGACGGCTCGGTGAGGTGGCGGCGCGCGGCCGGATCGGGCACCGAGAGGATAATGTTGTGCGTCTGCCCGTCGGGGGCGCGCACCAGCAGCCGCGCCGAACCCTGACCCAGGATCGAATCCAGCAGATCGAACATGACGTCGCGTGAGTCGGGCACCGCCTGATCGCCAATGCCCAGGATCTCATCGCCGCGATTCAGGCCAGCGCGGGCGGCCACGGAGGCCGGCTGGACCTCCCCGATGATGGGCCGCTCGTCATTGATGCCCGATACCCAGCGCATGCCCCACAGCACCAGTATGGCGAACAGCAGGTTGAAGCCAGGGCCGGCCAGCAGCACCAGGATGCGCTGCCAGGGCGGCCGGCGCGTGAAGGAGCGATCCAGGAGCTCGGGCGCCACCGGAGCGTCGCGCTCGTCCAGCATCTTCACGTAGCCGCCCATTGGAATGGGCGCCAGTACCAGTTCGGTGTCATCGCTGAGCATGCGGCTCCAGATCGGTTTACCGAAGCCCACCGAGAAGCGCAGCACCTTGAACCCCAGGCGCCGGGCCACCCAGAAGTGGCCGAACTCGTGGATCACCACCAGGAAGCCCACGGCGATCACGTACCACAGCGCAGACCAAACTACATTCATCCGTTCAAGCTCCAGGCAAGTTCATGCCGCATTCTACCCTCAGTGGCCCTGCCGGCCCGCCGATTCAAGGGCCGGCCGCAAGACCCTCGGAAAGTGTGACGCAGCGAAGCCGCAGCTGTGCCAGCTGCGCGAGCAAGCGCGGCAGCACGGCCAGGATGACCGGGGTGCCATCGGGCGTGCGCGCGGCGCGCCCATCATGCAGCAAGAGGATATCCCCGGCCGCGAGGTTGCGGGTCAGACGCTGCAGTACCTGCTCGCCATCGGCATTGACGGTGTCATAGCCGCGGCGGGTCCAGCTGGCCAGCTGCAGACCCAGCCGCGTCAGGCAGGGCTGTAAAAAAGGGTTGCGAAGTCCGGCCGGCGCGCGGAAATAACGCGGCACGACCTGACAGGTTGTCTGAATGCTGGACTGCGCCTGGGCGATCTCGCGGCGCATGGCCGCCGGCCCGAACAGCGAAAACACGTAACGGTGACGCTCGGTGTGGTTGCTGATTTTATTTCCCTCGCGCGTGATGCGGCGGGCCAGTTCCGGATGCTGCGCCACCCGCTCGCCGATGCAGAAAAAAGTGGCCCGCACCCCGTGCCGGGTGAGTAGGTCGAGGACTGCCGGGGTCACCTCCGGGTCCGGGCCGTCATCTATGGTCAGCGCCACGCAGCCCTGGGCCGCGGGCAGACGCGTCCAGTTGGGCCCGAGCAGCCGGCTGCGCGGCAGCAGGCTGCCGAGCATCAGCACCACATGATTGGCCAGCACCGCGGCCAGGCACCAGGGCCAGAGGCTGTGATCCGCCAGCACCACAGCCAGGGCGATGCCATGGGTGAGAACTGACAACACGAGCCATGCGGCCGGGGACTTCATGCTGGAATAATGCCCTGTCATCGACTCGGCTGCCTGTCGAGCCGGGTGCTGCTGCGTGGGATGGGTCCTTTTGCGATGCGCCATTCGTCCCGGCATGGAAGCCACGTCACAGTATTGTGGTTTGGATACTCAAGGCGGTATTGCAGCACAATAAGTGTCACTCGGCGCCTGCCGGCACGCCATCACTTCCCTGAAGACCCCCATGCTGTCATTTAAGTAACACCGGAAGTGTATTCCCTATATTATTGTATTTCATATATAAAAATAGCGCCGACTCGCCACCTTCCCCAGCCCGGAAGCCCTGCCATCCGCGGCGACCACTCAAGCTGGGTTGACAGTGCAAGCGCCTGCGCTTGACTAGTCAAGTATCCGGTGTCGCCTGCGAGTCACGTTGGTAAATATGCAACATCTGGTTGCAGTGAAGCGAACATCGCATTAAATTACGCCCCGACACGAAAGTTGGGTCGAGAGCCAGGTCGTAACGTCGCTCTCACACAACAAAGCTGAAGGGGGGTCGTATGGTTTCAGCCCGTCGCGTCTCGCGCCCGTGCAGGCTCGCAACTTCCGTACCCACGGCGCCGGCCGATCCGCACCATTGTGTTGCGCCGAATTTCAATCAGCGCGTCGCGCCATGCGCCGCCGCTGCGGGCCGCACCGGCGCCGCGAATACGCTACCCGCCGTTAGGGCAATACCGCGCGCCGCTCATGATTTTCGTGGTGGCGCGCCGCGGCGGCATCACCGCAACGCAGCGGCCAAAGGGCGCGTGACAGTGCGCGCCCGAAAGGTGCGCGACATTTTTTGTTGTAAAAAGTTTCCAACACCCATTGCGGCCAAAAAAGTTCCGCATTACATTACACATTACCGCGCATTAATAAATCAGTTGACTGATCCACACCTGAACGAGTGTGGCGACTGAGTAACACAGCGGACGTCGGGGGGAACATGGGACATTGCTGCGTAAAATCCGAGGCCGCCCGGTTGCCGGATCAACACATCCGGGCCGCAGGTGGTCTTGCCATCCGCCCCACGCCTGCAACGCTGACCATTCATGCAATTTGAGCCCGCATCGGGCGCCGTAGCTTTCGCCGCGAAGAGCCGGGTCAACCGGCTCTTCGCCTGACTGTGTCTGAAAACAAACCATCTGTGAGCAGGGAGTTTCTAATGGTCTCAACCCGTCAAGCCGTGGCTGCAATACTGCGTTCGGCACGCAGTGCTTCCGTTTCCCGAGGAGCCTTGGCGTCCCGAGTTTCAGGTACGGCAGGAGTGCTGTGCCTGCTTACCGCGTCACTCGCCTTCGCTCCGCATGCAATGGCGCAACAAGCTCCTGCGGCCACCAGCGATCAGGCGCAGCCGCTCGAAGAGGTGACCGTCACCGGCACACGCATCAAGCGCAAGGACCTCGAGTCCC
>Ga0210391_10000841_pt1 | contig 29985 bp, 25 predicted proteins | sample IncBWC12OmetaG_FD_160573 | JGI IMG/M metagenome (GOLD analysis project Ga0210391, IMG submission 160573) | Forest soil microbial communities from Barre Woods Harvard Forest LTER site, Petersham, Massachusetts, United States - Inc-BW-C-12-O ... | reverse complement strand
TCCGTGAGTGCGGCAGCCGCCCAGCTCGAACAGGCTGCGCGCGCCGGAGTTACCGATCAGTTATCGGAGCTTGAAGAGCATTTGCGACGCGAAGCCGGGCGCGCGATGGATTATTTGCGCGCACGGCGGGCCTGAAAGTCTACTTCCTGTTGATCTCGACGTTCTCTTTGTTGCCGCTATTGGCGACTGAAATCATGATGCCGATGCCGAGCAGTATCGCGACCCCGATCAAAGTCCACGTGGTGCCGATGCGTTGCAGAACACCCAATTTCCAGAGCGCAGCCATGAGACCGCCGACCAGGACGACGAAACCAACAAGATACATACCTGCCCATTTCATGGCGAACCTCCCCGGCAAATACCTGCCGGCCAGAATACGCACGGATCCCGGCGCCGTCTGTGTGCCAGCGAACGGAAGTATGGCGGCGGCTTCACGCTGAAGGTGGGGCTGTCGGAACCATCTCACTGCAAAGTCGGCGGCGCAGCCGTGCGTATTCCTCGCGGCGACCCGTAGGAATGTTCCGACAATTTTCCTTAACTCGCTGATCAGTCAGTCATTTCCGGCGAAAGCATCGCGGGGAACTCCGGATGGGTAGTGGCGTGTCAAAAACGCACATGTAGCACAGAGACTGAGGAGCTTACCGTGAGTAAAACTCGCAGCACTATCGAGGTGTCTCGGCTGGCGTTACTGCTCGTGATCGCAGCGGCTGCCGCGGGTTGCGCATCAAAGCACGATACGCGAGGACCGTTTGTCGAAACGGCTCCTTTTAGTAAGACGGTATCCGGTTCAGGCGATTCCGTCTGCTGGAGCGTCAAGCGTGCACTGCTGGGTCAAGGGTACATGTTGGATCGATCCAGCGAAGCGGGTGTTCTGACCGGCACGAAGGACTCTCAGCCGCAGGACAAATTGAACGTCACCGTCCGTCTGCAGACGAGCTGCGCCGACAATAAGAATGGGACCAGCATCGTCTTCGCTACCGCGGAGCGAGAGGAGAGCACGCTGCAGAAAATGAAGCAGACGACGAGCGCGGGAATCGGACCGGCGACGATTACGATGCCGGCCGGCTCCGCCAAAGTGCTCGGCGTCGTGAGACGGGAGACGATTACGGATCCGAATTTCTACAACAGTTTCTTTGCTCTGGTCGAAAACTATGTCGCGCAGGATGGGCGCTCGCACCCGGAGCAGCTTGCTGAGACATCCAAGCAGGGCGAACAGGGCAACAAGCAGGGCGCGCAGAGCCAATAGTGCAGTGCGGCGAGCGGATGCTCGGCCGCACCGTCCACACCATTTTCTTTCAGGCAACAGAGGAGATACTCCATGCACCGCAAGGCGCTAATTGCAATTGCTGTCGGATCGATCCTCGGAGCTACGCTGCCGGCAGCGTACGCCGTTGATCAACAACCGGCTGCTGCGGCCGCCACGGGAACGGCATCCGGTAGCGGCGACCAACAACGCGATATCAAGGCGGACCAAAAGGACATGGCGCAGGACCGTAAGGACATGCGCGCCGACAAACAGGACATCCGCACTGACCGTAAGGACATCCAGTCGGACCGTAAGGATATCCAGACCAACCGCCAGGACATCCGCAAGGAGAGCAAGGATATCGCGCAGCATCAGAAGGACATTCGTGAGGATCAGGCCAATCTGCGTCACGACTATGCGGAGGAGCGCAAGGGCGTGAACGAGCAGGCGAGTATTGCGCACGATAAGACCTATATTCAGGCCAACCGCTGGGACATCCAGGCGGAGGAAAAGAATATGGCGCAGGATCGGGCGAACATCCGCACCGATCAGCGGGACATCCAGGCGGATCGCCAGGACCTGCGGGCGGATCGAAGCGATTTGCGCAACGACCGGGCCAACTCGAGCGCCCTCAATCAGGATGAACGTCGCAACGATTGGCAGGACCAGCGGTTGTCAAGAAATGCGGCCCAGCCTGCGACTGTCGCGAAGCCGGGGATAACGGCGGGGACGATTGCAAATAATGCGGCTGAAAATAATCAGAAGGCCCAGGCCACGAAAAATGTGCAAAAGGCGTGGTATCACTTTTGGTAGCTGACGCGGGTGATTGCGCCTGCACGGGACCACCCCGGTCTCGTGCAGGCGCTCGTCAGTTCGGTTGGTCGTATTCGAAATTCGACTGCTTGTCTTTCTTCGTAGATCCGAAGGAATAGACGACACCGACATAGAGGACCCGACCCAGCACGGTGCGCTGAAATTCCTCCGTGAATGACGGAGTTACGGCGAATCTCCGGTAGCGCTGCCCGTCGAAGGCGTCCGAGAACGTGATCACCGCGGTCAGATTCGACAGGAGCTGCCGCTTGTACCCGGCGTTCACGATATTGATGGCGCTCACATAGCCCTGCGGCGTGAGCCGCTTGTCGGTCCGGGTCGCGGTGATCTGCGCCGAATCGTCGGCCGTGGGCCGGTAGTCGAGCTTGACCTTCGCGTTGAGCCCGACGGTGGACTGCAATCCCGCTATCCCGAGAGCGGTCGCATCGATCTGGCTGTAGAACAGGTTGCCGCTGACGCCGTAGGACAAGGTTGGGACGAAATGGCCGTTCGCGCTCAACTCCAGTCCAGCCGAGTCGCTCTTCGGCAGATTGGTTTTCGTCGTCAGCGACAGCCCGTTTCCGATGTATTCGGTCACGTCCGTCACGCTGTCCTGGTTGAGACGGTAGTACCCGGTCACGCCGTAGCTCGAACCTCGGCCTTCGTACCCATAGCCGACCTCATAGGATTGGGTGAACTGCGGCCTCAGGTTGGGATTGCCGGTCTGTAGATTCGGCGTGTATTCGTAGTCGATGTAGGGATTCAAATTGCCGGGGTCGGGACGGGTCACGCGCCTGCTCGCGCCGAATGACAGCGTCGACTCGTCGGACAGACTGCGATCCACGTGCAGGCTCGGATAGACTTGGAAGTAGCTGCCCGTCGTCGATGTCCCGGTGGTCAGCAACTCCGCGTCAGTGTGGACTTCTTCCGCGCGCAGGCCGCCCAGCCAGGTCCAAACGCCGGCGCTCGCTTGATAGCTTACGTAGGTCGCGCTGATCCGTTGCCGGAACTTGAAGTCGTTGGTCTGGTTCGGGTCGATGGTCTGCGCGCCGGTCAACGGATCCACGTTGTTGCCCACATTGTCGAATCGGTAGTCGTCCTGCTCGAAGGCATACCCGAGCTTGAGCGATCGCGTCTTGGATTGCGGCAGGACGTAGTCCGCTCCGAACTCACTCGTGCCGTGATCTTCGTGGAAGCTCAAGTTGCTGTACGAGGCGGCAGCCGGAGGAATGAAGGAATCGTCGATGTAATCATAATGTTCGTACTGATGCGAGGTGGATCGATGCAGAGAGAGGTCCAGCGTCTCTCCGGGAGAGGCGAGTTTCTGGGTGAATCCCAGCCTCTCGTCGAGATCGGTCTCCGGATCGTGCCCCGAGCTCAACCGCTGCGAGGAATTTGTGATGACGCCGCTCGGCGTGCTGGCATCGTTCAGTTCCGTGTAAGTGCGCAGACCCCCGCGATCGGCCCAGCTCGCCGAGCTGCTGAAGGACTGCCGGTCGTTCAATGCGTAATCCCCGGACAATCTCACCGTCGGGACTTCGCGACGAATTCTTTCATCAATGGAACTCTTGTTGTCGACCGGTTGTGCGGTGGTCGGATCCGGCGCCACCAGATCCGATTGGATGAGCCGATGTCGATAGTCTTGTCGATATCCCGCAGTGGCCGACACAGCGAGCGGTCCCGAGGTGTAGCTGCCGTCGACGCCCAAGACCGAGCGTCCGCCGCTGCCGCGGCTGGCCTGGACCGAGCCGGATGTCCCCTCGGGGTGCTTCTTGCGCGTGATGATATTGATCACCCCCGCGGCGCCATCGGCCTTGAACTGGGCGGGCGGAGTGGTGAGAATCTCGATGCGTTCGATGTCCTTGGCCGGGATCGACTGCAGATTGTCCCCGGCGGCGCTGCCGGAGAACTGCGTGGACGGTTTGCCGTCGATCAGAATCAATACATTGGTGTCTCCGCGCAGCGAGACGATGCCGTCCGGATCGACGTCGACGGACGGAATGACGCTCAACACATCGCTCAAGCTGCCGAAAGTGCTCTGCACATCCGACGTCACCCGGTAGACCTTGCGGTCTATGAGCGTTTCGACATCGAGCTTCTGCGCCGACACGACGACGGCCTCCACGGAGTCAGTCGGGGCGGGCGGCGGCCCGTCTGCGGCCTGCGTGATTGGAGACGCGACCATGACGAGGGCATACACACCGACGCGTATCAACGGACACAGGGGCCGAACCGGCTCTTCAGCCCCCGCGTCCGTGTCATCCATCCGCTCGCGCTTAGAACGAGGCCGAGAGCGACACTTCCACGCTTCGTCCCGGCAGCGTGAACAGCAATGGGACGCCGTTGGCACCAAACGCCGTCGATGAGCTGCTCGAGTAGCCGGCGAGATCGTAGATGGATCTGCGGTTCATGAGGTTCTGCAGCGTGACCTCGAGTTTGGTCTTCTTCAGCGCGCTGCCCCAAGATCCAAAAGTGTAATTAACCGCGGCGTCGGCCGTGGCATAGCTGCCCAGTGGATAGTAGTCCTCGGCGTCTCCGTAGCGTCGGCCCACGTATTTCTCGATGATGGAGCCCTGCAGCGGGCCTTGGTTGTACAGCACGCCGAGCGCCGCCGTCTTGTCCGGCGTCAGCGGCACCCACGTCTGATCGGAAACCAGCCGCGCACTGTTATAGGAGGCGTTGGCATAGACGCTGAATCCGGCGCCGACGATGTAGGTTGCCTCGGCCTCCGCGCCCTTGTACTTCACCGCACCGAGGTTGTAGAACTGCTTGAAATTGTTGATCGTGTGCGAAGCAATCTCATTGCTGAAGTTGATCGTGTAGACGTCGGCGGACACCGTCAGCGCCTGTCCGACCCAGGTCGTGCCTGCCTGAATATTCGTGGTGCCCTCGGGATTCACGGAGTTCTTGGCCGGGTCGTCGACGTACAAAATATTGAGGTTGGGCGCCAGGAATCCCTTGGCGTATTGAGCGTAGGCCGACCAGTTGTCGGCCAGCTTGTAATGCGCGTCCACCGAAGGCAGATCGCGCGTCCAGGTCTGAGAGTAGTCGAGCGGCAACTCCGTACCCTGGTTGACGGGCGAAACGATGACACGCTCGAAGTTCACGTACTTCAAGCCGCCGGTGATATCGAGGTCCGGGATGACGTGCCATAGGTACTGCAGGTAGGCCTGCCGCGAGAACAGCTGATTGTGCTGCAGCCGATCGGTGTACGGCGACTCGGGCACCGGTCCCGGCGCCATGTCGTAGTTATAGGCCAGGTTGTTGCTGAAATCGACCTCGACCAATTGCCGTAAATTGCTCTGGTGATCGAACCAGCCGCCGGCCTGCACTTCACCCGGCCCTACGTCGTGCGACACGCGGAAGATATCGCCCACCGAGCGGTAGTTGTTGGTCAATTGCTGGCCGGGCACATTGTTGGGATTGACGGTGCCGTTGGGATTGACCGTCCCATTGGGGATGTCGCCGACATCCACCACTCCGTTGGGCAATGAGCCCCCGGTGTCCAAGCCGTTGAAGCCATCATGGTAGTACGCGTAGGTATACAGCTTGTTGTCGAACGTCCAGCCGGCGATCTTCGAGTTGATCCCGATGTACTCGTAGTCCGTGGTGATTCGGTCGAGGTTGTAGCCGTAGTACCCCTGGCTGGCCGGATCGGTGTTGTAGCCATAGTTGACGCCGTACTGGCTGAGTTGATTCGGCGTTTGACCCACCGGCGGATTCTGATGCAGCTTGTTCAGATTCGACACCAGCGTGATGTCGGTGGAATCGTTCACCGGCTGCACGATCTTGAGGAACGCATTGCTGCGATCTAAATTGGCGTTGGTGAGGTAGCCGTCGGATGACAGGTTCTTGAGGCTGACGAAGGCGCGGGTGCCGCCCCAGTCGCTGATCTCGCCGGTGTCGTAGCGCACGCCGTACAGCCGGGTGTCGAAACTTCCGAAACTGAGCAGGGTGGTCAGGCCTTGAGTCTTCTTCGGATCGGCCGACTGCACGTACACCGTGCCGCCGAAGGTCGCGTCACCCACGGTCCCAGCGTTCCCCGGGCCGCGGTCGACTACTACGTTACCGATGTCCTGCGACATGAAGTAACTGGTCGAGTGATGGGTGAAGTCGTTCGAGTCGCCCCAGGGAATGCCGTCGAAGGTGACGTTGAACTGGCCGTCCTGAAATCCACGTATGGAAGTCCCCAAGTTCTCCATCAATCCTGGGCCGTTGGGATCGACCGTCCAGACGCTGGGCGTGAATTTGATGATGTCCGTGTAGTTCGCCGCCGGCGCGTCGTTGTTCTGGATGAAATCAGCGCCCACGATCGATTGTGGCTGTGTTGCAACAAGTGATCCCTGGGAAGGTGCTGTTTGGGGTCCCTGCAGCGAGCGTGCGGTTACCAGCACCGGATCGAGGCTGTGAATGCGAGTTTGATCCTGGTCGTCCGCGTCTACCGCGTCGGCGCGGGCATGAGCCAGTGTACAGACGAGCAGAATGCAGCTGAGAGTCGTCCGCGCCAAGTGCGGCCGACGAAGGGCGTGAGTGGACATGAGTCACCTTTGTTCGTAGTCGTTGGGTTTCCGCAACGGAAACGCGACCATGCTGCGCACGCCAGATTGCAGTCTTATTACAGGGATATATCAGATATGTTACATATCGCAACGTATATGAGGCGGAGAAGCGCAGCGCACCAGTGAGGGCTCATTCGGTCGCGAGCTCGTCGCTCTTTCCGCTGCAAACTTTTTTCGATTGCTGAGTTAAGCGCGTTTAAGAATCGCCTTTCCGGAGGCGAAGTCGGCGTCCGCCCGCCGAAGAAATCCATCAATGTTCAACAGCTTGTCCCAGCACTCGGTGCTGAACGCAGAGTCGTAGACGTCACCTTCGATTAAACGCATCGTCATATTGCGCTCCTACACTGTGCCGCAACGCAGTGGAGGAATTGAAAATGTCGGGATGCTTAAGGATATCGGCCGTTACGGCCCTTCTCGTGATCGGCGCCTCGACGGCGCTCGCCGATGATCCACCGCAGACCGACATCGGAAAGGTCTCCACAGGCGCCAAGCCCGGGGAGCAGACGGTCGTGAAGCCCAGCGCCACAATCGATCGCGCCGCCGCAATCGCCGAGAAGCAACAGGCGCCGAACATCATCGACGTGCAACCGTTGAGTGAAATCATCAAGCTTCCGGACATCAACACCGCCGAAGCGTTGCAACGATTGCCGGGAATTTCTCTCGAGACCGACACCGGCGAGGGGCGCTTCGTCCACATCCGCGGCATGGATGCCGATCTCAACGGCACGACCTACGGAGGCGTGCGTCTGCCCGCATCGAATCCGTCCTCTCCTTCGGGCGGCGGCCGGGCGGTGGCCTTCGACACCTTTCCCACCGGCATCGTCGGCGGCGTAGAACTCACCAAGACCTCGCGGCCGGACATGGACGCCGAGGCGCTTGGCGGCTCGATCAACCTCGTGCCGAGGACCGGGGCCGAACACGGCGGCGCCCCCTTTCTGGACGCCGATCTGGGAACGGGCTACGAACCGCTGCGCGAAACGCCGGTGTATCACGCCGAAGTCAGTGCGGGCCGAAGCTTCGACGGGGGCGACGGAATTGGCGGCTTGTTTGCCGGGAGCAATGCCTTCAGCGCGGTGGTCAGCGCCGTCTATCACCAGGATTCGCGCGGGATCGACGACGTGGAGGAGAGCTATACCGACCAGCAGAGCAGCGGCGTGCCGGACAAAGTGCTGAGCAATCTGCAATTTCGCCGCTACGAGTATCACCGCAAGCGCTACGGCGTGGCGGCCAACTTCGACGCGAAAGCCAGCGAGAGCACCTCGCTCTACCTGCGCGTGCTCTACTCGGGCTACCTGGAAGCGGCAACCAAACACTATCTGGTGCTCAACAGCCTCGACTCGAACAGCGGCTGCACGCCCCTGCCGACGTGCATTCAAGACCCCAACAATCCGAACGGCTTCATAGCTTCGGCCGCCGGACTGGAGCAGGACACCACCGATTCTCTGGAGCGCATTCAAAACGGACTCGGGATGATCGGCGGCAGCAGCGTATTCTCGAGCTTCAAGCTCGACTACCACGCCTCCTTCGCACTGGGGACCGATGAGGTGTCGAGCAGTTACGGCAGTTCGTGGACCGACCCCAACCCGGTGCCCATCGCCTACGACACCACCACCGATCCGCGCTTTCCCAGCTTCCACACTCTCGACGGCACGAATCCTGCGAATCCAGCCAACTACACGCTGAACAATATCGGTTTGGGGCCTTCCTATGCTCATGACGGGGAGACCGCCGGGATGCTGGATGCCACCATCCCGACGGGGAGCGGCGACCACACCGGGGAGTGGAAATTCGGGCTGTCCCTGCGCGACCGCCACAAGACTAATACGGCGTCATCGCCCGTATTCACGCCCAACGGCACCATCTCTTTGGCGCCGTACACCTATGGTGCGGATCAGATCTACTACAACGGTCTCTACAATATCGGCCCCGCGATCAGCCTCGTCTCGGTTCGAAACCTCGCGAACAGCAACTTGGGCACCATCACTGACGATGCGGCCGCCGACGCCTCGACCAACACCGACGACCGAGAGAACGTGTACGCCGGCTATGGCCAATATACGGCACGCTTCGGCAAAGTTGGGTTACTGGCGGGAGTGCGCGTCGAGTCGACGCACGCAACCTACGGCGGCAACCTGTACGACGGCGACACCGACGTGAACACGCCGACGACCGAAAGAAATTCGTACACGAATTACTTTCCCACCCTGCAGGGGCGCTACGACTTCCTCGACACTTTGGTGGGCCGGCTCACCTATTCGACGGGAATCGCTCGTCCGGGTTTCGAACAGATCACCCCGGGCGCGTCCATCAGCGTGACGAACGCCGCCGTGACCGTGGGCAACCCGGCACTCAAGCCCACGCTCGGCCAGAATTTCGACGCCACGCTCGAGTACTACCCCGGGAATGGCCAGATCGCGGCACTGGGGTTGTTCTATAAGCAGTTCAAGGATTACATCCTTCTGTCGCAGCAGATCGTCTCTGGATACGACTTTCCCGGTCTCACGAACACCATCACGACGGTTCAGACCTATGCCAACGGTCCTGCGCACGCAGACGGCATTGAGGGACAGTATGAGCAGCAGCTGAAATTCCTGCCGGCGCCCTTGGACGGGCTCGGCTACAGCGCCAACTTCACCCTGGTCGACTCGCGGGCGCAATTTCACCCGGGTATCTACGGCCTGCTGCCGTCCACCTCGAAGGTGACTTGGAACGCGGCGGTATTTTACGAGCGAGCGCCATTCGAAGTGCGAGTGGCGGCCGACTACGTCGGGCAGGATCTGTTCGCCTTCGGGACCTACACCAGCAACGCCACCGATGTGTATTCACGCCATCGGCTCACCCTCGATGTGGGGAGCAGCTATACCATCGCCCGCGAAGTGAAGGTCTACTTCGACGCGAAGAATCTCCTCAACACACCCTTGGAGTTCACCGAGGGAACCAGCGATGCACGCCCCATTCAGCGCGAGTTCTACGACATCACGCTGCTGGCCGGCGTGCGCATGAGTTTTTGAGGCCCACCATGTTCAAACCATTGCGCATGGCGGCTCTCGCCGGCTTGATCGCCACGGGCGGTGTGAGTGCCGCGGCGGCGGCACCCGCGGGGTCGACCGGCATTCCGCGTTACGAGCATATCTTTCTCATCATCGAGGAAAACCGCAGCTACAGCGAGATCATCGGTGCCCACTCGATTGCACCCAATATCAATCGTCTGGCCGCGCAGTATGGGCAGGCGACGCAGTTCTATGCCGAGGTGCATCCGAGCGAAGGAAATTACGTCGCCATGCTCGGTGGAGACACCTTCGGCATCCACGACGATGATGCCTACTACTGCAAACCCAAAATGCAGGATGGCATGTGCCCGAAATCGAACAAAGCCGACTACGTCGATCACACCGTCACGGCACCCAGTCTGGTCGATCAATTGGAGGCGCATGGATTGACGTGGAAGGCCTATGTGGAGAGCATTCCGGCGCCGGGATCCGGCGCCGCCCGTTGGCCGACGATGGATAAACCCGTGGTCGGCGTACCGGCCGAGATCTATGCCGTGAAGCACAATGGCTTCATGACGTTCAAGCGGGTCCAGGACGATCCGCATCGCGCGCAAAAAATCGTGGGTTTCGACGCGCTGAAGCACGATTTGGCATCCGGGAAACTGCCGAACTACGCGCATATCGTGCCGAATCAGTGCAACGAAATGCATGGGCGCGATCAGGGTCCGTACATTCCCAAGGACTGTAATAAATCGAATCCAGATGGTTTAATCAAGCGCGGCGACCGGGTCGTCGGGAAGCTCGTGAATGACATCATGCATTCAGCGGTTTGGGGTGCAGCCGGTCATGTGGCGATCGTGATCACGTTCGACGAAAACGGCAAGGCAGAGCGCGACGACAGCGCGCAAGGGTGCTGCGGCTACGATCCCAAGAGCCAGGCAAACTTTGGCGGCGGCCGCATTCCGACGATCGTGATCACGAATCATGGCGTGCGGGGTGTGCAGGACGCGACGCCGTACAACCATTATTCCCTGCTGCGTACTACTGAGACAGCCTTCGGTATCGATGAGCACCTGGCAAACGCCGGCAACACTCAGGCCGGGGTCGTCGACATGCAGCCGCTCTTCAAGGTTCCCTGATGCGCGCTTGGCCGCAGCGTGCGCGCAAGTCCGTGCGCATCGAAATCATCCCGATGATCGACGTGATGATGTTTCTCTTGGTCTTTTTCGTGCTGATCAGCATCAACGTCCTGCCGGCGCTCGGTCTGAAAGTGGCGTTGCCGCACTCTGCTTCGCCCACCAGAATCGAAGAACCGAAGCGCATCACGGTCACGATCTCGCAGGACGGAGCCATTTTCCTCGACGGCCAGGTGACCACGCTGCAGCAACTCCCAGATCAGTTGCGCGCCCTGAATGACAAGTCGAAAATTGCGGTGATCATTGCCGGCGACGAGCGGACGATGTTGCAACCCCTCGTGGACCTGATCGACGCGCTCAAGCGTGGAGGCGTTCCCGCCGCGTCGATTGTCACCAAGCAGAAGTAAAGCACTTGCGACAGATTTCGCCGGAGCTCATCACGCAGACGGCGGCGGTCGTGTTTACCGCGGCCATCTTGTGGACTCTCTATGTCGAGCATGACAAGGCAGAATTGCGGCCGCCGGCGAATGATCCGGGGATTCGCATTTCGCTGCTGCAAGAAGAGCCGGCGCCCGAACCGCCGAAGGTCGAACCGGAGCGGCCGAAGCCGCGCGAGACCCCCGTGAAGCGGGCTGCCGCCGCACCGGCCCCGACGCCGGATCTGCCGGCGCCGGCGGTGACCGATCCTCCCGCGGCGGACGCACCGGTGGTCATGGCGGCCGAGCCGCCCGCGCCTGCGACGCCGGTGTCGCACGCCAGCATCGAGGCCGCGTATGCAGCCGCGCTGCGGCAGAATATCGACGCACGCACCGCGGTGCCTGACACCGTCTCGTATCGGCTGCTGCGGCCGAGCGGATCCGCGAGAATTCGCTTCGTCCTGGATCGCATCGGCAGCCCCGGTGAAGTCGCGGTCGCGCGCACCTCGGGATCCGGTATTCTGGACGCTCAAGCAGTGAAGATCGTCTCGTCGGGGCACTATCCGCCGTTTCCCGACGACGCCTATCCCGGCGAGACGCGGCACACTTTCATCGTCACCATCGAGTTTCGTTCATCATGAATTTTCCCCTGTATCACGATCTTACCTTTGACGCACTGTACGCCTGCATCGCGATCCTGCTCTTTGTCACGATCGAACGCGGTCTATATCTGACCTACCTGTCGCTGCGTGCCGGGCGCGTCGCCCGGCGAATCAACCAGAACCCGCAAGATGCCGCGGGTTCGTTTGCGGATTTGAAGGCTCGTGATCCCATCAGCGCGGCCGTCATGCGCTACGTGGCGCGCCAGGCGCACAACGGAGTGTCGCGCGACCAATTGGAGGATTATTCATCGGCGCTATTCATCGAGGTCGACAAGAGAGTGAGTGCACGGCTGTGGATACTGGATACGATCATCACCGCGGCACCCTTGCTGGGGCTGCTTGGGACGATTCTAGGGATCATGGAGACCTTCACGGCCCTGGCGCAAGGCGGCGTGTCCGATCCCGGTCAGGTGAGCCGCGGCATCGGAATGGCGCTGATTGCGACCGCCATCGGCATCGCCACGGCGCTGCTCGGCTTGCTCGGCCACAACATTCTCGATCGCCGCGCTCACGTGCTCACCGAGGACTTCAAATCCTTCCTGCTGCGCCTGACAATTTCGTCGGCTATTTCATGACCGCCTGCGGCGCCACCACCAGGACGACGAAACTGCCGGGCAGAATCGGCGGCTTCGGATGCGCGTCCAGCAGGGTGGGGTTCACCGGTCCAAAGTTCGCCGTCGGGAGATACAGGCGGTGAGCCTGAGCATCGAGGGCAATGGTGCGCGCGCCCTTCGCAGTGCTGAGCGTCTGCGACACGGCAAAATGGTCGGGATCGATTTCATGCACGACCGTCAATGTCCCCTCGCCGTTGGCACTGAAGACGTCTTGAGATTCGGGATCGAATTCCGCGCCATCGACTCCCATTCCGATCGGCAGCGTGGCGATCGATTTTCCGCTCTGCGTATCCAGAATCGTCATCGCGGCATTCGCGCACACGGAAAAACTGCGGTGATGCATTGCGTCGAACGCCAGACCGCTCGGCCCATCGCAACCCGGCAGCGCCCAATGCGCGGTCACTTTGAGCGCCTCGATATCCAAGGCAGCCAGTTCATTCCTGTCCTCGATATTCACGTACACATGGCCCAGACCATCGGTACGCGCGAATTCCGGGGCGCCGCCGAGCTTGATCGTCGCCAGCACCTTGTTGCTGGCCGCATCGATCACGGTGGCATTGTCGCTGTGCCCGTTGAGGACCACGACGCGCCGGGTATGCGGTTCGTACAAAATCGCATCCGGCTTCGAACCGACCGCGATGCTCGCGATCACCTCGCGTGTACGCAAATCGAATACCTTGACCAAATCGGCCTTCCCGGCACTGATGAAGCCTCGCCCCAGATCCGGCGCCAGCGCGATCCCGTGTACGCCGGGCGTGTCGGCGATGTCGCCGACGGATTTGCCGGTGGTCGTGTCGACAATCGCGACGTGCGTCGCTCGCGACAGGTACAACAAATGCGCAGCGGCGTCGACCGCGGGGTAATCCCAGCCACCGTCGCCGGCCAAGGGCCACTTATCGGCGACGAGGTAAGGGGCCGAGCTCGCGCCGCACGCGATTCCCGAGAGGCACAGCAAGCCCGCCGGCAGGGCGCTTCGTTTGAGCATCGATTTCTCTCCCAATGATTGAGGTACGCCGTGACATCATGCGCCGCTCAAATTAAGATTTAGTTAAGCCGACGGAGTTCGCAATTGACTCTCGCAGTGGAGCAACGCAGTGGAGCACGCAATGAAGCTCTTGCTGATTGAGGATGACCGTATGATCGGCTGGGCCTTGCATCGCGGCCTGACTGACGAGGGATTTTCGGTCGACTGGCTCGATGATGGGGACGCCTCGGTGGTTGCCTGCTCCGAACGCCGCTACGACGCCGCAATCCTCGATCTGGGTCTGCCGAGCCGCGACGGCACGCAAGTGCTCGCAGAACTGCGGCGCTTGGGAAACACTCTGCCCATCGTCGTAGTGACCGCGCGCGAATCGATCGCCGATCGCATCAAGGGCTTGAATGCCGGCGCCGATGACTATGTCTGCAAGCCCTTTGATTTCGACGAGCTGGTGGCGCGCCTGCGCGCCGTTTTGCGGCGGCGCGCCGGACAGCCGGAGACGATTCTCCGGCACCGCGATGTGACGCTCAATATGGCGACGCGCCAGGTCGCCCATCAGGGGCAACTGCTCAATGTCTCGGCGAAGGAGTTTGCGCTGCTGGAAATTCTGCTGCAGCGGCCGGGCATCGTGTTCACCCGCACGCAGATTCACGACAAGCTCTATGGCTGGGATCAGGAGGTGGAAAGCAATACCGTGGAGGTCTACATCCATTCCCTGCGCCGCAAACTAGGACATGAGTTCATCGAGAACGTGCGCAGTGTCGGCTACCGGATTCCCCAGTCGTGAGATCGATTCGCTTCCGCTTGCTGCTCGGTCTGCTGGGAAGCATGCTGATCGTACAGCTGCTGATCTATCTGCTGATTTTCGCCCGGATCGAGGACGAGATCGACGACTTATTCGACGGCGAACTGGAACGCAGTGCCATTGCGCTTTCGACGGGTACCGCGCTGCTGCCGGTTTTGCCGCCCCACCGTAGTGTCGAAAATCCGCAGGAGGGCATGGTCATTTCGATTTGGGCCGACTCGCAAAACCGACCCCCATTGCAATCGGCCAGGCTGGAAGGACTTTCGCATTCTACGCCCCCTGGTTTCTCGAAAATCGTGATCGGCAATCGGCAATGGCGATTGTTCGGCGCGCGCTCAGGCGACCGCTTTGTCGTGGCCGCGCAGCCTGCCGATGTGCGCAACATTGCGGCGCGCCAGATTACGATGCGAATCCTTCTCCCGTCGCTGGCGGTCGTGCCCGTCACCGGCCTGATGATACTGCTTGCAGTCACCTTCGGCCTGCGACCGCTGATGCGGGTCACCTCGGATTTGCGCTCCCGCTCACATCGCGATTTATCGCCCATCGCCACCGATCGACTGCCGCCCGACATCGCGCCGGTGGCGAACGCGCTCAATGAATTGATGCTGCGTTTGGGCAATATCATCGCGGCCCAGCGAAACTTCATTGCCGACGCGGCTCATGAGTTGCTGACGCCGCTCACGGCGCTGCGGCTCCAGGCACAGTTGCTCGCGCGTGCGGAGTCAGCCAGTCGGCAACGCGAGGCGCTGTCCGAGTTGCAGGGCGGCGTGTCGCGAACGCTGCAGCTGGCGCGCCAATTACTCACCTTGGCCCGGCACGGCGCAGACGCGGCGGATCAGACCGCGACGGCGGTCGACCTGGAAGCCATCGTGCGAAATGTCGTCGAAATTCACCGGCCGATGGCGCAGGCCAAATCGATCCGTACCGAGGTCGTGACGCAATCGCCGTGCGTAATCGTCGGCTGCGAGGAGGCTCTGAACACAATGGTGTCGAGCGTGATCGAAAACGCCATCAAGTACGCAGACATCGATGGCATCGTGCGCGTCCGTCTGCAGGCCGCAGCTGAGGGAATTTTGCTGGAAATAGAAGACTCGGGGCCGGGTATTCCGCCCAACGAACGTGAACGCGTCTTCGACCGGTTTTATCGCCGGACGGGCAATACCGCGAGCGGCAGCGGTTTGGGACTGGCGATTGCCCGCGAAATCGCGACCCGCCATGGCGCCGCGATTACGCTGCAGTCCTCGAACTCCTTGGGCGGTCTCAGCGCCCGTATCAGGTTCGATCTGACCGGCTCCGCCGATCACCTCGACAAATCGCTGCGACGCGTCGCCTAGACAAGCGGCCGGCGCGCAGTATACTTTGCACGGCAAAGTAATAGTTCGTCCCTTGGTTTGATTCGCCGGGTCCTGCCCGGGATCGGGAGTTTGTTTTGGTCATGCACTCTGTACTGCAAAGTATTCGGGAAAAGCCGTGCGGACGCGCTGCACGGGCTGTTTTTGTGTGGCTCCTAGCCGCCGCAGGCGCCGCACATGCGGGAGACGGGCCGTTCGGAATCGATCACGAGTTGGCGCTCGATCAAAGCGGGATTTGGGCGAGAAAGTATCAGACGGCGCTCGAAAACGGCGTCATCGCTACGGAAGTCGTCGGAGCGCTCTGGTTGGGAAATGACGACCCGCTCGGCCATACGTTTTGGCAGGCGGTCGACTCATCGACGCTGTCGGCGGTGGGCGCGGAGATTTTGAAATACGGATTCAGCCGCGCCAGACCGAGTCAGGGCGACAATCCGAATCAATGGTTCAAGGGCAGCTGCTGTCAGAGCTTTCCGAGCGGAGAGGTGACGCTGCAGGCGAGTTTCGTCACGCCGTTCATCGCAGACTATGCGCGGCAGAATCCGTGGATCTGGTCGCTCGAACTGCTCCCCGCGTACGATGCGCTCGCGCGCTTGAAGAGTCAGGCCCATTGGCAATCCGATGTAATTGCCGGCTGGGCGCTGGGTTCGGCCATCGGCTATTGGAGCACGACGCGTGCCGTCCCGTTGTCGGTTCAGGTTCTGCCGAAAGGCTTGTCCGTCGGCTTCTCCAAGCGATTCTAGCGCCGCCGCAGTCCCGGGCGCCGCGCTAGTGGGCCGCGACCCTCTAGTGTAAGCTGCGCGGCTCGATATTTTTGACCTCAGGCTAGGTGGCAGAGTGGTCATGCAGCGGCCTGCAAAGCCGCGTACAGCGGTTCGATTCCGCTCCTAGCCTCCAACCGAGTTCTCTATCCAAATCAGCCTGTTACGCCGCACCGGACCTTCCGGCCGCATCCGCGCGTCGCCGTCGCTTCTTTAGCACCAGTTTGGATTTGGATCTTGCCCTGAGAGAGTAGTGAAGGTGCAGCGCCTACTACCGACGCTGTGCCAACTTAAGTTCGATCACATTGTGAGCGCGAACCCTTTTTTTGAAGACCGCCTCAACCTTCATGTTATCGGCCCTCGCTTCAAAACATTGTATATCCCGGCGTGATCATTCGGTCGTACGCAACGCGTGAGCACCTGATCGATTGCGCTGAAACGATCCTCCGCCAGGTGGTCTCGCTCGCCGACAGGCCCTTCGTGGCGCCCTCGGTCTCGCGGCGGTCCCAACGTGGCGATGGGTGGTGGCGAAATAAGATCCTACCTCCCTCTAACCACTCCCCGATTTCTCTCGGCTCGGCGTGTGGACAGCGCACAGCTAAGTCGCTGATAATTCGCAGCCCTGAGGAGCGAGACGATGCTGCTGGGCGATATCGGCCAAATTGCAAAGCCGCGTACAGCGGTTCGATTCCCTCCTAGCCTCCAACGCCTTTCATCTCCACGCTAAGCGCAACCGTCACGAAAATTTTTTTCGTGCTGCGAAACACTTTATTGTTGCATATTCGCAACATATGGAGATTCGCGCCGGGCCCTGTTATTTTGGCGTCATTCAGGGTCTTTGCCAGCTGCGCTGCGGGCGCGCAACAGAATCCTTACCGAACTTTCATACCGAACCATTGAGGGGAAGAGATTATGTTATTCACACCAGCCGCAAAGAGTTTGCGGCGTGAGATCAGAGCATTGTTGACCGTCGGGACGATCGGCGCTGCGGCATTTGCCGCGCCGGCCGGCGCCCAAACATCGGGCGTCTCGACCACACCCGAACTGCAGGAAATCGTCGTCACCGGATCGTTGATCAAACGCACGGACACGGAGACCCCAAGCCCGGTGCAAGTCATCACCGCGGACGATCTCAAGAATTCAGGCTATACGAATGTCTCCGACGTGCTGCGAACTCTGTCGGCGAACGGCTCTGGAACTCTCAATCAAGGCTTCGGACAGGCTTTCGCGGCCGGCGCCACCGGCATTGCGTTGCGTGGTCTGTCAGTGGGCGACACGCTGACCTTGATCGACGGTCAGCGCATGGTGTCTTATCCGCTGAGCGATGACGGCGAGCGCAGTTTCGTCGACGTGACCGCGATCCCGATCAATGCGGTGGAGGGTATTGACGTCGTGAAGGACGGCGCCTCCGCGCTGTACGGCGCCGATGCCATCGCGGGTGTGGTCAACGTCAAGCTGAAGAAATCCTACGTCGGGTCCGAGTTCACGGCCGAGGCCGGCTCGACCCAGTTCGGCGACGGTACCACCGAGCACATGTCCGGGATTTGGGGCATGGGAGATCTGGCGAGCGACGGCTACAACGTGTACGTCGCGCTCGATTGGCATCACCAGGACAAGATTCTCGGCGCGAATCGCGACGGCGCATTCACCACGACCAATTGGTCTGCTCTGCCGGGCGGCAACAACACCCAGCCGGGGGCCGTTGGCGCATCCAGTCTCGTCTATCCCGACAGCGTGTCGGGCTACCTGGTTAATCCGACGACGGGCGCCGTCAGCGGATACTTGCCGGGCTGCGATGCGGCGTCGCAAGCCGCGAACAAGTGCACCTTCGCATTTCCGGGCACGATTCAATCTCCGACGACGCAGATCAACCTGCTCAGCAAATTTACTAAGAGTCTCGCCAATGACTGGTCGCTGACGGTCACCGGGTCGGTATTCGACTCGAGCGCGCAGCAGATCGCGGCAACGACCTTCGGCCACGCCTTCAGCAATACGGGTCAAGAGCAGGGTTCCATCGTCAACATCACCTTTGCCCCCGGACAACTGGCCGGGACCGTGGTGTATCCGGTGCTCTCGCTGCCGGCGACGTCTCCGCTCAACAAGACCGGCGCGACGCAGAACTTGGTGTACAGCTTCCCTGACGTGGGCCCCTACCAGGTGGACGTGGACACGCTCACCTATCGACTGTTCGGCGATGTGAACGGCAAGCTCGGCGGCTGGGACATCCATGGCGACGTCGGCATCATGTATTCCAGCATGACCGAAAAGATCTTTGGAGAACTCATACCGAGCCTTGCGCAAACGGCGCTCAACGACGGGACCTACGTCCCCGGCGTCAGCACCAACGGTCAGGCGCTGTTCGCACCCCCGGATTCGACCCACCCGTCGAGCACTTTGGATGTCGTCGATTTGTCGGCGCAGCGCGATCTGTTCGACATGCCGGGTGGGCCGCTCACGATGGCGGTAGGCGGTCAGTACATTCATAAGGCGTTGAACGTCGAGGACCCGCCCCCCGTCGTCTCCGGATATCAAGAAGGAACCATCTTTTTCTCGCAGGGTTCCCAGGATGATGCGGCAGGCTTCGTCGAGTTCGGCGGCAAGCCCATCAAGCAATTGGAAGTGGACCTGAGCGGCCGCTACGATCACTACGACACCTACGGCGGATCGGCGACGCCGAGAATCGGCGTGAAATTCACGCCCATCGACCAGTTCGCCATTCGCGGCACGTGGGGCAAGGGGTTCCGTGCGCCGTCCATCGCCGAATCCGGTACCGCCGGATTGGCGTTCGGCCAGGGCAATGTCAATGATCCCGTCCTCTGTCCCGGCGGCAAGGCGAACGTGGCTGGCACGTTCAACGCACTATGCTCCTACCCCGCGGTGGGCGTCGCGGCAAGTAATCCCGATCTGAAAGCCGTTACCTCGACCAACGCCACTTTTGGCGTCATTTTCGAGCCGACCAAGGCTTTCAACGTGTCCGTCGATTGGTACCACATCGAGCTCAAGAACGACATCATCTCGGCGTCCTCGGCCGGCGGGTTTTACGTCGATTCCATCGAGCTGGTACGCGGACCGTCCGCGACACTGGCGCAGTGCACCGCGACGACCACGGGCGGAGTTCCTTGCCCGACGCAGAATGTGCCGACGCCCGTGGGATATCCCTCCTACACCTTGGTTCCCTATGTCAATGCGGGCAGCACCAAGACGTCGGGCTTCGATATGGACATGAAGAGCAAGTTCGACCTGGGTGATTTCGGCCGATTGAAGACCGAGATCAACTACACCTATATCTCGCAGTACGAACTGGTCGCCAACGGCACCATCTTCGACTTGGCGGGAACCCATGGACCGCAGAGCATTTCGGGCGACACCGGCAATCCGCGCAGCCGCGCGGTGGCCTCAGTGACGTGGGAACAAGGTGCGTTCACCAGCACGCTCTCGGTGAACTATCAGAGCTCCTTCTCCATCGTGGATCCCTCGTCGGGCTACAACACCTGCTTGCAGGCGCTGCAGGGCCGATCGCCCTCGGCCTACGGCTCGGCGATATCTTCGGGGGTGACGACCCTCCCGAGCCAGTGGTATCAGTATTGCTCGGTGAAGCATTTCACCGACGTCAATCTGTATGCGGCCTACGCGGCCACCGACCATCTGAGCGTGCATGGATCGATCACCAACCTGTTCGGCACGCAGCCGCCGGTCGACCTGCAGACCTACGGTGGCGGTGCCGAATTGGCGTATTCCACGCTGGATCAGGACGGCGCTGTCGGCCGGTTCTTCCTGGTGGGCGCGACCTATAAGTTCTAGGCCTGGCATAACAACAAAAGTGTTGAATCGGCCCCTTCGGGGGCCGATTTTTTTCCGACGGGGCGGCCCGGAGGCGGCGCGGAGCAGGCGGGGGCCACGCGGGGCAGGCAGGGGCGGCGCGGGACGGGCTGAAATCGGGTACCATTTGCGCCATCGATTGGAACCCGAATGACTGAAGATAGATCGCCTTTAGCTGCCATGCACGCCGCAAATTCCCCCAGCGCATTCGATTTGCGCCGCGTGGGCGCGCATCCTGACTATTGGTATCCGTTGGCCTGGTCCCATGAATTGACGCCGGGCAAGACGCTCGGGCGGCGTTTCGCCGGCCTGCCCATTGTGCTGTATCGAGGCGGGAGCGGGCAGGTGTTCGCACTTGAAGACCGCTGCGCCCACCGCCAAGTGCCCCTGCATCTCGGAGTGGTGAGCGGCGATGAGATCAAGTGCCACTATCACGGGTGGACTTACAGTCGGACCGGCAAGTGCGTGAACGTGCCGTATCTGGGCGCGGACCGATCGCCGGCTGCGGTGAAGAGCTACCCCGCGCGCGAAGTCGACGGCCTGATCTTCGTCTTTCCCGGCGATCCCGCGCTTGCGGAAGGCCGCTCGCCCAAGGGCCTGGGCTCATCGCAGCGCAGGGACTACAAAACTCGCCGCTTGAACCGGGAAGTGGCCTGCCACTACTCCTTCATGCACGAGAACCTGTTCGACATGAATCACCAATTCATGCACCGCAAACAAATGGGATCGATCAAGGCGCGTTGCCTTGGACGAGAGCATGGCGATGATTGGGCGCAGGTGGAGTACAGCTTCAGCCGTACCGAGGGAAAATCCTCGGTGGGGGAACAGGTCATCGTGGATCTCATGCGCAAACGGGGCGAGGCGAAGAAGGACTTCTCCGACCACATGCGCATCCGCACCGACTACCCGACCCAGAGTCTGAAGGTTTGGGTGGGACGCGACATTCAACCCACCCAGGACCCGGTGCTCGATGTGTGGCTGGGCTATACGCCGCTCGACGCCGAGCAGCGCACCAACCGCACCTTTGGTTATCTGTCGGTGAAGAAGCCGCAAATTCCCGGCCTCATTCACGTCGTGTGGCCCTTCGTGACCTGGTTTACGGAGAATATCTTCCGCGAGGACAAGGAAATCGTGGAATACGAGCAACGGGCTCATGACGCGCAGGGTGGGGACTGGAACAACGAAGTGTTTCCGCCGATACGCGATCTGCGAGCGGTATTGGCTCGCTGCGGCAGGCCCATCGACTAGATCATGTCGGCGCCCGAGCAATCTACGATCTCCGCGCCTGCGGCTCAGCGTCCCTGGGATGCGCGACTCGCGCGGCGCCTGGTCGCGCCGCTCAAGGACAGCTGGGTCACGCCGAATCACTTGACCACGATTCGCTTAGGGGTGGGTCTGGCGGCGGCAGCGGCATTCCTGCCCGGAACCTACGGTTGGTCGAATGTCGCCGCGCTGCTGCTGATCCTGTCGAACTTCCTCGATCACACCGACGGCGAACTTGCGCGAATCACCGGCAGGATCAGCCGGATCGGACATCTCTACGACCTGGCGAGCGACGCTGCGGTGACCGTATTGCTGTTCATTGCCATCGGCATCGGCGTCGCCGCGCGGCACGACACCGTCTCGCCGCTGCCGCCGCCGTTGCTCGGTGTGGTGGCGGGCTGTGCCGTAGCGTTGATCTTCCTGCTGCGCATGCGCATCGAGGACATGGTCGGAAAGAGCGCGAGTCGTCAGGCGTCGCTCGGCGGATTCGAGACCGAAGATGTGTTGTACCTGCTGCCGCTGGTCACGCTCAGCAACGCGGTCGTGCCTTTCCTGACGGCCGCGGCGCTGTGCACGCCCTTGTTCGCGGTCTGGGTCGTATTCGATTACCGCCGTGTGTTACGGCATCAATCTGCACAGGGCGAACGGTGATGTCCTCGGCCGACGCGGGCAGCCGCGCGCCGCCCAATGCGGACGTGGCGATGACTTCGCGCCTGTCGGCATTGTCGACCGGGCCTTTGCGCCGCGAGTTCGCGGAGCAGGGTGCGTTCCTCCATCTGCGCGAGTTTCTGGCGCCGGATATCACCGCGCAATTGGTGTCCGCGGTCGCCGCGGTGACGGCCTCGGTGAACCGCAATTATCTGCCGGGGCACAAGCAGGGCGGCAGCGTCAGTCGCCACACCATCGACCGCCTGGCACCGTTTGTCGGTGACCTCTATCGTTCCCCGGCGCTCATCGGCTGGTTGGGAGAGCTGGCGGGCGAGCGGCTACAGTTGTCTCCACCCGCGGATCCACACGCCTACGCGTTGTACTTTTATACGCGCCCCGGGGACCACATCGGCTGGCACTATGACACCTCTTATTACGCAGGCCGGCGCTACACGCTGTTGATCGGCGTCATCGATGAATCCACCTGCCGGCTCGAGTATCAACTGCATACCCGCGATCCGGGCAAGGGGTCGGTGCCGGGTTCGTTGAGAATACCGCCGGGAGGGTTGGTTTTTTTCGATGGCGACAAATTGCGCCATCGCATTACGCCGCTCGCCGAAGGCGAGAGGCGCGTCTCGCTCACATTTGAATACGTAACCGACCCGACGATGCGTCTCTGGCGGCGGGTCATCTCCAACATGAAGGACGCAGTCGCGTACTTCGGATTTCGCCAAGTATTCCGCCGACCGTTATGACGCGGACGGCGGCCACCGCATTGTCGCTGGGCGTGCTGCTATTCATCGGCCTGCTCGCCTGGCAGGGATTGCCGGCGGTCATCGCCAGCTTGGCGCTCGCCGGTTGGGGACTGCTCCTGGTCGCGCTGTTTCACCTCCTGCCGCTGGCCCTCGACGCGGCGGCGATCCGCGTGCTTTTCCTGACCGGCGGCGCGGCTCGGGGATCGATGCGCGATGCGCTGCTGGCGCGCTGGGCCGGCGAATCGGCCAATAGCCTGATGCCGGCCGGTCAGCTGGGCGGTCCGGTGCTGATGACCCGCCAATTGATGCAGAGCGGCCTGAAGCTGGAAGAAGCCGCCGCCGCGATTACGGTGAGCACCACGCTGCAAACCTTCTCGCAGATCGCCTTCGCGCTCCTGGGTGTTGCGCTGCTGGGCGCGCAGGCCACATTGGCCTCCCAACATGCGCTGCGCGTCTCGTCGCTGATTGCCAGCGGCATTCTGGCGCTGCAAGTAGGGGGATTTTATTGGTTGCAGCGACGCGGCCTGTTTGCCAAGTTGATGCGGGCGGCCACACGGTTCGCGGGCAAACGCGATTGGTCGCAGTGGCTGAGCCACGCCGAAGCGATCGACCGTGCGGTGCAGCTGACCTACGCCCGCAGCGCTCCGGTGGCAGCGAGCTTTCTGCTGAGTTCGGTCGGCTGGCTGGTCGGTACCGGCGAGGTATATCTCATACTTCTGTTGATTCATCACCCGGTGGGTTGGATCGATGCCCTGCTGCTGGAGAGCCTGGGGCAGGCCATTCGCGGGGCCGCTTTCGCCATTCCCGGTGCGCTCGGCGTGCAGGAGGGAGGGTACCTGCTGCTTGCGCCGCTCGCAGGCCTGCCGCCCGATGCCGCGCTGGCATTGTCGCTGGCGAAGCGCGCCCGTGAATTGCTATTGGGCGCGCCGGGTCTTTTGTACCTGCACCTTTCTTCGCGCGCCGCCGCCGCCGCCGTGTAAAATTCCGCCCCCATGCGCGCCATCATCCTCGCCGCAGGCCGCGGCCTGCGCTTGCAGCAAGCCGACCAGAGGCAACTTCCCAAGTGTCTGCTGCAGTTCGGCGGCATGAGCCTGCTCGAGCGGCATTTGCGTCTGCTGAGAGGTGCGGGAGTCGATGAGATCGTTCTGGCGCTGGGGTATCGTCACGAACGAGTCGCAGCGGAGCTCGATCGATTGCGCTGGCAACCGCGTCCCGAAATCGTGCTCAACCCCCGCTACGAGCTGGGTAGCATGCTGACGGCGCACACTGTCGCCGAGGCCTTGACCCGCGGCGGCGATGTGCTGCTCATGGACGCCGACGTTTTGTACGATGAGCGGATTGCGCGGTCGCTGGTAGATGGCGAGGGACCGGTGAATCGCGTGCTGATCGATCGCGAGTTCGAAGCCGGCGATGAACCGGTCAAGCTGGCCCTGAGCGCGGGGGTGCCGATCGAGCTGCGCAAGCAGCTGGCGGCGGACTTGAAGTACGACACCATCGGCGAGTCGGTGGGATTCTTTCGATTGGACGAAATCGCCGCACGGCGGCTCGCGGCGCTGGTGGCCGGCTACATCGAGCGAGACTGCGCCCACCTGCCGCACGAAGAGGCCGTGCGCGATTTGTTGCTCGAAAGCGGCCGGACCTTCGAGGTTGCCGATGTCACCGGCGCTCCCTGGATCGAAATCGATTTCCCCGTGGACGTGATACGCGCGGCGCACGAAGTGCTGCCGCAGCTGCAACCTTTGCCGGGAGCTGGATTCGAGTGAGAATCGAGTGAGTGCCGCGCGATATTGCTTCGTTGTGACCGCGCTGCTGGTCTCCTCGGCGTGGGCCGACGCGCCGCCGGAAGAGAATTCGACGCAGGTGCCGACGCAAACGCCGACACAGGGGCCGGTAGTGCCTCCGGCCGCCCCGAGCACTGGACTGTCGAGATGGTTCAATCCCGCGACCGCACCGTTCATTCCGATACCCTCGATCGGGACGGACCCGAACAGCGGTACGACGGTTGGCGTCATCCCGACCTGGCTGCAAACCGACGACCAGCACGAAATCCGGCGCATCATCGCGCCCGATGTGGTTTACAACCCCAATTTCGGCTGGGGCGCGCACGGACGGGTGTTCGGCTACACCTCCGGGGACGAGCAGTGGTCGGTGGTGGCCGGGGTCAAGGAACGGGTCGAGCGCGAATTCGACGCTGAGTTTCAACGCGGCCGGTTGCGCGAGGAGCGCTGGTCGGTCAATACCAGCCTGATCTACGATCGCGACGGCACGCCGCGCTTCTTCGGTATCGGTAATGAGTCGCCGATCATCGAGGAGACGAATTACACCGCTCAGCAGGAAGAAATGCAGGTGCAGGTGGGCTTCAATTTCACTCACGCTTGGCAGCTGCAATACACGGCGCGTCTGGAGATCGTGGACGTGTTGCCGGGCACCTTGTCGAGAATCGACACCATCGAGGCCCGCTTCGGGCGCATCCTCGGGGTGGGGGTCAACCGGCAAGTGCTCAATCGCCTGGCCCTCATCTACGATACCCGCGATGATCTGGTCATTCCGAGAAGCGGCGTCCAATTGATCGCCTATGGCGGCCTGGCCAGCCGTGACGGCCTGCTGAACGACTCCATGTTCAGCGAGGTGGGCGGAGACGGTCGCGCCTTCTGGCCGGTCGCGCAGGACACCGTCCTGGTTGCGCATTCGGCGATTCGCTACCTACCGACTTCGCACAGCGTGCCGTTCTGGGCGCTCAGCAGCGTCGGCGGGGATGAAAGCGTGGTGGGTGGTCAGCAGCCGCTGCGCGGTTTCGGCGACGGCCGGTTCTATGATCGCGATTCCTTCTCCAGCAGCATGGAGCTGCGCCACAAGGTGGCGACCTTCGCCGCCGCCAGCAGCAGTGTGGATCTGGAACTGACCCCGTTCATCGATGTCGGCAGAGTGTTTGCCCGCAACGGCACGTTCCCGCTGGATCAACTCCACCATGTCTACGGCCTGGGATTCCGCGGTGTTGCACGGCCGTTCGTGGTGGGATACGTCGACATCGGCTACGGCAGCGAGGGAGTCGCCGCCTTTACCGGACTCAACTACCCATTCTAGGGCGCGGTGCAGAAGCTGCGCACGCGCTCGGTGGGATGACGCAGGTAATTATCGACGTAGTAGCCGATGAGCGTTCGCGCGTAGCTCACATCCTTGGAAGGGATGAGCGCGGAGGCGTCGTCGATCCAGCGGTCGATGCAGACGAATTTCTTGTCGTTGCCAGCGGCGCAGTCCAGCAAATTGCCAAAGGCCTTGCGATAGACGGTGAATTCCCGCTTGTGCATGGGTGCACCGTGTCCGGGCACCAGCCAATCGAAAGGCTCCTTCTCGAGGCGAGCGAGGGCGCTGCGCCAACGCGCCGGGCAGGCGCTTTCGAAGAACGGAGCGGGCAGGGTGACCAAGTCGCCGGCGAGCAGCACATGCGTCTCGGGATCGAATACCCACACATCGCCGGCTGTGACGGCATGCGATTCCAAGTGCAGGCGCAATTCCCGGCCGGCGATGGTCACACGGCCTGATTTCGAAACGACGTCGGTGGGGCCGAGCGCCGCTCCCTCGTCGATGAGTGCGATTTCCGCGCGCATGGTGCCGCCCGCGTCGGGGTCCTTCGTGGCGGCGAGCCGCGACACCAATTGCGCGCGGTAGTCGGCCAGGAATCCCCGGCGCGCCGCATCGATCGCGGAGCTTGCATAGACCCGGGCTTCGGGAAAGGCGGCGCGCAGCAGTGGATTGCCGCCGATGTGGTCCAAGTGCCAGTGAGAATTGATGATGGCGACGATGGGCCGATCTTGTGCGTGGGCGAAATCGAGAATTTCCTGCGCATGTTCCTTGTGCCGGCCGGTGTCGAAGACGATCAAGCCCCGCGGTGCCGTGATGACGATGCTGTTGCCGTCCGGTTGACGGTTCGGCGTGGCCTCACCTTCGATGAGATGAATTCCGGGTGCGACCTGCGAGGCCGCGCAGGCCAAAGCGCCATGACATATTGCCGCCAGAGCGAAAATTCGAATGAGCATGAGCGGACGCACCTTGCGAAACGCCGCGATTCGCCGCGAGCCCCTGATTTTAGCGCGCATGACGCGATCTCGCCAAAACGCGGGCAGAGGGAGTAGGATTACACTATATGAACACCCATGCCGCGCAAGACGGCACCCACCATCGTCCAACGCAATCGACCGGGTGAGTACCTCACGACGAGCAGGACGTCCGCGCCTCACCGAAGCCACGGTGCTGTTCGCAGATCTTCGCGGTTACACTGGAATGGCCGAGCGTCTGTCGGCGTGGCAGGTGCTGCCGCTGCTGGATGAGTTTCAGCGCACGCTTGCCGCCGCCACCGAGAGATACGGCGGCGCGGTATTTCATTTGGCCGGCGATGGCATGATGGCGGGATTCGGCGTGAACGAGGAGAGCGGCAACGGCGCTCGCCAGGCACTGGCCGCGGGGCATGCCATGCTCAGAGATTTCGCACCGATCTCGGTGCGCTGGCACAGCGAGCTTCAGATCGATGCCGAAATCGGGGTCGGACTGCATTCGGGCGAAGTCGCCGTCGGAATGATCGGACCGCCCCGCCACAAGACCACCACGCTGGTCGGCGACACGGTCAATGTGGCCGCGCGATTGTGCAGCAGGGCCCGCGCGGGCGAGGTGTTGTTCTCATGTACCGTGGCCGCAGCCCTCGTCGGCGATGCGCCGGTCACGGGAAATGGGGCGCCGGTAGCAGCCGCGGGCGCGATGCCGTTTCTGCAGTTGCCGCAATTCGAGTTACGCGGGCGCCGCGGTCCGATCGACATATGGTGCGTGCCCGCTCCGGAGCGCCTCGCGCTGTAAGCAAATCTCGGAGCTGCTAAACTTTTAGCGTTCAAGCCCTCGTGGCGGAATTGGTAGACGCAACGGACTTAAAATCCGTCGGTTAACAGCCATCCCGGTTCGAGTCCGGGCGAGGGCACCACTTCAGAGAGTGCTCAAGGCGGCTTGACTGGGCTGTTCGTCGGCTCATCCATGCCGACGCCGCATTTTGGGCAGGTAAACTTTCCACCGCCGAAAATAGCCGCTGCCTTCAATAAGAGGCTCGCGCGGCAACGTGGGCACACAAATCCAAAAGCGAATACGCCAACAACGCCGAGCAGGAGAAAAATCAGAACGGCCATCCGAAGGTAGTAGCTAAACCACGTAATCGGTCGCCAGCTTCCGGCCAATATGCCGACGGCTATCAGGCCAATGAAGAGAAATCGATACCAACCGCGCAGTGCCTGCCTAACCGTCAAAACCATAGGACCATTCTCAAGGTTGTCATGATTGTCCGCTATATTCGGCAGCATTTCACGGAGGGCGCTCGTGCAAAGGCCAATACTCTTATGCGGGCTGGCGGTCGGGGCCTTTATTCTTATTTTCGTATTCTCTTCCCGGTACTTCGGCCTGTGGCATTCCGATGCGGCGCCTTCCGCGCGCGTTGCAGCGGGGCCCCCTGAGACCATGGCGGCGCCAGCCGGCGAGCCTGCGTCGGCCGCCATTGCACCTCCTCCGCCCGAGCCGTCCTCCGCTCCCGATGTCGAGACCCGAGAGCGGGAAGACGGAAACACGCCCTCCCGCAGGGACGACCGAGGCGAGCGCAGCGCCAGAACGCGTTAGGCCTGATTCGATTGCTTCTCCCGCGCATCTGCCTCGTCATGTTTGCGTCACTTGCTTTCGCGCAGAGCACACGTGCGGGCAGTCCCGAGCACGATCCGTGCAGCCGCCCAGCAGCCGGAGCCGAAGTACCGGAACCGCGCAACCTCCATAGCGAGCACGGAGTTCTGAAGGTCGACCTGAGCATTCACAATTACCGTGAGCGCGACGGCTCAGTGCGTTATTGCTACCTGCTACCCGACGGAAGCGAGTCACCCGCGCTGCGGCTGTATCCCGGCGACTTGTTGATTCTGCACTTGACCAACGATCTGACCGACACCGATGCATCCGCATCGACCGCGCACTCTCACATGGCGCATTCCCCCGCGATGCGCGCATCGGACCCTTGCACCAGCGGCGCGATGACACCGGTATCGACCAACCTGCACTTTCATGGCCTCACGGTGCCGCCCGTGTGTCATCAGGACGATGTACTGCGGACCTCCCTGCAACCCAGCGATGCTCCTTTTGAGTATCGCTTTCGGGTTCCGGCGAACGAGCCGCCCGGACTCTACTGGTATCACCCGCACATCCACGGATTCAGCAGCCGGCAGGTCCTGGGTGGGGCGTCCGGCCCCATGATCATCGAGGGCCTCGAGAGAGCCACCCCTGAAGTAGCGGGCCTGCCGGAACATGTACTGGTGATCCGGGACCAGGACCTGGTGAATCCCGATGCGCCACCCTCGAAGTCCGAGCCCGTACTGCCAAAAATGCTCATCGACCGAGATGGCGACGCCGCCAACAACGGAACTGGTTTTGGCAAACCCGCGAAGGACCTCTCTATTAATTTCGTGCCGGTCCCGTATCCCGACTACCCGCCGGCGACCATCCGGATGAGGCCAGGCGAGCGCCAGCTCTGGCGCGTGCTCAACGCCGGCGCGGTTACTTATCTGAATCTCGCGGTGGTCTTCGGTCATGCGCCCCAGCGGCTCGGTCTGGTGGCAATCGACGGCGTGCCGATGAATGCGCCACAGGGCCGGTCCGCTCCCGTTACCTGGGTCGACCACATCGGAGTGCCTCCGGGCGCTCGGGTGGAGTTCATCGTTGACGGGCCGCCTGCCGGTGTACCTGCGCTCTTGGTTACTCGCACCGTCGATACTGGGCAAGGTGGTGAAAACGATCCGAACCGGGCGCTCGCCACTATCCTCGCAATAGCAGATGCCCCTGAGCCGCAGTCGAAGCTTCCTGCGTTCTCGACGGCACTGCCGCCGCCCGCGCTTCCCTGGCTCGGCGACGTCCAGCCGGTCCGGGTGCGACGCCTCTACCTCTCCGAGAAACTCCAGGACCCAAAGAACCCCAACAGCGCGACAGATTTTTACATTACCGAGGAAGGCAAGACTCCGGCGCCGTTCGAGCCGACAGCCACTGCGCCGGACATCGTCGCGCGGCAAGGCGACGTGGAGGACTGGATCATCGAGAATCGTTCGACCGAGCTGCACGCCTTCCACATCCATCAGCTCCATTTCATGCTCGTCGACTGGTCGGGAA
>Ga0210391_10000840_pt1 | contig 29999 bp, 48 predicted proteins | sample IncBWC12OmetaG_FD_160573 | JGI IMG/M metagenome (GOLD analysis project Ga0210391, IMG submission 160573) | Forest soil microbial communities from Barre Woods Harvard Forest LTER site, Petersham, Massachusetts, United States - Inc-BW-C-12-O ... | reverse complement strand
TGCTGAAAACTTATCCCTTGTTGCTGATTCTGCTGCTCAAGTTGCTGCGCCTGCTGTGCTGCTGTTTCTTGCGCCTGCGCTGCATTCCCCGCAGCATTGGCTTGCATGACGCCACCAGCGACACTACTGGCCGCCCCAATTGCAGCAACCGCTAGAATAGGACCAGTGATCGACATACTAGAGGACTTTTTGTCTCACTATATCTGACTTGTGCCAACCCAAAGCTTCTAGCAATTCACCGTTCTCAAATCCCGCCTTTGTACTAATCGTCGCTTTAATGACTCCATTTGCCTTTAATTCTGCTTCAGCGAACTTCAAGAGCTTAACTCCAGCTCCTCCTTTTCGCTCGCTGGGAATAATGTAGAACATATCAGTAGTGGAAACCTTGCCAGCGTCTTTGTTGTGCGGATGATGCGAGACGATGACGCCGACATAATAGCCGACGAGCCTCCCACTCCGTCTGGCGGTTACAATGAGCAAGAAATTCTTTGTCTGGAGATCGGAATATAACTCGTTATCAAGCCCCAACGGCATAGATTCCTTGTGGAGGGCAAGTTCGTCATAGTGAGTTCTGAAAATATCTTGGCCGTCCCGCCAGAGAACTTCCCAGGGCTCGACTTGAAGCTTTAGCATGATGGCGTAAGGCGAATAAGGTCATACAAATCGTGGAATGTCTCGCACCGCTGAATCGTGACCTCATCCAAAGTAAGACGATACTCGTCTTCAAGCGCTTTGATGAAGGCCAGATATTCGAGCGACTCAATCGCTGAATCGTCGATTTTGGATTCAATCGAGATTCCATCTCCTAGTTCTCGTTTAAGAATTTCCTCAAAGATCATGCGCTTTTGTACCAGTCCGTTCCGTCAGACTTGATTTTGAAGCTGCCTCCTAGCGCCGTCAAAGTATAAGGACCAAGAGGAAGATTCGCACCCTTAAGTGTGAACGTATTGTCATCTGCCGAAATCTTTATGTAGGTGATTTCTTGGTTCTGGTTCGTTTGCCCCGTAGTGGTATCCAGCCCCGCCGCAGGGGGCGCTTCCGTATACGAACCGTTCGACGTATCTACTTTATTCAGGGGCGCAGATTGTTGAGTCTCTAACTCCCAGAATTGCATGGGCTGGGAAAGATCGGCAAAACGCAAGGGCGGAGGGCGACGTGTTATCTGCGTAGTGGGCACTATGTGATCTTCCGAAGTTGCTCAGAGATTCGCTCTCCCGGCTTATAGGCGTACTGCCCATCTTCCGTCCTTGCCGTCAGGAAAGCATCGCATATCCTCACGGGAACAGGATCGCTACCCCTCAAGAAATACTGCCGCATTCGAGAACGGCCAAGCTTGACCTTTCGCGCGCGAACATTCGACACTCCCGCTTGCCCAATTGATAGATAGTAGTCGTTACTGCGTTGCGTAAGGCGGTCGATCCAGTACAGGATGACCTGCGGTGCCCTCGGCTGATTGCCGTCCAGCAGCGGAGGAATCGGCCCAACTCCCATCTGGATGTCGAATTCTACTTCGTCATGGTATAGCCATTTGTTCTCTACCGAGATTTGCGGCCCTCCGCGCTCCCAGATAAGCGGATTACCGAAGTCCTCATAGATGTTGATGGACATCTCGTAGATATTCCCAGAGAGAGGATCGCCAACGAGATGCATTCCCATAAATTCCATGTGCGACATTGAACGATGAGCAATGAACGTTCCGGTCCTCTGATTCCAGAAGGCTCTCTTGTGCCACAACGAGGTAAAGAAGTCATAGCACCATGTCTCGTTTGCCGTTGGAAAGCGGATCATCAGGAACTTGTGTCCCTGATCTTCATACGCATAGCTCACCGCATCCGCGATGGTGGAGTAGGATTGCAGGGCAAACTCGACTGCCAGAGTCGAAATCCTTATTCCGACATTCTGTCCCATCATCTTCACCACGCCGCTGCCGCGCTCACTCTGCTCAATCCAGCAAAACGTATCGTTCGCCTGTACGGTCCCGAACGTCGCAGCGCAGCCATCTTCGAGGAAGGCCCCCTGGATTGGGATGAATGGCGGATAGCCCGCCCCGCAGTCGTAATAGCCGATGATCTTCTTCCCGGAGAGAAACCAAACGATATCGTGATCGAATTTCAGGGACACGATGTTGTCAGGAAAGCGAGAGATTGTTGAGATAAACAGCCCGCTCCATGTCGTGCCGTCTTCGAGATTTGAGACCTGAAACGTGTTCGAGTCCTGAATTACCGCGAAAAAGTATCCATCACAGAAGTCGATTTGCAACACTGGCCCGTTGAATTGTGCCATGTCCACGGCCAAGAAGCTATTCGCAGGATGATTCGCGCCGTTTGAGTCAGTGAAGGCAGTGAGCACAAAGATGAAGAGATCGCCGTTCGACAGAATCAGCAAGTGCGTCTGGCAGCAGAAAATTTGTGTTGGGGTAACAGGCGTTACGTTTAGCGTTCCCCAGTTCGTATAGGTCCCATTGGTCAGAAGTTCGTAGAAACTAGCTCCAGCCACGAATCCGCGCCCATTGACCTGAAATTCCCAAGGGATAGATGACTCTGGGAGCGTGTACTTTGTTGCGAGGCCGGGACTTGGCATCAACGTAATTGCCGACTTTGCACCAGCCGTCTCGGGAGTTTCCGGGATTCGATTGATGCAGGTCTCATTGTCAACGTTTGGCGACTGTAATTGATATGCGCCAGAATTGAATCCGAAGCGGGCGATGACTAACCTCCTACCTTGGATCGTGGTCGTCTAGTTCGGTAAAAAGCAAGCACTACGTGAGCCTCAAATTCTTAATCTCTTTGAGATGCGGCGTGAGTTGTTCCGCCAGTTTCTCTGCCGATGTTCCAATGTTCGCTCGGTCCAGATTGATTCGCACCCAGCAGGCGGACATTTTAGGGTCTTTCTTCTCATCAGGATCGTGAACTCTAATGGTCAGCACCAAATCAGCCATTTGCCCTCTGATGTGCAGGCTGAAAGGCTACCCGGATGTGATTTTCACGAGAGATGCAGCGGCACAAATCTTTTGGCAGTTCGCAGCAAGGACACAACGCACCCTTGGCCGCTAGATGCGCCCTGAGGGATACGTCGAGAAAGTTGCGAATTTGCTTCATTTCCAGTGTTACTGATTCTCTCGGCATTTTACGTCCACGTGCGCGTGCGATACGAAAAGGTTGTCGATCTTCGCCCCTCTTGCGTACCAGGCATTCCAGAATCCAGCGTTGAGATGTTTGCTGTCTCTGCGTTATTCGTAAACACTGCTGCCCTAGCCGCTGCCGCATCTGCCCTAAGGGATGGCGACGGGGTTCCGCCAAGCATTTCGGCCAGACTCAGCATCATCGCGGCTCGGTAACCGGGCGGAACTGTCGTACTTGATTGCGGCCCTCCCACTGGATCAGTAATGCTGTCGAATTGGAGTATCTGCACCCAAGTTTCGAGCCTCAACCCAAACGCTGTATTTGAAATCGGCCACAGATACAATGTGCCATTTGGAAATGTTGGGTTATAGAACAGGTTTGTCGGGTACATGCTTGAAATACCGGGCAAAGTCACTCCGGCCCACCACTGATTCGTCTCTATCGAGATCGGAGCCAGCACCGGAGGCGTAGTATTGTTGATGATCGCGCTGGCCGACACGATCTTTACAGGCCTTTGAGTAGCAAAATACGTGGCACCGGGGGCAGGTCCGATGGTTGCGGCAGCAGAACCATCGGGCTGTACTGGAAGATTTACCGGAAGGGTGTAGTCGGTAAAGACAGAGGCGTAGGCGTATTTCTTGCTAGTCGCCCACGTGTCGAGCATGTAGTTTCCCTTTCGGAAAATCCACTGGAGGACATCGGGATCAACGATTTCACCGGGCGCACTGATGTTCACTTCAATCGCCGCATCCGTGGCAATATCCTCAAAACTATAAGCAATCGCGGTTTCGGAAAGCGGCGGAGTTATGGGCATAAGAAATAAATGGCCTCAGATGTTCCGATTGCTCGGCTCCCCTTCTGAGGCCATAGCGCTAAATGCGCCATTCGGGGAAAAGGCTAGTAGGTTACCGTAGCGGTTCCGAAAACCGAGGTGTTGGTGATGCTGGTTGCGATCACGCTGGCCGCGCCGCCCGGAGTCGTCGGCGGTGTGTAAAGCCCGGTCATGGAGATCGTTCCGCCCGTCGCAGGACTTACCGACCAGCTAACCCCAGCGGGATCGTTGGTTGTCGCCGTGAACTGCTGCGTTGATCCCTGAGCCACAGGGCCAGCCGTAGCGGGAGAAACGGCAACTGTAATGGTTGCTGGAGTCGCGGCGGTGATGTTCGTAGTTTGGGTAGCCAGATCGGTAACGACAGGCTTTAATGCAGCCGAGGCCGTATTCAACTGAGTAACCAGTGCTTCCACGGCGGCGGGAGATACCCCTGCTCCAGCGGCTTGAGCAGCCAAAAGGGTTGTAATCGCCGCGTCAAGCGCTTGATCGGCGGTTGTGAGTTCGGAAGTGCTGCCCTGAAGCGAAGTTACCGCAGATGTAAGATCGGCCAGAGCTTGTGTTGCTGTGACTTGCGTAGACATGATTTTCTCCTCGTTGATTATGATTCTGTTCAACAACTCAAGCGCCTGATCCAGTTTGCCATCCGCGCCAAGGTGGAAATAGATGTGATAATCCACGGCTTAGGCCAGCTTCTTCAGGCGTGCGCCGATCAACTCCAATCGGGCTTTCGTGGGCAATGGAAGATGCCGATGATTCGGTTTACGGCCAGCCATTACGTTCGATTCCTCGATTGCGTTGTTCACGGTAAAAAGTTTCCCGTCCACCGTGACGTGCTTGGGATACTCGTAGTGGACCTTGAGATTTACGCTCACCGTCACCGAAGTTCCGGCGTTTTTGGTTTTACGCAACTCCACCAAACCGGAGACGATACGGCTCATGTCGGTGGGTAGAATTGTTGCGCCATCAGGCAGCATTTGCGGCATGGAGCACTCCTTCCTGAATGGCTGTGATGATCTCAACTTTCGATGCCTCATCTGCCACGGTTAGGCCGTAAGTCTCCCGCGCTTCTTTGAGCAGGTCTTCTTTCGGCATGAGGTTGAGTTTGATGATGTCGCTGACAGAAAGAGTTGTGCGTGTTGCAAGCAGCGGATTGGTTTCCGCCCTCCCAATGACTTCCAGCGGAGATTTAGCGTCGATCAGTTGACGAGTTGGGGGATTCTCCACGTACCCGTCAGCCAAAGCCAGTTTCTTGGCCGCTTCATCTGCGACTTTTATAGTCAACGGCTCCGAAGGCGGAATGTCCATCGGCGCAAGATGAGGATTCGCTTCATTGCGCCGCCTGATTCCGAGCCTTCGCTGTTCGATTGACTCATCTTTCATGGTGGGGTGATAAAGCATTTGCGGAAATGGCTGATGTCTGTAAATCGGCCATCCCGGACTTCGTTCAGGATGATGATAGTCCACCACCTGCATACTGCCGAGGTTCTTGAGTTTCTCCGCCTCCAGAGCATCGAGTTCTTCGCGCAAAAGCTTTCGACGAAGTTCGATTTCCGAGGCGTTGAATGTGTGTGCTGCCATAGGTCTCCTTAAAAACAGCGGGGCCGAAGCCCCGCCATGAATTTACTGACCGTACAGTGCCACCGATGCCGAGATGTTGGCTGCGGTATCGGAAGTAGCCGTCACGAACTGGAAGGTTAGAACGTTCCCCGCCACGATTGCTACCCCGTGAGTGGTATCGCTGCAGGTCGTGCCCGCCGCCGCGATGGTACAAGTCAACGCGGTTGCGCTGCCATTAACGTACAGCGTAAGTACATCCTTGCTGGTGCCTCCAACGACCGCTGCCGAAGAGTTGACATACAAGTCTGCCAACTCTCCCGAACTGGTTGCAATCCAACTAAAAGTTGCCGTGGATGCGCCAGAGCAGGCCGCGCCATTGAGGTATTCGGTAGCTGCGGAACCGACAGTCCCAGTACAGAAAGCCGCAGGCGTGCTTCGTTCGCCCCCAGAGGCTGAACCTACGCCAGACTTGTACCAGTTTCCATCAGATTTGCAGTTGTAGCGATTCCCATCCGTGAGATTGATCCACGGAAGGATGCTGGGAAGCGTTGCGCTCCCCGTGGCATTCGCCCAGCAAGTCCCGGCCACGTCGAAGCCCTGATAGAGATTTGGGCGTCCAACAAAGACGGTTCTCCCTGACGCATGACCTTCCGCTTTGGTTCCATGTGATCCGCGTTGTACGAGGATGCACGTCCCGCTAGGCGGAATCGAGTTAGTTACCACGTCCATCGCTTCCGTATCCACCCACAGGGTCGTGCCTACAGAAACCGTGGCATAGACATTCGTGAGTGAAGCCAGACAGACATTGGAAGTGTAGGGCGAGCTGCCCCCAATCCCAAACGTCAACGGGGTCGGAATGGCAGTTGAAAGAGTTGTCGTGGAAAGAGTCTGCGCGCCTTGAATCTGTGCGAAGGAGGAGACAGCCAAAGCCGCAAACACCGCAACTGAGAAGATTCTCTTAAGCATTTTCATTGGTTGTTTTCTCCCTTACGCGCAAGCAATTCGGCAGCAGGCATTGTCCGGCAGAAGCGCCCCAAAACCCATGAGACAGTCTGCCCGAACGATCCATGACCGAGTTTGAGGGTCCATCATCTTGAACATCGCAATGGACATTTTGGTGTCTGGGTCTTCCGCTCGAGTCTCCCATTCGCAAGCCTTCGGATTGGCCAGAGGAACGCCAACAAGCGCGAAGGCGTCTTTTGCGATCAGCAGGCCTTGAGTGGAAGTCTTCCCGTTCGGAGCCGTGGTTCCGGGGTACGAAGTCATTGCCGCGCCAGAGGAAGGCACGGAATCACCGTTCTGGAACTGCGATCCTGGAGGAAAGAGTGGAGGCGAAATATTCAACACATCAACACCGCCGCCAACGCAAGTGATCGGCGTCAAAACAACGAACTGCTTCGGCGTTGAGGAGATGTTGTTCCGGTTGAGCGGGTTCACTGCGTTTACGCCAGCAATGCTGAAAATATCCCCAGCCGCGTAGGTGTCTCCAGCAGTGGCCGTAATGGTCAACTGGGACCCTTGCTGATTGGCTCCGTTGACGGTATTGGTTCCTGCCTGAGTCCCTGCCGTTATTCTGGTCAGGTTTACAGACTCACGCCATTCCGCATTCGCATGAGGGCTGGCAATCTGCCCATCGCGATACTGTTCGCTGATTTCCCCAGTGGGGTTCAGATACGAAGCGTAAGCGGGCACCAGAGACGTAGATACCGCAGGCGGGTGGAACATTCCCCACGGGCCTCCGGCGTCAGGATCAGTGCCTTGCTCAATCAGTCTCTGTCTTGCTTGCATGAACGGCGTCATGCTGCTGGGATCAACACCCAACTGGCCGACAATGTTCGAAGCGTTCAACGTGGCAAAGTTGATGAACCGCGTATCAATGTAATTCGCCAACTGAGTAACGATGGGGTCGAGGTAACGCCGCTTGAAATATGCGCGCCCCTTACCCATCTTGAGCGCTTCTTCCACGGAATCGTATTGAAAATGAACATTGAACGGCTCATTCACCGAAATGGTCACAAACATTTCAGTGATGGCCTGAGGCTGAAAACCCATGCCTTTGGTTACAATCCAGCGAGTCGGCAAAGGCACGCGCACGGTATCGCCTACCGCGAAGTCTTCTTTGAATCCTTTCTCGTAATCGTGGTTCGCATATTTGCCGCAAACCAGCTTATTCTTGAGTTGGCGCAGCATCTCGAACCCGATCCAATCTACAAACTGAAATACGTTTTCACCTGCCACGGTTTATCCTTCAGCGAACTCCAGCCCTACGCGCTTTACGTTCGCGATCATTCTCGATCTTTTCAAAGTCGGAGAATGACCGTTTTTTAACAGCTTCATCCGCAGGGTCTCCCGATGGCGAACTCTTTCCCGAGAGCACTGTAGGTGGCGGAGGAAGAGGCTTCGTTGTGGCAGAAGGTTTCGGAGGTGGAGTTGCTTGGACTGTTCCCGTCAATCGCGCTTCGATCCTCGCGAGTTCCATCATTTGCAAGGATGGATGAATGGTGTTTTCATATTCACCCTTCTTTCGATCTTTTCCTTGCGGTTCATGATAGAAACCCTCAAGAATTTCGGGATGCTGGCCTAAGTAATACGCTACTTCGGCAGCATTCTCAGAATTCCTGATGAAAACATCGGCAGCAGAACCTCGGGGCAGATACAGATCGGGATTGCTGACAACCTTGTCGAAATCGGGATATTTCTTCCGTCCAACTTCGAACTTGGTTGCCAATCCTTCATTGAGAAACCGCTCTGCTTCCGTCTGCTGGCGCTGTTGTTCGGTCTTGGTTAATTTTCCTTCGACTTCCGCCATGACTTGCGCTCGGAGCCATGCCGTATGCTCTTTCTGCCATTCGGCTACGCTTTGATATGGCTTTCCAGTCTTAGGATTATTTCCACCAAGTTCCGGCTCGGGATCGGTGGCCTTAGTTTCCGCTGCCGAGGACGACTCGGGCTTTGCGCTAGGTTCTGCGGGTTTGGCAAGACGAGATTCAAGCTCTTTGAAACGGGCGTCCCATTTCTCCTCGGCCTCTTTTCGCTCTTTAAGCAACTGAGCGACTCGGCCATCCACATCTCGTTTCTTCTGCGGTTTCCCCGGCTCCGTGGCGGGGGCGGTTTCAGCCTTGGCAGTAGTCTCTCCTACCTTGGCTGCGGAAGATGTCGTTTCTTCTTTCGAGACTGCCGGGGTCTCCGTTTTCGGCGTTTCCTTCGGTTTGATAGGCGGGAACTCCCCGCCCTTTTCCCATGCTGCGTACTCTTCTTCCGTAGCGTTGTTTAGACGCTCCTGAAGGCTTACTTCCTGTTCTTCGACCGCTGCCGGGGCGGCCACTTCTACGGCGGGTGTTTCGGTAATCATTGTTTACCTTTCAGTGCTAAAATCGTATTGAGCGCGTGAGACCATTTAGGCAGTTCGTGTTGCAGCGGCGCACGTAGTCGCGAGAACAGTTTTTCCTTCTGCCCGAGGCTCCGAGTCCAAAGGAATGTGACATGGCCATTCACGTCCTCGCACGCGCTCTCATTTCCCTTGCGGCCTTGCGTGGCATCTGCCGTCATCGTTAACAGTAACGTCATCGCCAGGATGCGGCTCATTGTCAAAGACGCACGTGCCCTTTACTCCTTCGCCAAAATCTACTCGCAGATCGTCCAGTACACGCCCGTGCATTCGAGGCTTTGAACAGGACGCGAGCATCACTAGCAAGCACATGCAAAGAAAGGCATACTTCATTGGTTTTCCTCTGGTTGCGGCTGATTCTGTGCCGCTAAAGTCTGTTCCTGAGCTTGATCCGAAGCCTGTGACAACTGAGCGTTAGCGGCTGCCGTCTGCGCCTGAGCCCGTTCATGTTCCTGCTGATCCTTCTGTAATCCAACTTCGTGCGCTTGCCCAATGATTTGCTCAATCCGCGAGGCATCCTGTTCCGCAATCTGATCCGTTGACCGTGATTGCTTTTGCATCTCGGCAACAATGATCTTCGCCCAAACCTGCAATTCTGCCAGTCTTTGAGCGCTCACATGGGCGGCGGCGTCCGATTCTCCGTCAGATTGAATCTCCATCTGCTTAAGCTGCAATTTCGTCTGCTGCTCAAGGACTCGCTTCGCCCGATCTTCATGCAAAGCTGCATTCTCGGTCTGAAGTTGCTGTAATTGCGCCTGCAACTGCTGTACCTGTTGCTGAATCTGTGCTGGATCGCCTTGCGGCGGCTGTAGAATCTTTACCATCTGTTCCGCAATGGGGCCGAGTTGCTTCAGTTCAATCGACAGCGCCAGTAAGGCCTTGGTTGTGGCAGGATCGAAGCCCATATTTGGAATTTCCGAGATAAACGTCTCAAGAAAATCACTCGCCGCTTCTCTCTGCGAATCCGCCGTCGCCTCCACGCCAATCGTGATGTCGTACTCGCCAAGCGTCATGTCGTGATGCTGCTGGGTGCCATCATCATCAACATACGGCTTGTTGACCCAAACCAGCTTATCCTTGTTGTCCTTCGTGCGAATCATTACTTCTCGCGGCCCAGCGTCCACCTTCGTGATGAGATCGTTGCAGATTCGCCCTATAGCTCCAAGGAAGCGATGATTGTAGTTGTCGATGAAGTGGAATGCTCCTTGATCAGACTGTGCATCAAGTTGCTTGATCGCCACGCCGGACTGCACATTCGCATCGGTTTTTCCGACCGAAGTGTTGTACATTCCCACAGAAGATTGAATGGCCCGAAGAAACGATTCAACGCCGATCATCAGGTTTTGGAGGGGAGGATCAAATGGGGTTTTAGTTGGCGGTTGGGCTGAGTAACTTCCATCCGGCAACTGTACTGCTTTGTAAGTCAACCACGCCTTTGGAATATGGTGCGCTTCCTGCCAGTCCTTTTCGTATCCGTCTATGCTGCCTTCGAGAATCTGGTTGGTTGAGCGCGGCACCTGACCTACAGATTCAAGCGCCGTCGTCATGAAATAGTTGAAAGCCATCTGCGGTTCACGGGCATTCCGTATCAAAGACATCAAGACTTTGCGCGACCGCCCAGCATCCGAACTGTAAACTTCCTTCCCAAACAAGGGAACTATCGGAATCCACTTCCCGATCCACTCATTGCGCTCCAAAATCTCTATGCCATTCGTGATGTACTGCACGATCTTGGAAATCTGCGTATCTCTTTGGGTGATCAGAGGGCGCTTGAGTTCTTCGTGCTCATCCGTGGCTGGATACACTACGAACTTGCCAGTTTCGTCTATCCCGCCTCCGCGTTCTTCGAGTTTCGACTTTAATTCCGAGCGCTGTTGACCTTCACCCATATCCATCACGTACACGACATCCGGTGTTTTGTGAACCTTCCAGTATTCCGCTACCTGGATATGCTTGTCCTTGATCCACAACGGGTAATCGGTTGAGAATGTCGCGTCAAAGTCAGTAATCTTTGCTGTTGGCCAGCGACGTTTGAACTCCTTCTTCGTGAAGGTTTCCAGTACAAAACAGAAATCGGCGTCAGAGCAATCAATCTCCTTGCAGGCCGGATCGAACAATACCGCGTTCGGATTTGGTATCCGCTGGATGATGATTTCTTGATCCGTGCTGGACTCGGAAACGTATCGAAGAATGACTCTCGCATAGCCGTAACTTCTCTGGCAGGCATTCTCCATTGCCGTGAGATATGCCGCTTGTGCATCGGAGCGGTACTGAATCGCCCTCAATCTGTTTTCTCTAATCTCTGCGAGCTTCGCCGTCGCTCCGTACCCAGCTGGAGAAACTTTAATCTGGCGCGGATGCTGCCTGACTTCGTTGATCACTAGATTTGTGTATTGGTTGAGCTGATCGCAGGAAATCATTGGCCGTTCTGACCCAGATTTGCGACGTAAGGCTTTCTCCGCTTCTGGCCAGCCATCATTCAGAACGAACTGAATGTCTTTATCGCCCTCAGCCATCGTGGGCTCGAATGATTCATGGGCGGTTTCAAAGTTCTCGCGAATTTCTTCGAGAAGTTCATCATCTTCTGTAACTTCTCCATCATCCCGCTCGTCGGGACTGTAATCATCGGCCATCGCGCCAGTTGTATCCAGATGTCTTGGTGGTGATCTTTGATCCTTTGCGCCTGCGGCCTACTACGGCATTGGCCTCACGGACTGCACGGCCTTCGTTCCCAGTCTTTGCTAGGACTCCATTGGCAACATCGGCCCATTGCCTGCGTTTCTTAGGGGTGCTGGCCTTCTTCGTGTGCCGGGTAGGGCCATCTTCTGGAGTCCACGGAGTCATTGTCTAGCGGAATACCACTTGCACCACGCTGCCCAGTCTACCGGCGACTTCACGGCCTGACATTTCGGCGGCGATCCGAAGATGAAGTGCACGCAACGGGCACAGCGCTCACCTTTGTGTTGGGACGGAGATTCGTAATCGACTTTGGCATGATCGAGTTTGTCTTTTGCGGGCCGCTCATCCACATTGGGCCACTTTGCGCTTTAGTCTCTTCTTTCGGTTTCGCGTCGATTCCCAAAGTAATTCGTAGGCTGGGACCTCAAAGGAAAGATGGGGACTCAACGCCTCGTATGCCTTCCGCCTCTTCGTTGGAGGATTGGAGCGTAGCAAAGTCTTGAACTGCGTAAGAGAGCTAATCATCGCCGCCAATTGCGGAGCCGGGTCAATCAGCGACACCCCCATATCCGACAGCATCTCGGCAACACGAGGTTCCATCACTCTTTCTCCATCTCTTCCTCTTCCATCTCGCCTTCGTCCCCTTCATGTTCTTTGCCCATAACTTCGTGTGGGATGTTCAAATGCTGCGCGAGGTGGTGGAACAAGTGCCCCTCCTGCACGGGCACAGGCTCTCCCTTCGGGAAGATGTGCGGGCCTTCGGGAGGGTGTTCGAATTCTTGAGTGTGATGGTGGTAAGCGGTCGTCCCGCCATTCTCGGCTTCGGCGACTTTGATGTGATCGAGTTCTTTCTTCGGCTTCTTGGACTTCGCCATCGTCTCTGCCCGCATGTTCAGTCCTGCCATAAAAGCCTCCTATACGCCGATGTAGGTAAAGGTTGCCGCGTTTGGTGTGAGATTAACGATATACTGCGCGATGGCGTTCTGGGCAATCGTTGCCGTCCCTACAATCGTCACCCCGGTCCCGCCCACCAAAGTAAACGTCCCCGCGCCCGTCTGGGCTATTGACAGCGTGTATTGCAGGCCATTGGTTTGAATTGCCGGGTCCGTCAGGAATGTTCCAAACTGCGCTACGGCGTCGGCCCACAACTGCGCGGCAGTTCGGGTGGTCTGATTTCCCGGCGTGGTAGCCGCAGACGCCAAGAACACGTCGAGCGCCCCAGTCAGTACGTTGGCTGGAATGGTGCCAGCCACAACGCCAGCCGCAAACGTTGAGTAATACGTTCCAAACAAGGCAAGTAGTTGCGCGGCTGCGGCAGCGGTGAAAGTTCCGAAATTCTTGAGCGGAGTGGATGGGTTGACTGCCATGATGTTTATCCTTTGCGAAGTTTCGCGTTTGCCTTGCGTCGAACGGTCGCAGCCTGAGAAGGTGACAATGTTCCTGCCTTGACGCCTTGTGTCGCCCTAGCTTTCGCATTGGCGGCATGGGAGCGATCAGGAATCGGAAATCTTCTGCCCGGTAAGGCGAATACCGAATTACTGAGATTGTTCCGCGCTTCACTCGTTAATTTTGCCATGCTAGAAACTCATTTGCGGTCGCGGACCAAACATCCCCGCATAGGCATTCGCGGCCTGTTGCGGCGGAGGGTTAAACCTGCCCTGAATTGGTGCAACGGGCTGCTGAATTGGCTGTCCGGGCTGTGCCATCGGTGGCTGGCCACCAAACGTCTGCGGAGGTTGCATAGGCCCAAGATAGGGTGCTTGGATCGGGGCTTGCGGCCTCATACCTTGAGCGAAGGCATTGGACATCGGCATGTTGGGCATCATGGGAATCATTCGTCTGACTCCGACCATGTGCGCTCAACCGATTCGGTGCGGGCCTCGCTCAGTTTTGCAGGTTTGGAGTAGTGGGCCGGAAGGCGGGAGTCTAACGCTTTTGGACTTTTCCTTGGTAACCGCACGCGCACATCCATCGACTTAGAACTCTGTTCCAAACTAATGGGTCTCCGTCATCGGGGCAGAGCGGAGTTCCTGAATCTGCCGCTTCATCACGGCCAGTAACATCAGGTCGGTGAGCGACTGGTTCGGTTCGCTCATCAGATTTTGATAGCACTTCTCGAGGTTCGCTAGTACGCAATCCGCTATCGTCAGCTTTTTCAAGCCTCGCCTCCATCGCCGTCATTACCCATTCCGTAAGAGTTTGACCGCGCAAGATTGCATCTGCCTTCGCTCGACTGAGCAAGCCACCCTGAATCCCTTTTACGTTCATGGTAACTTAGGTTACCTAGGTTACCTGCTGCAGTCAAGTTCACGCCGTCACCATCCAAATCACAAACCCTGCCACTAAGACCAGTCCAGCGCCGACGACGAATCCTTTCCAGAAGTCGCTCATGACCATGCTGTGTGCGCGCCTCCGCTATAGCTCGGCTTTCGCTTAGGAATCGCCACAGTTTGCGCCCATGTGAGGCAAAAGGCATCAGCATCGTCTGGCGAGGCCTCTCCACGCGCCTGAATGTCGGCCTTGGACTCAATCACAAGCTTGCCGGAATTGTTGATGTGATAGCCCGGAAGACAAAGTTGTGAGCACAGGTTTTCATCATCTGGCAATCCGCCTAAGTTTAGCCATTCCTTACACTTGCCGTACATGTAGGCGCGCATGTTCAGGAAGTGCGGATCAGGCGAGGCAGCCCCAAAGTTCACTTCGAATACATTCGTGAACCCTAGAGCCTTTAGTCTCACAGCGATAGGTGCACCAAAGGCAGAGTCAATGAACAGCGCGGCTAGCTTATGTCCCGGCCTCTGATCTCGAAGCAGCTCTGCGCACAACCCCACCCGTTGACTTCGGTCAGGATCGTGCTCTCCGGGTATCCGGATTGGCTTAAGGTCTGTAAGGTTTCCATCAAGTCCTTTTCGGAAGCGTATGACATTCCAAGCCTTACCTCCACCACTAACGTCAAACCCTGCGATGATCGGCTCATCCGGCATCGCTACTTGCTTGCGTTTTCGTGCCGCATCTACTCGGGCCTTGTCGATGTACTGCAACTCAGAAGCAGAAGGAGGCAGGCCAAACACGCGCACCTTAACGAAATCGGATGTCTCGCCGTAGTCGCTAATCCACTGCTGGATAAGGGATTTATTGGTAAACCTAGACTTGCGACTGTCAACTGTACGATGATTCCAGCGAGGAGCCAGATCGCCGAAGCAGATGCGGTAAAACTCGCCAGTATTCCTGACTGGTTGGCCCCATACGAACATCATTGGCTCGCCGTCCGTCAATCCGCCGTAAGCCGTGTGGAAAACCTTATCAGGAACTTCGGATGCCTCATCAAACAGATACCATGAAGTGCTAGTCCTAGCGTGTTGACCTGCAAAGCTTTGCGCATTTTCTTCTTTTGAAGTCTGCGCCTGAATCTTCCATGTGTCGGGAAACTGTTTATGGTAGATTCCGCCAGCTTGGATGTCAAACCAGTGGGCGGCTATCGACATCTTCGTCCATGCCTGAATTGCAGCCCACGTCCTCTCGTCTAACTGCTTGAAAGTGCCGGCAGTTACAGTTCCTATGCTGTTTGGCCGAGTCTGAGAAATCCAGTTCGCTATCCATGCACCTTGGACGCTCTTGCCGGTACCGTGGCCTGAAGATTCAGCCATCTGGATGGGCATTACAGGCGTGCGGCCGTCAAACTTGCGCTTACGAACCTCTTCGCCAAGGGAATTCAGGAACTCAATCTGGACTTCATCTGGACCCAATTCATCCTGGAGGGGGCCCGGTAAACCCCAAGGATATGCCCCCAAGACATACCTCAACGGATCGGCATAGCACTCCGCCAAAAACTCAGCTATTTGCACATCTGGGCTTACTTCAAGAACGGGCAATTCTCTCCCTGCCAGCAGCTAACCGTTGTAGAATCAGGTTAGTATCTGTAACTTCTACACGATCACGCAAGGCCCCGAGATGCCGGGAGGCCAGCTCCAACGCCCGAGTTTTATCGGCCAATTTGAACTTCTTGATGTACCCGACCGCCGCCCGCTCCTCCCCGCTGCCAGAGAACAGTTCTGCCATCTCGAAGCCAGAAATAGCCCGCGCCGAGTCCTCGTCAAGCTCAGTCAAGGGCTTCGCGGAGCCGTCTGGATTCCAGTATTTACGGGGATCGTAGTAGCAAAGTCGTGCAATCTCTTGCCGCACGCGCTCAAGCGTAAGATCGAGCTTGGAATTGATGCGCTCATTCTCGGATTCAATCGCGGCGCTGATTTCAGCATCCTTCAACAACCTTTGCCCTTGAGAATAAGCCGTTTTTTCGCTGTATCCTGCTTCCTTCGCAGCCCGAGTTGCGTTCTGATCGAGCAGGTATTCTTTGACGAAGCGAGTCCGCCGCTGCTTGAAACCTGTTTCTGCTTTAGCCATTTGCGATTGTGTCAGCGGTACGCATAAAACTCTTCGGAAGTCAGGGGTCGTTTACCAATAGGGATACACCAACAATTAAGCCCGTTGCGAAATACCGCCGCTATCATGATGTGCGTATATACGAAGGTCCATGATTCGCCGAGATAGGAACCTACGGGAATTTCCACGGTACAGACTGGCTTAGCGGTAAGCATCAAAACATAATTCCGTGAGATGAAACTTGCTGAGTTGTTCCGAGTGCAATGACTTGATTTGGTGCGCAAAATTTCACGCCAGAAGGCACACAGCGTTGATGATACGTGTCGCCGGCCCAGATGTTCCGCTCGGGGATAGACTCAGTGACCATACAATCGCATTGATTTTTACTGCAGGCGTTACACAGAAACACGAAGCTATCGCTCATAAGCTCCTCAAATCCGGTGAAGGCCACCGCGAGAATCCAAACTGCGCCCCCTCGGGGTTATCGCGCTTATTCTTAAGCCTTTGCGCTGCTTGGATGCGCTCGTTCTCCAACATCTTCGCCGATCTTGCTTCGCGCTCAGGATCAATCCCTTTCAGCCAGAGCTTCACGATTGACCACGAATGCGCCACGGTCAACTTGATGCGATCCTTAGCGAGTCTCACAGCTACGCACAACTTACTGACTAAGCGCCGAGCTTTGGTGCCGCTCACAAAATGCTTGGGCTGATCAGAAAGGGACTGGTAATGCTCAAGAACGCCTATTGTCATGGATTCCGAGGTTTATACCAAAACGCCGTGGTGAAATGGCTTCGTGGTGGCTTCTAGCCGCCTGACGTTTCTCTTTTGAACAGGGTCATAAACGTTTAGCGCCATGAAGGTATAGGCGCTAAGGTCCCACCCACGCTGGGTAATAATGTCGCTTAATTCCCGCGTTGCGTCCCGCAGGGTTTCGGGTTCCCCGTCTTTTAATTCCAATCCAATCATTTTGAGACGCAGATAGGCATTGAATTGCGAACGGATGCAGAACTCGACAAGCCCCATCCGGCTGGCTACACGCAAAGATTTACCACAGACGAGGACTGCAAAGCAAGTTTATTTTGAAAATTGCCGAGGGGCGCAACAAGTGTTCAGGTGCCGCATATAGTCTTCTTGCAAGAGTCAAACAAAAACGATAATTGCCGCGCTGAATGAAAGTATAATTCGCGCCGCTATGCAAGGAACCCCAACTCTTTACACCAATGAATCGCCTCTCGCTCCCCGAGGGATTCCGTCATGAGCGCCAACATTATTTCTTCAAGCGATGCTGATTTAGTGCTGCACAAATGGGTTACGGAGCATGTTCCGGTAATCGTTTGGTTCGTATCGGCAGACAAATCTGTGCGGCTCAAGCTGACTGGTTTCGCCAACAGTTTTACAGGCGACCTTGGGCTAGTTTTTACAACTGAATCCCTATATAAGCCCGCATCCGAGAATTTAACGCATGTGTCATTCCTTGGGATCACTAGCTCCAAGTGCGAATACTCAGATGCGACGGTTTCGCCCGACCCGGCAGTCGGGTCTGGCTTGCGCCTCACTCTCCCAAACGGGGATACTCTCACAATCTTGGAAAAACTCTCCCCGGCCAAGTGAAGCCAAACTGTTAGCCATGTCACGGCCTCTTTATCTTCCATTTTCATCTCCATTCAGGAGAGTATATTATTACCCATTTTCTCCAATGCAACGAGCGCATGGTAGGCTAGTCTCGCATAAGTTTCCTCGCCAGACAGGCCCATACACTCCGCTTGTCTCAACGATGCGCGTATGATTGGGCAGGATCGAGACCGCAACCACCTCCTTAACCCGTCAGCCGTTTCAATACTCTGCGCATCTTCAGCTGTTTTCGCCTCAATCCTCCATGCCGGAAAAGCTAACTCCTGAATGCCGTTTTCACCGCAGAGACCGCAAAATTTGGAATGGTGAGCCTCCGGTACTAGGGCTTTGTCCCCCGTGGATACAACCCGTCGCCTGCTTTCCGCGCTACGGTCGCGCACCGGATGGTAGGCATTTGTTTAAGGCTCACCATGATAGGCTCGGTTTCCCTGCCTACACAGCCTTTGCGGCTTGCGCCACTTGTTCATAAGCTCTTGTCCAATTAAACGACAGCCGCCGAGTGCAAAGGCTTTGTCCAGTTAGGGTTACCAGCTTTTTCTCGCTTGCTGATCGTTGCGGGTGCGCCACATTTGCGGCAGCGTTTAGGCTCAGGCGCGTTCTTGCGCGGAAACCACTTATGCCCACATTCGCATTTGAGATAGCCGTCTGGTGTTTTGTGGTACATAGCAGTCAAACCAGCGAGAATGCTGCGGTGTGATCCTCGCTGGACCTTGCGCTGTGTGCGATTGGCCTATCCTCTGGAGAACCGCCTGAGACTTGAATTCCCGTTTCGCCGGATTCAAGGCCACAGCCCCTTTCGAATCCGTGTCGGCACCCTTTACTCTCAGCCGCCTCGGGTGCGAAATGTCCGTCAGTTTCTCCTCAGTCTTACAGGCCGCTCTGTTTGTGGAATGTCTCTCGACGTTCCCGCCGATGAAAATACCGTATCACATTCCGCACAATTCGTGCAAGGCAAAAATATCCACAGCGCAACTCGTTGAAAACAAGACGAAGATAGTGCTTGCACGTTTTGGGGGAATTGTGTATATTCTTCGCATGGTTTGGGTTTGCAAACATTGTGGCTCTACTGAGACGTATCAAAACGCCAAGAGATGGCTACGCTGCAAACCTTGTACCAGAAAGCAAATCGACACGATCCAAGGGGTGCCTTTGTACTCGACTTGGAAAGATATGAAGGGTCGCTGCTACAATCCGCGCAATCGTGGTTACAAATATTATGGAGCGCGGGGAATTACGGTTTGCGAAAGATGGCTAAAGTCCTTTGACGCATTCCGGGAAGATATGGGACCAAAGCCGAAAGGATTCACTTTGGAGCGCATCGACAATGATGGAAATTACGAGCCATCCAATTGCCGCTGGGCTTCATGGATGGATCAGGCTAAAAATCGGCGGCCCAAAGGTACTGCGCTGGTATCTTGTTAGGACGCGTCACACTCGGGAGGCAAAAATGACGCAAAGAACTGAAGATTATCGAGCGATTGGGCATGACGGTGCAATGTGCGCGATGATTGCGCGGCACGATCCGTTTAATTCCCACGAGGTATTTAGCATCCAGCAAGTTGCCGATCAGATAGCCGTTGCCGACATTATCGACACGCTGCGACTCGACAGCATCCAGAGAGTGGGGCGGTGAGCGATGGAAACCGCCCTTGTAGCAGTCCACTGCCCCTCTCACAACGTTGGAATGGTTCCACGTCCGCTTGACCGTCAATCGCCTGAGACACGATGGTGCGGCGCTTGGTGGGACTGCCCAGAATTTAGGTGTGGATGCTCGATTCTTTTCGAGTCGCCAGAATTGCGGGCGCAATTGAAGGAGATGGGTGACGCCCGTTTCCAATAGGCTCTGTACGTGCGTCTCCGCGCGTGCGGAGCGTCGGCGCGTCGAAGTATGCGTAACGCATTGGGTATGTATCCCACAAAGAGCGGCACGTTCGGATCAGGCGAAAATGACCTCGACGATCCAGAGGGAGAATGTTCGTGAGTTGTGAAACATGGCAGTTTGTGGCGTTCTTATTCGGTATTGCGTTTACGTTGGTTTGGCTGCGAGGCGTGAAATGACCACATTTGAAGACTGGATGATCACCAAGCAGATCAAGGATGATGAGCAATATGATCGCACTCGGCAAAAGCTACTAAATGCGCCTCAGTTGCCAGAACACTTCAACAGCTACGAGGACATCGCTGAATGGTGTGCCGAATACTCGGTTTGGTGGAAAACGCGCATGACCTTGCCGTAGAGACACACTCGGGAGGGGATGAAAAATGACGCAGTTGCTCGATTGAGCGAAAAGCCGTAAACACTAGTCGAGTCGAAGAGATTGAAAGGCTGGACGGTTGGGGGACGAAAGGAAAACACAGTTATGAGCACTGAGCGCCGCTGTGATCGCTGCGGATCGCGAACCACACTAGAGGGTAACATTCGCCTCCTGCCTCACGATTGGCTTGCCATCTCGTACTACGAGCGCCCATTCATTGAGAATAGCATCCCTTCAACCACGGAAAGGGATTTGTGCAGGGCGTGCAAAGGGGAGTTTTGGACGTTTATACAGCGCCGTGTAGCTCACGGCTCCGCGCCACAAGGAGAGGAAACAAAATGACGCAAGCAAGAATTCGTGCATTGAACCGCGAACGGCCGCGACTTGAGCATTATGAAAAGACTTTTCCAGAACTCTACGCCGCACTCGAAGCCGCATTGCCGCTGCTCGATTATCCAAAATGCCGGATGGGACACGGCGACGATTGCCCCGGATGTCAAGCCCGTAAAGCAATAGCGTTAGCTGAGGCCGCACTCAAGAAAGCGAAGGGATTATGATCGAATCGGAACATAGGCGAATCGACTTTTACTTAGATGCGGCGAAACGACAAGGCTACCATCATTCGGAATGCTCTTGCGGCAAATGGAATTTCTATTCTCCAGCCACGAATGCAATGGTGCGTGCTGCCAAGCTACGAGCTGGATTTAATAAGCATGTCAGACAAGTGAAGGACGCCTAATGAGCACAGAAACCAACGAAGTTCATAAGATCGCGCGGGACGCCGTGGTTAAGACGCTCGTTGAGACGCCGGAAGATCGCAACAAGCGCGTTTTGCGGGAAGGCCTGGATTCATGGCTGGTCAATCGTTGCCAGCCGAGGGAGAATTGAAAATGAAGCGCTTCATCATTATTGAATGCAACGATCGAATGTCTACGATGTTCGTCGCGGTCCACGAGGGCGAATCTATTTGCATGACGCCGCTTGTTTTGAACGATCTTCCCGACCAATGCCGTGCCGCTACAAAGGCTATTCCCGTTGACAATATCGTGGATTGCCCCATTCACAAGGAAGAACTCCTTGCAGTACTAGACAAATATGTATTTCATAGCGATTGGCCGGGGGATAGAGATTGGCATGGAAACCGCGTGCACGAATTGAGGTCCGATGCCGAGATGGCGGCAAGAAAGGGGAAGGCATGAAAATTGTTACTGAGCACGTCTATCCCGCTATTCCTATTCGCGAATTCGATTGGTGCGCCTACGACGATGACACCTACGAACCGAGCGACGGCGAAGAACCGGGCGGGATTATCGGCTTTGGCGCAACCGAGCAGGAAGCCATCGCAGACTTTAAGGAGCAGTGGGAAGAAAAGGGGGAGGCATGAGCATTGCACCGTACTACATTCGGGCAATTATTGACGCCCATACAATTCCAAAGCCGGACATTTCATCGACTACGCTAGAAGAACTGGAGCGCGATGGAATGATACAAAAAACCTCGGCGGGCAATTGGATCACCACGGCAAAAGGGAGGGCTTATGTAGAAGCACTCATGGAAGTGCCCATGCCTATACAGAAATGGGTGCAGCCATGAGCCTAACCTGGGAACCAAAGCCTGAGCCCCGAGTCATCGCCTTCAACGCCTACGGCTTGAAGTGTTTGGCCTTTAGCCTCTTCTGCTGGGCCGCGTGCGCAGCGATTGTTTGGGAGTGGCTGCGATGAAGGGCTGGGGCGCACCACTTCTCATTGCCCTGATTGTGCTTTACTGCTGGGCGAGGCTCTATTGGCTATGGTGAGAATCCCCGACAAGGACCGCTGCATCGCCATTGTTTCTTCTAAACTAGCCGTCAATGTCGGTAAGCGCTGCGTCAATAGAGCGATTCGTGCAATGGAAAGAAGGGATCAGATCAAGCATTACGAGAGCGGAATTCGACCCAACTCATTTTGTTGCCCGACTCACGCTTGGACTTGGCCTTGGGGCGGAATTCAAAGGTGAGGCGCACTGACCCATTGTCGTGGCCGATTCGCGCCCTGCTTATTCTGTGGGCTCTGGTGGTGCTGTACATCTTGGGATTAGGGAGGCATCTGTGATCGCCCATTTCTTCCCCTCCGAACTCACGCCACTTGACGAGGCCCGAGGCTATGCCATGTGCATGATAGTAAGCGCAGTTTCGGATGCCTCCGCTTATTCGTGGCAGCAAGCCCTGAGGGCCGTACCGCAAGAACCGCTGGAATCTGACATGGAACTCGATGCCGTTATTTTGCAGTACCTGGAAGTGCTGCAAAGGGATTGGAACTGAAATGACGCAAGAATGGTTTTGTGAAGCGTGCAACTCTATCGGAAGAACTAGAATGCGCAAGGACATAGACGTTTACAGCGGGGCCAGAGCAATTATTGATTCTCATACCCGAATATCGCCGAGATGCCCTGTTACCTCTGGCAAGATTCGCGTTCGTGCCGAAGGACTTTCGCAGGCCGATTGGGATAAAGTGTGTCGCCGATGACTCCCCGCCTAGACTTCCGCTACCCGAAAGAGCGCGTCTTGCTCGATTCCGCCACTATGAGGCTTAGGAGGCTGCTGGAAAACAATGGCCCCGACCACGCATCTTTCAGAATTATCGCTGCAAACCCCATTTCCGCCCTCGGACAGGCCATTGTAGCGATTGCCAAGGCCGTCGTGCTGGCTTCGCGCTAGAAAGGCAATTCTGGGGGAATAGGCATGTACTTTACCTCTCGGCCCGGCGGATCGGGTTCCTTCTTCCACTCGTGCTTTAGTACGCAGATGAGTTCCTTCATATCGAACTTTGCCGATGTCTCTCGCGCAATCTGTTTCAGTCGTTCAATCCTGCCGGGAAAAGTCACTTCAACCCATTGATAAAACTCATGTTCGTAGAGATGCGCCCAAAACAGGTGATGGTTGCGGCAGATCGGCAGGCGGTTGTCTTCGTGATAACGGATTGAGGCGTACATCCCGCCCTTTCTGAGAATGTGGGCACCTTGCAGCCCTCCTCCGCACCGCACGTTCGGGATGTGGGCCAAGATGCAGCGTTCACCATAAATCTTGAAGGCTATGGCTGTGGCCCAGGCATCGGCTTCATCAACAAGTTTCTGGTGTGCGCTCTTGCGTTTAATCGGCTTCTTACTCTTGATTCGCATTCAGTCTCCTGCCTCAACCCGATACCACGGCCTGAAATTGATGAATTCCGCCATGCCGTGCGCCGGATGCGCGTCTCTGCGACCAGCACAACGGCACATTAACCATTCTGGCCCTAAGAGAATTTCTTGCCGAGGGGTTGCGAGATATCGTGCGGTCGCTTCCTTTTGAGCGAGACTGTTTTGTCGAGCCTCCGTGGAGCGATTGTAACTTCTGGTCCCAGTGCCATAGGTCATTGTTCTACCTCCCACGCTTGTTCTAGCGCTCCATCAACCGCTTGCCACGGCACGCCGCGACTCTTGGCGACTGCTATCTGCTGCGCTTGCAATGCCGCCTGCTCATCCATGAACTCGTCCCACTCTTTCTTGTCCGCGATTTCTTTGATGTTCTGCATGTAGTAAGCCTGCTTTGCCGACACCCAGCCGTGATCACGTTCCCCAACAATCAGCAGGTTCCAGTGTCGCTGGTCTAGCTTGCAGCCGTCACGATGGTGGACCTGCTCGTCTTTCGTTAGCTCCCGGCCCAGTATTGCAGCGGCAACGATCCGGTGAACGTACTCATGGCGGCAAGGCCCAGCGGTGACGCGGAGGTAACCCTTCGTCGTCTTCGCGGTCGTGCCTGCTCCACGGTTAGGAGTTGGCTTGCGCTTTATGCTCATCGATAGGGCACTCTGCCGTTCGCTTAACACTTAAACTCCGGCGATTATCCACGGAATAACCACCGCCAAAGTCTACGATGCAGCGGCATTCGTCGGCCAAAATAGTCCTCCCGTCGTCCTGCTTGTAGACGGATCGCACATACTTTCCCACTCGCTCGAAACTTATTCCGCTCATCTTTCCCTCCCGAAAAAGAACTGATTGCTGTTGCTCCAACTCTCGCCCACATTTGCAGGCCTTACCTTACTCCTCGCCTGCCTTGACCTCTCGCTCACACATCGTAAACAACGCCTTTGTGAGTCCTGCTTGCATTTACGCTGCGACTCGGAGAATAAGCCTGCAAACTTCTCCTGCTCGCAGCCGCCGCAAAAGAGCTTCATCGCTGACCCGAAAAGTCGAGTATTGCCGTAAGTGTATATTCAACAATTCTGTAGTCGAAACCTCTCCGTTTTGGGTATGCTTCGGCTAAGTGGCGACTGTAGAATTGTTTTCGATGCACGGGGTACCAGGAATTCTTCCCTGTGAAACTCCATTCAATGATCCACAGTCTACGACTGTATTTAGATTCCTCCACCGACTCCGCATCTTTTGTAAACCCATCATGAATTAACATTTTTATGAGCCTTTCATCCGTGGTAGATCGTAATCCCCGCGTGAGGTCCGTAATATGGCTTCATTTCCTGCGTCCTTGCCCCAGCGCCGTCCAGTGCTCATTCTCGATATGCCAAATTAGCATTTCAAGACTGTCGAACTCTGCCTTGCACTGCGGTTCTTTCGCTGGTCCTCCGCCGACCCTCTTGTTTGTTTCGTGGATGCCGCAGATGAACTTCATCTTACCCATTCCTTGCGCACGTCCCGCCATGCCACGTGGCCATTCTCATCTTTCAGAAGTACATGCCGCCAGCCCGGAAACGAGCACGGATGCTCGCCTACAATCTGCTGCCCGATGTACCAGCCGCCGCTAATCATGCCAGCCTCGCTTCCTCACGCTTTCCTTCGCCATGCCCGCCGCAGTTCTTTCTCCCGCAGAGAACTGGAAACTTCTTGCCCAGCCTTGTTTGCCACACGACAGCGGTACACTTTCGGGGCAACGACGGAACTAAATGCAGGGTTTTCATATGGGTCTACCCTTTCGTTGTCGGAGGTTTGCCACGCTTTCAGCGACCAAACTACCCAATACTTGTTGAGACTTAGAGGCGTCCATACAAGTTCGCTCACTTCTTCCTCCGAAACCGCTCCAGCTCTTCTTGCGTATAAAGTCTGGGCCTACCTGCCAGCATCTTCTTGTCGAGTTCTGCAACCATAGCCCGGAACGGAGCAGCTTCGGGGTCACGATACCAGGCCTGAAACTCATCTCGCCGTCTAGCGATTTCCTCACGGCTTGGCACCGCTGGACCTGCACTCTGTTCGCATTGCCCCATCCAGGCGTTTACGGCCTCAAAGAACTCGCTCAACTTGGGCCAGCGCTTCAGGTTCCGTCCGCACCAGTCTGCCGCATACTCAATCCCCGCTATGGGAACTCGGGAGAGATCGCTGTGCCACTGGTTGATGATTGGCTCGGTTAAAACTCGGTCTAATCGTATCGCCATTTGCCGGAGCGCCGCATCGATTCTGTCTTGCTCTGGCAAAGGCCGCATCGGTTGCACTGTCGTTAAGCTCTGCGAAGGTTTTGGGCTTGTCATCATGGAACCATTCTCCCGGCGAATCGAGGTAGCGGCTTTGGTGATACCAAGAGGTAGGATGAGGAGTGAAGTGCTTTCTCTGTCCTGCAGGACTTCTAGCGAATAACGCTGTGGCCTGCAACAATCCGGTCACGGCTTCATTATGCGTCATTCGAGGGCCTGTCTCGCCCGCCACTAAACGTCTGAGGGCGCGTTCTATTTCAAGGAGTGCTGCACGACGGGCGACCTTTCGGGGGTAGGCATCGTAAATCGTGATTAAGTCGGATTCGAGGCTCATAGTTTCCTCATGGCGCGGCGACAAATTTCCATCGGCGATAGACCTTTATTGTCATCGAACGCCAATCTCTCAAAATTCTTCTGCTGTAACTTGTGGGCGCTTTTGTGTGAGTGCGCTTGTTTTCTCAGCGAGTGCGCCTTTTCCGTCGCCGCCTTGTATTCCTGCTGGTGGAAACACTCCGCTGTTCCGTCGTCCCATTCTTTGCCAGTGAACCATTTCGGGGGAAGATTTAATTCAACTTCGCTGTAAATTCTCATTTTAGAGACACCGCTTCTAGTATTGGCTTTAGGAGTCCAGCCCCATTACACAGTCATGTCTGTCAGTTCGTCTTGAGAAGGCAGGTACCGGGTAAGCTGCCAAATAGCGTGGGAGGTAAAAGCGGAATCGCTGGAGTTTATCCTTTCGGCACCAGCCCATTGCTCCCTCACCGAGCCTTACCTTCTCTTCTCCGACCTTGGCGGAGTTTACGTATAGCAGCGGCCCGTTTTTTCCCGGTAGCAAGCTGTGCCGCGAAGCAACCGCCCTCAAACGAGGGAGACAGACGTAGGTATCCCAGCGCATGAGGTCAAACTCGAATTGTTTTGAGAATGGTCTTGCATTCGCCGGGTCGTTCACGAGAAGGATTGGGTGGTGTTGGTGACCCGGCGAAGGATTAAACCAACGGGCCACCCGCTCCAAATTGTCTCGCGCCATAAGCATAACCAAAACCGCAGTCCAAAGTCAAACTATTTTTACAAGGCAGGTTCCGTATTCACTCGGAACCCTAGCGTTCACGTTCCATGATGTCGGCAGCGGCCAGAGCCTCTTGAATCTGTTTGTCCTCCAACTTGTTATTGCCGCGAAGAATGCGTTTCCAACACCATTCCCGAATCGTTTCAGGGGCACAACAGTCATGGCCCCGAAGGACAAATAACATTTCGTTGTTCTGGGCCCGGTTGAGGCAACTGCTCTGATCCGCGAGTTCAAATTGTTTTCTCATGGTTTCACTCTGCCAACTCCAGCGCGAACAGCCGCTCTCCCGGCAGCAACTGAAGGTTTGCCGTGGCCAGAGCACGGGACCAGGATGCGGCCTTGAAACGCAGCGTGCGGGTCTCGAATTCAATCTTCACACCTGCCGTTGGTCTGCGGAACGTTGCGCTGTAGACCTCCGCCACAGCCTTGGTTTTCTTCGTTTGCTCGACTTCTAGCGATACTCCGTGCGTCTTTTCTGCCATGCTGCCCCTCCCTTAAAAGAATATCCAATCTGCTGCTTTTACAAATCCGGTGCGCGGATAATCCAACAGTCCCTTGGTGCGGAGCGCGCCTACGGGATTACCAAACGCCCCACCGATAGGCGAGTAGCCAGCTTTCTCCGCAAGGTCCGCTTTGGCGATCTCCTCTTGCCCTGCGTTGTCGATTAGCGCCCGCAGAATCTTCTGTTCTGGGCCTGTGCAACTGCTTTCGATCCGCCGCCAAATTTCGTCCTGATCTGGCGGGTCTAATGTGCCGATTGCCTCTTGACCTGCGTCCGTTAACACAACAGTTCCCGGTTGTGGATAGTCGATGTAGCCCTTGGTTCGCAATGCTCCCATTGGATTACCGAAGGCCCCGCCCACGGGGGAGTACCCAGCCCACGCAGCCACCATGTTCTTTGGCGGAGTTTCCTTCCCGATAGAAAGAAGCTCGGCTAATGCCTTGAGAATTTTGGTTTCTGGGCCAGTCAAATCACCGTTTGATGAAGCGACAACCGCGCGGGTTCGCGGAGCCGGAGTCGGAACCACGCGTGGCGGGAGTGCGGCGACGGGCATTCGGCGCACGCTTGCCAATGCTGCTTCAATTACTCCCGCAGCCTGCTTAAGCTCTTTTACCGACTCACCCAGCGCGGCAATCTGCTCAGGCTGTAACATTGGAACCTCTACGCGCCTTTCCTCAACAACCTGCTTCACTTCGGTGGGGCGTTTGGACAATTCCCCCTTAAGTTCGCGCACTTGTCTTTGCAGATCAGCGATGCTCTTGGCTTTTTCCTCCGCTTCTTTCGGTAGATCAGCCAGACTGGGCAGCAGAGCCTTAATCTTCTCCGGGGTAGGAGGCGGTTCGCCAGCGTGCTTGGAACTCCCAGCCTCGGGATGCGTAGTCTGGATCGGCCCTACGGTAACTAGCACTCGTTCTGTAGAAATCGCAGGGCCTAGAAAGTAAAACTTGCCTTTCTCCAACATCCTGATTTCATCGAAGAAGGGGTGCACTTCGTTGCCGTAAACTCCCAGCGCGTCAGCGGCGCGCTTTCGGTCGATATCAATGAACGTGCCGCCGATGCCAACGTTCAAGAGTTCAGACGCGGCATCCTTGCGGAATTTACCCAATCGCTGCGTAGCTGCCACGAGACAGTAGCCACGCTTTCTTCCTCGCGTTGCCATCCCGATCATCGCATCCGACGCCTCAGATTCTCCCGCCCCCTTCTCAGGGCAGTAAACGTGCGCCTCATCCACAATCACCACCAGCGGGTGCCACAGCGTCTTGGGGGCATCAATCAACGCCTCTAAGAAGTTCTTCACGTAGGAATGTCGTTCGCTCGGCTTCATCTCGTACAAGTCACAAACCGCACAAGCTCTAAGTTCCAACAAGCGTTGCGCCGTCAACGCCGCGATACGAGGATGCGCGGCAGTCTCGCCGCCCTTGCCGACCAGAACATAGTCGAACTTTTCCCGCAGTGTGGCGAACTCACCTTCTGGATCAATGATGATGACTTGCACCTTCCCAAACATCTGCTCCGCCAACCGACGAAGGAGCCAAGACTTTCCCTTGCCCGAATTGGCCTGCAAGAGCATACGAGTCCGCAGCAACGTATCCAGATCAATGCTGACGTGCTTGCTTCCCGCATCGCCAATTACAATATGAGCCATGCTGCCCTCCTTACGGGACTATCGAACTGTAGCTTGCGGCCTCGTTCTGTATCGGCACGCTCTTGGTCAACGCCTTGAGTTTCGCATCCACTTCGGCAAGGAACGAGCGCACCTCGTCTTCCATCATGCCGATAGTATGGTCGAGTTCTTCGTTCCGATGAAGGCGCTTAATGAATAGGCGGTGCTCGGGCGGGAAGCGGGGATCGAAGGCGATGAAGTCTGCCCACTGCCGTTCCGCGCAAGCCATCTCAGCCAACAATTGAGGCACGTGCTCTTCGGGTATCTCGCCCGATTCCAAAATGTCGAGGTGGTTGTCAGAGGCCAGACACTTAATCTCGATGAGCCCGTCTTCGCCTACAAGTGAATCGGGAGATGCACCGAACCACTCAATGCTGGGGTGCATGGCGAAGCCGATGGGGGTACACTTCTGGTCGGTAGCGATCTCATAATATCCCCGCGCCACAGGCTCGTTTTCGATTCCCCACTCTACCGCTTGCAGGTTGCCAATGTTGTGGTCTTGCGCCCGCCCAGTAAGCCGCTCTATCACCAACTCTTTCAGATAGTTGTAGTGCGGCTGGGCGTAGTCCCCCTTTTTTCGGCCACCGCTGGCACGTTGCAGGCGCTTCATAACGTCCTTCACTCGGGATGCCGTACACATCCCGATTCGCTGCATTAACCACTCTGGCGTTTGCTGGACAAGCCCCTCAATAATCAAGCGATTGCCTGCTTTCTGGCACCGTAAGCCGATTGCAACTTGTGGTAGGCATTCATGTCCCGCGCATTCAGAGCTTCCGCAGCGGCCTTTTTGTAGGCATTCGTCAGCCCTGAGGACGTTTCGCAGCGCCCAATTTCGTCAATCTGATCTTTCAACCATTGTTCCCCCACCGAACCAACCGCCCCGTCCGTGTCGAGCCCCTTGATGGCGATTCCGCAGATTGAGCAGAGGGTATACCGTTCCAAATAGGAAAGCGTGCTCCCCTCAGCCTGAATCGCATTCTTGGAGCCTGTCTTATCGGCACACCCCCGCATGGACGTGCTTTCCTTGTGCCCAAGTTCATGGGTCAAGGTGCAGGTCACCACCATCCACTCTCCTTCATAAGTGGTTGACCAGCAATGCTCAATCCCAACAGCGTTCAGGGCTGGGATGATCTTTTCGCAGACCTCATCCAGGGGCGCGTAATAGTAAGCGGGTTTCGCGTTCGCCTCTCGGGAAATAACGATTGGCTTCGTCTTTTCGATGGTCGGAAGATTCCTCTTGAAGTGGTTCTTGGCGACGGCAAAAGCCAACCTTGCCTGCTCTGCCTGCCACTCCTTCGCCATGTCCATCATGGCCCGCATCTTCGCCACGTCGAAGTTAGGGTCTTGCCCCCAACGCTCTACCATGCCCAAATATGGGTTGTTAGCAACCAAGGCCCGCGATTCCTGCTTGCCCTCCGTTGGCACCACTTCGCCCTCAAACAGCGTCTCTTTTGTGGCCATCACGCCCTCCCGTTTCGTTTCACCGCT
>Ga0210391_10000839_pt1 | contig 30005 bp, 22 predicted proteins | sample IncBWC12OmetaG_FD_160573 | JGI IMG/M metagenome (GOLD analysis project Ga0210391, IMG submission 160573) | Forest soil microbial communities from Barre Woods Harvard Forest LTER site, Petersham, Massachusetts, United States - Inc-BW-C-12-O ... | reverse complement strand
GGCCGCAATCACAACGTATTGCCGGCCATTGATCTCGTAAGTAGAGGGAGTCGCGTTTCCGGCCGCGGGCAGAGTCGTTTGCCAAAGGACCTTGCCGTTAGCCTTGTCCAAAGCGCGAAAAACCTTGTCGTAGCTGGTCGCAGCGATAAACAGCAGACCGCCTGAGGTCACCACAGCCCCTCCGTAATTTTCGCTCCCAGTGCCGGTAAGCCCGTGGGCGGCAAGTTCGGGATATTCGCCCAGGGGGATTTTCCATGCCGTCTTCCCGCTGTTCAGGTCGATGGCGGTTAGAGTACCCCATGGCGGTTGGATCGCCGGATACCCATCCTTGTCGAGGAACTTGTTGTAGCCGTCACTGATGTATTTAGCGTCGAGCGGCGATGGCCCGCTGTCCTTCACTGTCGCTTCTTTACCGTAGTAGACGTATTCAAATACCGCTTGCAATTGATCCTGGCCCAGGTTGGCAAAGCTCGGCATGCGGCCTTGTCCCTGCGCAATCAATTGCTTCACCGTGTACTCTTCATAGCGATCGGCAACTCCGACCAGGGAAGGAAATTCCGGAGGCGCTCCTGTCCGGTCGGCGCGGTGGCAAGCGGAGCAGTTGCGCTGGTAGATGTCCCGTCCATTGGCTTCTCCGGTTCGAGGCTTTTGCGGCACCAGGCGCAGCACCCATGCCATCTCGTTCGCGTTAACGTAAAACAGGCCCGTGGTCGGATCGAAAGCGCCTCCGCCCCATTCGGCTCCCCCGTCATAACCTGGGAAAATGATGGTCCCCTGGGTGCTCCCGGGGATGAACTGCCCGTCACTGCGCAGCTTCAGAAAACGATCGAGTGCCTCCTGGTGCGCCTCAGGGGTACGCGTGGTGATCATGTCGGCAGTCAGCTTCTGCCGGGCAAACGGAGCAGGCAGCTCGGGCAGAGCCTGCTCCTTCGCCGTGATTTCCCCTTCCAAATCCGAAGCCGGATAGTTACGATTCTTGAGTGGGAACAGCGCTTTTCCCGTTGTGCGCTCGAAGAGGTAGACATATCCCTGCTTGGTGGTTTGCGCGACGGCGTCCACGTCCTGCCCGTGCCGCTTCACGGTAACCAGGGTAGGTGCTGACGGCGGGTCGCGGTCCCAAATGTCGTGATGCACGAATTGGAAATGCCAAATCCGCTTGCCCGTCTCTGCGTTGAGGGCGAGCAGGCTGGTGGCGAACAAATCGTCTCCCGTCCGATTGGCGCCATAAAAGTCTGAAGCTGCCGACCCTATAGGTACAAAGATGATTCCGCGCTTTTGATCGATCGTCATCCCCGCCCAGTTATTGGCCGCCCCGCTATAGGTCCACGCGGTCTTCGGCCATGTCTCATAGCCGAACTCGCCAGGATGGGGAATGGTATGAAACTGCCACCGCAACTGTCCGCTGTGCACATCGTAGGCACGAATATCTCCCGGCGAAGCGGGCAGTACTTCACTCATCGCTCCGCCCACGATCACCATGTCCTTGTAAACCACAGCCGGGCTGGTCATCGTAACCCAATTCAGCGGCGTGCGTCCCAGGCCTTCCCGCAGATCGATGCGGCCTGCTTTACCAAATGCGGTCACTGGCTTTCCGGTTTCGGCATCGAGCGCGAACAAGTATTGGCGCACGCCAACGAAAATACGCTGATCTTTTCCGTCTGACCAAAAGGTCACGCCCCGGTTGCGCACCTTACCGATATTCTTCAAACCTTCGTTAGCGTCAAAGCGCCAATGCAGCACGCCTGTTGCCGCATCCAAAGCGACGACGTCGCCATTTGGCGTGGTTGCATACAACACCCCATCCACCACGATGGGATTGCACTCCATCTCAGATTTCGGATGTTGGTCTCCGCTGTCAAACGTCCAGGCAACCTGCAGGGAATGAACGTTCTCGCGATTGATCTGATCCAGGGTCGAATAGTGAATATTGTCCGCCCCTCCGCCAAACATGCTCCAGGTGCGATAGGGAGCATCAGTCGCCTGCCCGTGGGCAGACAGAGACAGCAACAACAGGGAGATCGAAAGACATTGGATACGCATGGAGGGATAGTCTACCGCTGCCACCATGCTGACCGTAACTCCACTCCCCGAACCACCTCGGTCGGCATCCCTGGCTCAGGAGACCAGAGGGGCAGGCCATCGACAGAAATCAGGCGTTCGATCGGCTGCCTCCAGCCATGCAGCGCCAGGTTGAACAGTCCCCAGTGAATAGGCATCAACAGCCCGGTGTTCCCCAGGGCGCGAAAGGTTCTCACCGCTCCGTCGGGCCCCATATGAATATCCGCCCACATGGGATCGAAGGCGCCAATTTCCAACATGCTCAGATCAAATGGCCCGTGTGTTTGACCGATCTCTTCAAACCCGGCCCACTCTCCTGAATCCGCACCGTAGTAGACGCGGTGCTTCTCGCCGGCCAGAACAAACGAAGCCCACAGGGTCTCAAATCGGCCCGCGAGGCTGCGTCCGGAGAAGTGGCGCGCCGGCAGCGCAGTCACCGTCAACGATCCCACCTTCAGGCTTTCTGTCCAATCAAGTTCGCGCACCTGCTGCACGCCCAGCCGCTTGAGGAACTTGCCCACTCCAAGCGTGGATATCCACTGAGCCGTGGCCGTGCTGCTGGTTTTCGCCAGGCGTTGCACGGTGCGTGCACCAAGATGGTCGTAGTGGTCATGCGAAACAAGCACAACGTCGATGCGGGGCAAATCCTCCAGGCGTAGAGGAGGAGCGAAGAATCGCTTCGGTCCCGCCCACTGCACGGGTGCTACCCGTTGCTCCCACACCGGATCGATCAGCACCCGCATTCCATCTATCTCAACCAGCGAAGAGGAGTGTCCCATCCACGTCACGCGTAGACCACTCGCCGGCGGGGTCTCGAACCGGCGCGCATCGGTCAGGAAAGGTCCGAGGGGCTGCTTGGGAACGCGCTCCTCCCGGCCGGTCAGATACCGGCGTAGTACCTTGACCATCGTCGTCCATCCGCCCACCGACGTGGGCACCGGATTGATATATTGCCTTCCGTTCCGGCGTGCTTTGCCAATCGTCGTCATACGGGAGTACAACCCTTCAATGATCGCCACTGATCCCTACCATCTGCAGCGTTTCGTAGATGCTCAGGATTCCTGCTTCGCACAGGTACGTTCCGAGCTTGCTGCGGGAAAGAAACGCACTCATTGGATGTGGTTTGTGTTCCCGCAGATACAAGGATTGGGCTCGAGTGGTATGGCGCAGCGCTTTGCTATCTCCGGTCTTGAGGAGGCAAGGGCCTACCTTGATCATCCGGTCCTGGGCGGCCGCTTGCGCGAGTGTACTGCCTTGGTGAACGCCTTAGCGAACCGGACCGTTGACGACATCTTCGGCTACCCCGACGATTTGAAATTCCATTCCTCGGTCACTCTCTTCGCTCGTGCATTCGACGGTCCCAGCGTTTTCGCCGAGGCTCTCAGTAAATACTTCAACGGAGTACCCGATCAGGCGACGCTGGATCGCCTGCGTGACCTCAGACTTTGAGTGGTTGGCCCCGGTCTCGCTTTTGAGCAAACTCGCTTGCCGGCGGCAAGAGAAGGATGAAAAGAACGCGCTTTTGGGCTCATCCCCTTCAACAATCAACGGGTGCCCCATCCTTCGCGTTCTTTGCGAAGGGTGGGATAGTCGAATCTCACCCTTCAATCTCCCGCGTAAAGCAGATTTGTGCCTTAGGAGACCTGGGCCACCCACTCAACACAGCGAACCGGAGCGAAAAGATCTGTGCTTACCTTACCCCTTGTTGCTTCTTGAGTTCAGCCTCGAATGCCTGTTGCCTTTCTGCCAAGGCAGCCTTGTACCCCTCCGGGTCGATCCAGACGCTTTCTCCCGCTCCAGCCTTGGCTCGCTCGAACTTAGCTAGCATGTCGAAGTACTGACCATGTGCGCCGAGAAAAACATCGCACGGCAGGCTCTTCCAAATTACAAACGAATGTTCATAGTCAGCAGCAATGCCCGGATAGGACGCAGGCTTTCCCGGCCGGTCGACCAAACGATATCCCGGGTTTACATTCCAACTGCCCACAATCACCACATCGCGCGCTTGCCCGCCGATCATCGCGCGCATGGTCCAGGTGGTACAGCCGCGTGTGTGTCCTGGGGTCTTGTGCGCCACCAGCACCGCATTGCCCATCCGGACCTGATCGCCATCGTGCAATACACGATCTACCTTCATAGCCGGGTAGAGATCTGTCGGGTAGGCGAAGTCCTTCGCGCCCCCGCTTTCTACGACTGGTACATCGCCATCCATCACCATGTACTTCGCGCCGGTCAAGCGCTTGATCTCCGCACTGCCGGCGTCATGGTCGGCGTGTGAATGGCTGATCAGCAGGATCTTGATGTCGCTGAAATGAAACCCAAGCTGTTCCACGCTTTTTTGAATCAGCGCCGGCGAACTCTCCAGGCTTGAGTTGATAAGAATGTCGCCTTTGGGAGTCACCACCAGGTACGACGCCAGATCCTGGCTCCCCACGTAGTACAAGTTGTCCGCAATGCGGAACGGCGCCAACGGCGTCGTCCACTCGGGGTTAGGCGCAGCCCACAGCAAACTCGCCGGCGCGAGCAGCAGCAGGCACAACCACCGCTTGATCATCACTCCTCCGGTTACCAAAGCACGATGTTGGCCGCCACGAACACAACGGCGACAACGCCTCCCCAGAATAGGGGTTCCTGGTACCACCGGCACGCTTCGGCTGTTGGTAACGCTGATACGCCCATCACCAGTCCTTCAAGTTCGCTCACCGGCCGAGGCTTGGTGGCCAGGCTTACCAGCACCGTAACCCCAACACACATCAGCCAGGCCCACATCGCGCGATACAAATTTTCCGACATGGCTTTCGCATCGGGAGAGAGCGCAACATAACGCAGTGCTGTGGGATCTTTCGCCACCCACACCCACAATCCAATGGAGGTCAGTGTGCCTGCGAGCAATCCCCAGAAGCCGCCCTGGTTGGTAGCTCGCTTCCACAGCATTCCCAAAATCACAGTTCCAAACAGCGGCGCCACGAAGAAGCTGAAGAGCTGCAGGGCATAGTCCATGATGCTGGCAGAGTGCTGCACCAGGTACGCCGTGCCCACCGAGACGAGCACGCCAATCAAAGCGCACCAGCGGCCCATGGCAACATAGTGCCGGTCCGAAGCTTTCTTGTTCAGGAAGGCGCCATAGATGTCATAGGTCCAGACGGTGGAAAACGCGCTCACGTTGCCGGCCATTCCAGACATGAAGCCGGCAATCAGCGCGGTGACGCCGAGGCCGATCAACCCCGGCCCGCAGTAGCGCACGAGCATCAAGGGCAACACCTCGTTGTAGCTGTGTCCATGGGTCGCCACTGCCACGCCTTCGGGCAGCAAGGGGAAGGGTAACAGCGCCAGTGCCAGCAGTCCGGGGAGGATGACGATGAGCGGCACGACCATCTTGAACGCCGCGCCGATAATGGGGGCGAGGCGCGCCGAGCGGAGGCTATTCGCCGCGAGGACCCGTTGCACCACCAGAAAATCCGTGGTCCAGTAGCCAAAAGCAAGCACAAAGCCCCAGCCGAAAACAAGGCCGGTCCAGTGGACACCCATAGGATTGTCTTTGAAGTGCCCCATCGTGCTCCAAAGATGGGTGTAGTCCGAGCGCCCAAGATCGGTTTGGATTTGGCGAGTCAAATTTTTCCAGCCCCCCACTTCGATCATGCCGAGAATGGGAACCAGCAGCGCCCCCGCCCAGATCAGAAAAAACTGCAAAATTTCATTAAAGATGGCGGACCGCAGTCCTCCCAGCGCGACGTAGATAGCAACCACCAGCGAAGACAACCAGATGCTGAAGTTGAGGTCCCAGCCGAGAACTACTTTCATCACCAGCGCCATGGAGTACATGTTGATGCCGCTCATCAGGATGGTCATGAAGGCGAAGCTGATCGCAGAAAAAGCGCGCGCTGGGTTGCCGAAACGCAAATGGAGATATCCAGGCACGGAATAGGTTTTGGAGATGTAATAGAACGGCATCATGACCAGACCGAGAAATAGCATCGCCGGTATGGCGCCGATCCAATAGGCGTGCAGTGCGAGGATGCCATATTGATACGTCGAGCCGGCCCAGCCCATCATCTCGAGCGAGCCCAGGTTCGCGGATATAAAGCTCAGGCCCGCGATCCATGCGGTCATCTCCCTGCCCGCCATGAAAAATTCTTTGCTGGTCCTGGTAGAACCCCGCACGTAAAACCCGATAAAAAGCACCGCGACGAAGTAGACAGCGATAATCGCCACATCCACCGTGGACAAATGAATCAGCTGTGTCTTCAGTGTTCCTCCTCTAATGGACGCCAAAGAAAAGTATCTTCGCTCCGGGCTTGTCGAAAGTTGCGTCGATCCTGGCTCGGCCGTCGGCATCCAGTGATACGCTTACCCCTTCGTTGGTCCAATGTTCAGCCGCGACTCTATGGCGCGTGATGTATTGGTACGTCCCGCGTTCGGTGGCAAAAAGGACTACCGCGCCGCGCCCCGTCGTAGCTGAAAGCTTCTCGTGGATCTCGGGGCCGGCAGAAACAAGACCAGTCACCACAGGATCGCTCTCCGTGATATCGTCGCGGACTTGCTTGTATCTGGCCAGGGCACTGCCGATGAAGGCAACCCCCGAATCAGAAACACTGAGCAAGTCTCCCCATATTCCATTCTGCCCCAGGATCAGCGAGGCGACGTCCACCTGCTGCCACTGCTCCGGATCATCGGGAAAGTAGTGAGTAAGGAACAAAATGGAGGGAATCCACTTATCAAACGTTAAGGGCGATCGGGCAATCCAGGTGCGCGCTGCGCCCTGGTAGAAAAACAGGTTGGAGTTGGTTTGTGCAAGATCGATGGGGACGTCATAGCTCTGGTAATAAGGCCCATTGTTGATGAGGAAGTATTTACCTGACGCTAGAAACGCCAGGCCCATCGCCCGACCGGCTTCGGTCACGTCGAAGTCAACAATCGTTCCCGGGACCGCCACGGCGACTTTGTCCGCTACCCGGCTCATGTACTGAACCAGTTGAAATGCATAGGAGTCTGAACGCTCCTGAGCAGTGTTGCTTTCGTCGCCATGATCATGGTGTGGGTCGTTGCATCCGTACTGTGCAATCGCGTCCCACTTGAAATAGGTGACGCCAACTTCGCGGGCAAGGCGAATCAGTTCGTCCGCGAAGGCATCGGCGTAGCCGCTCACCATGCACATCTTATAGCTCGGCTCCGTTTCCCAGACTTCCTGGGGCTCGCCCACTTTACCATCCCAGGACATGCGCCATTCCGGGTGCTCTCGTACTACGTGGCTGGAGATGGCGGCCGTAGTGGGTCCAAACCATAAACCCAAATGCATACCGTAGCCATCCAGCTTTTGCTTGACGGCTTTCAGACCGTCGGAAAAGCGCTTGCTGCTGACGGTCCAATCTCCGGTCTTTTCATACCATCCCGTATCCAGCACAAAAACATCGATGCCCATCCGGTGAGCCACGTCGATCTCTCTGAGGATGCGATCCTCATTCATCGATGCCAGATACGGCTTGCCGTTCCACCACTTGTTGCGTTCCTGAAAATTCCAGGTGTTGTAGAAGATATAAGGCTTCCTTGTGTTCGGGTTCTGCGTCATGTACTTGAGCACATAGCGGCGGTAAAGCGAAGCGAGTTGATCGATTCCGCCCTGAGTTGCTGCGGTCTCCATCCAAATCGACTGCCACGAATGGTTGCCATCAAGCTTTTCTCCAGGAAGATAGTTACCCTTCACAGCTTCCAGGCGCACCGTTCGATCGCCACGCAGCCGATAACGGAGAAACGCATCCGGAACCTGCGAGCCATGCTCGTAAGCCAGCATGAAGCTGCGGTGGTTATTGCTGGCAGCGATCATCGGGCCCATCAAGGTGCCACCATCCTGAAAATACCTGTCGTCGATATTCCGTTCGGAAATTGTGTAACTGTGAGTTAGCTGCGCAAAGTTCGACAGTGTCACTTCTTCCGCGGCCGGCAGTTGGTTGAAAGAAGTTTCCAGGTAACTCAGTCTGTTTGCCCCGCGCGCAGTCAGTGTTCGCGCTTGATCGCTCTTGAGGGTGTAGCGAAAACGAATGACGGGCGTTTCGTTGTTCACCTGGAACTGGATCAGAAGTTGAAGATGAGGATCTTGTGCGAGCTTTCCGGCAAAGGAATATTCGGTGGCTCCGTTGTCGAGATGAATCGGAGTTCCAATGGGGAAGAAATGAAAAACCGTGGCCGGGACCTGCCTGGTATCGATGGAAAAGACTGGCGGAGCGAATCGGTATTCGGGCCCGGTGTGCGTTGTGCGATAAGCCCAAAGACATCCCTGCGCACACGAAAGAGTGAGTTGCAGTTGATTGGTCTGGATGTCAGCATTCGCTGCGTACGAGGGGATGGCGAAGAGCGGGAAGCAAGCGACAGCTAACCTCTTTATCCAGCACAGATACATTATGTCGCCACCACGATTACGATTTGCTTGACTCGCGTCGATCCATGTGAGTCCGGTTCTGGCCATTTGTCAAGGCGATACCGTGTCTCAAGTTCCTCGTTTTCGGGCCAATGAATTGCGGTAGCCTATGTTTATGGATATGCAGAGCCGTCCCGAACTCGAGGACCTGGTAAAGTACGACGTGGACAACACCGCCTACCAGTCCCTCGAGGAAAACGTTGAGCACGCAGTTTCACTGCTGACTGTGCACGGCACGTGGGTTCTAGAGCACCGCGCCGAGAGCGTCGAACAATAGGCGCTGAAGCCAGGAAACCGCAGATTTCTCCACTACTCCTGATGTGGCTTTTGTGTCTTCAAAGAAAAGGCGGGATTTCGTACTGCATCCTTCGCAGGAAAACGCGCCGCGCTGAGGGGCAGCACTTCGCCGCCATGCACTCCGGCCCTGATTAACCAGAATGCTGGCGGGAGAAAGTGGAAGCAAACGCCCCATCCTCTTCCGCGTAGTTCACATGTTCGGAAACGATACCGGGCAGTAACGTTGGATTTATGATTCGCGATTTACGGCTCAGCAGCCGTAATGACGGCCTTCTTCCGGCTGTGACTCCCAAGGATAGGTCTGCAGTGGTGTGAACGTCCGATGGAAGAATTCATCGTCGACGATATAAGTTTCGCCGTTTTCGCCTTTCACAATCCAGTCGCCTTTTGACACATTGCAAACACCAGTGTCCGTGGCGATCGATTTGGAATACTCGCACTGGGTCGCCTCTACGATCAGCGGCCGAAGCGTACGGAATGTACTCATGAAGTCCCCCTTGGCATACAGAGCCAATGCCCCTATGAAAGGACTTTTTTCGTAAGGAAGGCGATGCGGATTTGTTAGGGATTTGTAAGGGCCGGCGTAAGTCGCTTAGAATCCGTAGTTTTTCTTGCGCAAGGCATTTTTGTACTGGTCGCGAGCTTTCTTGGCAGCGGCTTCGGCATCATGTTCGGTAAAACCAGCTGCATCCCACTTTTCCATCTCGACCATGGAATGGTCATCGTTGGCCAGAGCCTCTTCGGCTCGTATGGCGGCTACCCAGGCGTCAATGGCCTGCCTATATTCTTGCAGCAGTTGATCAAAGTTTTTGGCTTGCATGGTGCAGTGAATGTATGGCAGCCCACAGCCAGCGTCAATGGCGCCGGTGACCGATTCACGAAAGATTGACAGACGAGTCCTCGCGACTCCGAGGGGAACGTACCGCGCTTTCCAGCGGGATCGGGTTTTCAAACCCACGAGGACTCACTGTCGAAAATAAGGCTGCAACCTCCAGACTTTGAGTGGGTGGCCCAGGTCTCGCTTTTGAGACCTGGGTGTTCCGGCTGGGACCATTTACGGGGAGAACCCGGGTCTCAAAAGCGAGACCTAGGCCGCCCACTCAAAATTCGTCCGCGCCAGTTTCATCGTCTTAGGCGTGCTGCGGGCCCATGGGTACTCCGGTATCTAATAAATAAATTCCGGGGCATAACGAAAAGCGGATTTGTTCATTACAAGGGGGATGCCACGTCTTACCAATCCCGGTTGAGTTGCAAATCCATTCCCCGATTGGACCGACCCCTCAGATTGCACTACCTCTAATGCAATCCGCATTCGGGCTGCACCGTTTTGACCGGATGAAGAGATATTCACCCCTGGGAGATGCAGGTGGTGTATCTTTTCTCCACGAAAGTTGTGGACCAGAGTGACGTCGCAGAACGGGTGTGACCTACCGGCAAGTTGTGATGAATCTCGGGGTTCTTCAAGCACGTGGGCCAGGTACTAAATGTAAACTTCTCCCAAAATCAAACTTGCCGCAGGGTCTCAAAGTTTCGCTAAGAGGCGTTCGCTGTGAAGCCTGTTATCCGTTTGTCCGCTCTTGTTTTCGCCGGGTTTTGCTGCCAGTGCTCATTTAGCTGGGCGCAGACGGCGAGCGTTCATCCTAAGCCCTCTCGCGCCGCCAGCCACGCGGCTCCCCCTGAGAATACGGTCGTCATTCCCGGGCCCTTGCGTTCTTTCCTGCGCATGGCGGGCATCAGCCAGCAGATAGCTCCCAACGATGTGTTGCCCCTGGTGGCTCGCAACGCCTACGCGACCGGCTACCTAAACGGTGTGCCGACCGAGTATCTGCATCTGCTCGAGCGCTACCTGCACCAGGCGCGAGAGCTGCAAATGATGGCCGGTTCGAACGGCACCCTACGGATCGCCAACTGTGCCGACGCGGAGCCCTTGTTGAGTATCCTGGGCTACCACGCCCGGCCGGCCTGCGGCCAAAAGGGTTCCACCCTGATGACCTCCGATCCGGAACGGGCTTTCCTTACCACCGACTCTGGTTTCCCTCTCACCGCGCTGGAGGAGGCACTGGAAAAGGGCGAGGTCTTCACCTATGCGTTTCCCGAATCTCGCGTCCCCGTGCTTTTCGGTGAGAACGAGTGGAAGTCGCTCAGCAGCGCCAAGAGCAGGGGGTCGCAAACCCTCGTCGACATCCTGCTCCGCGAGCCGGCGATCGACCGGCTCTATTGGGCGATGGCCAACACCGACGCGGAAACCCGGACCGCGTTAGCGCGCGCGCCTGGCCTGGGGAAACTTCTGCCGTATGGACCGGTTCTTGATTTCTACGGGACCCAAATCTACATCCGCGGCGGCCGCGTGATGGTGCCAGGAGGGAACGCGGCCGAGACGGGCTGGAGAGATCTGGTGGGCGCCAGTCCCAGGTCTCCGGGGGATTTTGTCCTTCGCCTGGTAGATGAAGACAACGGTTGGCTAGCCGTTTATTTCGATACCCTGGCGCGGGTGAACCCGCAGCAGCAGGCCTACCTTACGGCATCTCCGCGCTTGCACCGGTTGTACGATGCCTTTCGCGAGCCCGATCCCAAGGCATACCCGGCGCGGGCGGTCTTTCGCAAAGCTCCGGCGCTCCTGATGCTCTTTACCCGGGTGCAGTGGGGGGCCGACGGGGAACCGCGTATCCCCGGCAACCTCGATGTTTGGAAGCAGATCCTGGCGGAGAAAAGCGAACCGAAGGCTGCCCATGATTGGGGCAGGCGCGCACGGGGATGGAAACGGCCGGAACAATTGCTGGAAGCTATGGCCGCGTTCTCTCGCCTTGATACCGAACAGGGGCCGCTGCAAATTTATCTCATGCTGAACGAGATGGACAGCAGGCGCGCTGCGGATAAGCGTCTGGCGCCCGAGACCGTCCTCTTGCTGGCCCGTAAATTTCCCCAGCTGAGTAACTGGTACCTGACCTTTTCGGAGTTCCCTGAATTGGACGACACCTCGATTACCCAGTTTGTGAAGGTGGCGGACACCATCGACGGAATGCACGACCACAGTTTGCGCGGCAACGCCATGGGAATGCTGCAGGCGAACCTGGGGATCTGGCAAATTCTGGCTCGCCAGGGTGAAATTCACAGCGTTGATCTGAACCAATCGTGGCAACAGGCCATTGCACCTTTCTCCGGCGTAAATTCTTTGGCGCAACTCTTCGACGCCGGGCATGGTTCTCTCAAAGCCGTCATGGTGGCCAGCGGCAAAGCTAACCTCTCGCAAGGCGAATTGATCGATCTGCTGGCTGGCCCCCCGCAGGACACTGCGGAAGGGCAACGCATGCGCCAGGAAATGGCCGCCCGCATCCGGACGGTGCTGGATGATCAACGCCTGGTGTCGCTCGACACCCTGTTCTCACTCGGGGACGGACTCAACAAGATGGCCGCCGGCGCTGCTCCGGCAAGTAACTTACTTCCCCTGGCTAACGAGCTCCGCGAATTTGAGCTGCCCCGTCCCATCTTTACGGAAAGCGAAAAAACCGAGTGGGCGCCTGGCGTTTACGCCAACCGTCATGCCGAGCTGCAGGTGCATGTCGATATCACCAAGGTAATCAAGACCCCGGGCTCGAAGTCGCAACTGGAAGCGGCACGGGGGCAGCTCACGCCGTTCCTTCGCGATGCGCTGGTAGGTTTGAACTACGCCTACTACGAGCCGCCAGGGGCCCAACTGCTGCACAACAACCCGCTGTTTGTGCGCTCCCACGACTTTTCCGGCGAAACCATTATGGGGGTGACCCAGCTCTGGCAGGCTCCGGAATTGTTCAACCAGGGCTCACCCGCCGGCGGAGGCGCCTACCTGGTTGGTTCACTGGCCGAGTTGCCCTATGTCCTGGCCACGACCGAAGAGGACTTTATCGCTCCGAAAAATGTGCAGGCACTGATATGGAAGGAGGTCACTGCAGATCTGCTGGTCAGCGCAACCCTGCCGCGCTGGTGGAATGTGACCCGCAACGAACTCCATGCGGTCGCTCTTTACCAGCGAGCCGGCGAAGAGCTTGTAACCGCAGCGGTGGCAAACCAGGAACTGCGGGGCAAGGTGCTCGAAATTCTCGCCGAACGCCTGCCTGCGCAGCGGCTGGGTCAAGTGGAGCAAGCGTTGCAGTCAGGCGATGAAGCGGCCAGCCTCTGGCCGTTAACGCCGGCCGATACCTTTCACCTTGCGGCGGAGTTTCGCCAGAAATATCCCCAGGATTCGTTAGGAGCTGCGGGCTCGGAATTGGATGTCCTCAGCCGTCAGTATCCGGCGGAGGTTAACCTGCAGCGTCTTTCCCGTGACTTTGGCACGCCTCATCCGGTGCTGGCCCAGAACTACATGTGCGAGCTTCTCAACGTGCAGCCGTTTCCAGCCTTCGGTGGCAACTCCAGCCGGCTATTGGGCGAGTCATGGGATTCAAGCAATCTCTATTGGGCGCGGCTGGCAGACGAGAAGGGCTACTCACCGGTCGTGCTCAATCGCCTGGTCCCGGAGCTGACCCGGCACATGGTGGCTAATATTTTTGCCACCGACATTGAGGATTGGCCGGCGTTGACTCGTGCCATGAGAGAAACCGGCGAAGAGTTTCGCCAGGGCAAGATCGTGTTGCCGCAGGTGACAGAAGCTTTCTCCCCCGGCCAGGAAAATGGCGTACAGGTGCAACAATCCCGGGCTATCTCCGCGCCGGCGGAAAATAAATAAAGGCGTACAGGACACACTATGGCTAAGCGACAGCTTCTCTTTATTCCGACCGTACTCGCGCTCTTCTTTGTCGGCGGCCGGTTGACCGGGGCCCAGGATGATTCGACCAACATCCGGGTCAACGTCGATCTGGTCCAGCTAAACGTAGCCGTAACTGATAACAAAGGAAACTATGTTTCCGGCCTCGCCCCGGAGAACTTTTCCATCACCGAGGACAAGATTCCGGAGAGACTTGCGACTTTCGAAGAAGGCAACGAGGGGCCGAGACAGGTGATTCAGGCTCCGCCCAACGCGCCCGGCGGCAAAACGCCGGCGCCCGTTAAATCGACGCCTAAAACGATCGCTCCCATGGTGGCATCCAACATGGTGGACAAGGGTTACTCCGCATCGCCCAGCGACGGTTCACCGACTATGCAGTCGCAGATCTCCGGCGCCAACGTATTCGTTCTATTCGATACCAGCAACTACATGTATCGGGGCTTTGTGTTTGCGCAGGACGCCATCACGGATTTCATTCGCTCGTTAGAAGGGGCGAACAAGGTCGCGTTCTATTCCTATAGCCGTGATCTTTCGCGCAATTCGGCACTTACCGCTGATAGAACCCAGGTACTGCGTGGGGTACGCAGCACGGTCGCGGGCGACGATGCCGCGCTGTACAACTGCCTCTTGATGACGGTCGAGGACGCGGCTCGTTACAGCGGCCGAAAAGTGGTGGTGGTTTTCTCCAATGGCCCTGACAATGCCAGCCTGGTGCCGCCGGAAGACGTGGCCGAGTTGGCGCAGTCGACCGGCACGATTATTTACATGATCAGCACTCGGGAAGCGCAGCTGGAACCGATTTCGACGGCTGTCTTTGAGCGCATGAGCAAGGCGACCGGGGGCAAGGCCTATTTCGCCCGCAGCTGGGGAGATGAAAAGAAGGCGTTTGCCTTTATCCAGGAGGATCTGGCGCACCTCTACTCGCTCAGCTACTATCCGCAGCCCAATCCCAGCACCGGTTGGCGCACGATCACGGTCAAGCTCGTCGGCAAAGACATGCAGAAGTACCACATCCGCACCCGGGCCGGGTATCGGCTGCAGCAGGCCCACGCAGCGGCCAACAACTCCGCGGAGTTGGAGGCGGTTCAAAAGTAGGTGGCCGGCCGCGCCCGGCCCTCGAAGGCTAAGGCTTGAAGTCCGTGCGTTTGGCGGTCTTTTCACCACAGGGAGCCGGTCCCTGAGATCCTGCCCCCGCGGCAACGGAATCGCTGCAAGTGAGCAGGTTGGGCTCGTTCATCACCAAAATCGCCGCCTGCTCGAGGGTGACGTCTCCCGCCTCGGGCTGGAACTTTGAGCGCTTGTCGTCCTGTTGCAGTGACACGCTTTTGAACAGCAACGCGTTACCTTCAAGGTGGACGTGGATCTGGGATAACTCCCAATAGGACGGGCCGACCTGTTGCTGCTCCAGGGCGAAGGAGCTTTTCTCTTTCAGTCTTCCCAAAAGGCCCCCGCCAAAGGTGACATCGTGGAAAAGGTGGCCCTTGATTTTGCAGATCCGGTGTTGCTGGTTGTCGACCACAAGGTCGCCGGTCATGCTGCTGAACACACGCGCTTCCCGCGTAGGCGGGTGAAAGCCGGGCGCAGGGTCAAAATGCAGTGAGGTCGTGTTTGCGGTCGATCCGGTTTGGGTCCAGATAAAAGCTTCGGGCAACAGCTTTAACAGGTCATCGATCTGACGGTCATCGTGATTGGCCTCTTCGACCTGTTTGTTTTGAGCCTTGGTGTCGTGCATGAATTTCTCAATCAGCTCGCGCTGCCGGGCCTCAGGCAGCTGCTGGGCGTCCTTCTCAAGGACGCGTTCGACATTGCCTCGTTGCGTGGCCGCAACCCACTGCACAAGGTGCTCCTTGGGCTTATCGCTCTCCTCCAGGTAAATCCAATTGGAGTGGTCGTTCTGGTCGGCTTTACGTTCTACGTCTACAACCTGCTGGATGATCTGCTGCGGGCTCTGAGCGTGAAGACTGGGAAATGAGAGCGCGAGCAAGCCCACCGCAACAAGGTGGGTCCATCGTTGGGTCATGTGACTACCTTTACCGACCAAAGTTACGGCCTTTTGATGCAACAGCTTCGCGGAACGGTTCGCCAGAAATCTGAAGCTGTGGGGACCTGGCTTGTCCAAACCGGATCAATATGCCATTAGCCACTTCTTCTTCGGCTCTTTTTTGGAAGTCTTTTTCGACGGGAGGGTCGCTGGGCCTACCTGAGGAAGATGAAAATGGCGCGGGCGAATATTGAGTGGGTGGCCCAGGTCTCAAAATATCGACAAGGTCAACTGCTGGAAGAGCAATTCTGCGATGCCCGCACCTTGATGAGAGGCCGATTCTGGATGGTATTCGTCGCCTCCTCAACGATCGGAACGATCTTTGGGAGATGCAGCTGCTCCAGGGTGCCTTGCCGATGAGTGACGTTCAAGACGCAGCGCGCCGCGCTCCAGGAGCAAGGCGGCAAAAATATGGTAGGCACGAGGAGACTCGAACTCCTGACCTCTACCGTGTCAAGGTAGCGCTCTAACCAACTGAGCTACGCGCCTGCGCCGTGCATCTCGCTATCATATCAAAAGCTCATGTACCATCAAGATTTCGGGTCGCCGCCACGAAGATCGGAACGCCTTGCTGAAAGAATTGCGCGCAGCTCCCAACCTGCTTACGTTCCTGCGCCTGTGCCTCATACCCTTTTTGGTCATTGCGGTTCTTGAGTCCCACTACAAGACGGCCCTCTGCCTGTTCGTGGTAGCCGGGTTGAGCGACGGCCTGGATGGCCTCGCGGCACGAGTATTGAAACAGCAGACGCAAATTGGTCAATACCTCGACCCTGTAGCCGATAAGCTCCTGCTGAGCACCTTATTTCTGGTCCTTATGCACCAGGGCCTGGTGCCGCGCCGGGTTACGGTGCTGGTCTTCAGCCGCGATTTGGGTATTCTCATCATCGCCTCGTTGCTATATATCAGTCTCGGCATGCGTGACTTTCGCCCCAGCATCTACGGCAAAGCGAACACCTGCGCGCAGATCCTGGCCCTGCTTACCGTCCTGCTCTGCCAGGTCTTCGCACCGCTTCCCCTTACCATGCTGCGTACTATGGCTCTGGATGCGACTGCCCTGCTCACCATCGTTTCCGCCTTGCATTACGCCTGGCGCACCGCCCGGCGGCTCGCCGTCGCCGAGGCAAAAGTTTGAAAAAATCGCTTTCAATGACAAACTATTGCCAGCACTAGGCTCGCGGTTTAACTTTACTGAAACAGTTCGCTCCCCGAGCCTCAACAACGCGCTCGGGCAGAACTGTGGTTTTTAGAAGGCCCCCTAATGTCTGAGACGATCCAAGCACGAGTTCTTCGAGTGATTGCCACCACCCAAAGAATTCCCCTCGAGAAGGTCAAGCCTGATAGCACCTTCGAAGAACTGGGCATCGATTCGATGGACAGCATCAACATCCTGTTCGACCTCGAAAGTGAGTTCGACATCGAGATCAAAGACGAAGACGCGAAGAAGATCAGGACCATTCGCGAAATGATCGACGGTGTCACCTACCTGGTGGATTCCAAGCAGAATCCCTCCGCCCAGACCGCGACCGAATAAGTTTGGTACCCTCGAAACAGTCCTCTATGAAAATGGTGTAGATGCGAGTTGTCATATCATGAATGGGCGTCATCAGCGCTCTAGGCCTTGACCAGCAACAATTCTGGCAGGCACTTGCCGCCGGTGAATCTGGAATCGGGCCGATCCCGAACGACGTCGGGCCGGTTGCCGAAATGGGCATGAATCAGGTTCGCTTCAAGAACGGCGCCGCCGTGCGTGGCTATGACGCCGACACCTACTTTTCCCGCAAAACGCTCAGTTTCATGGACCGTTTCGCGCAATTCTCCGTAATCGCCGCCCGCGAAGCAGTTTCCATGGCTGGGGTCGAATGGACGGACGAACTACGCGAGAGCGCGGCCATCATTACCGGTTCCTGCATGGGCGGCCGGTTTACCGAAGAAATTGGCTATTGGGAACTCTTCCACCACGGCAGGCACCGGGTCCATCCGCTCACCATTCCGCTGGGCATGAGCAACGCCGGCGCCAGCCACATCTCCATGGAGTACGGCCTGCATGGCCCGGCCTATACCATCTCGACCGCCTGCTCCTCTTCGGCGCACGCAATTGGTAACGCACTGTGGATGGTGCGATCCGGGGCAGCACCTCTGGCCATTGCGGGCGGGAGTGAGGCGCCGCTCTTCCTGGGTGGATTAAAGGCGTGGGAGGCGATGCGTGTGGTCAGCCCGGATACCTGTCGCCCCTTTTCCGCCAACCGTTCGGGAATGATCCTGGGAGAGGGCGCCGCGATGCTGGTGATAGAGCCGTTGGACCGGGCGTTAGCGCGCGGTGTGAAGCCGCTGGCGGAGATCGTGGGCTTCGGCATGTCGGCCGATGCATGCCATGTGACCCAGCCTTCCGCCGAGGGCGCTGCTCGTGCGATGCGTGGTGCGCTGCGCGACGGCGGTTTAGCTCCGGAGCAGATTGGTTATATCAACGCTCACGGCACTGCAACTGAGGCCAACGACCGGATGGAAGCAGCGGCAATCCATGATGTCTTTGGTGCTCACACGGCTGCGTTACCCGTCAGCTCGACCAAGTCGATGCACGGTCACACATTGGGCGCAGCGGGAGCGATCGAAGCGGTCGCCACGATCCTCGCTTTGCGCAACGGAGTGCTACCGCCCACGGCTAACTACACCGCACCGGACCCGGAATGTGAGCTGGACGTGATTCCGAACCAAAGCCGCGTTGCCCAGGCAGAAGCTGCCTTGTCGCAGTCATTCGCCTTCGGCGGCCTGAACGCCGTCCTCGCCTTCCGCGCCTGGCACTAAACTCGCTGCGGAAAAGCCAAGAATCGGCCGGTATTCTCACTCACCGGACCCTTTTCTCTCTTTTCTCTCACTTTTTGCATACTTTTTTCGACGGTCTTCCGAGGCCGGCAACGAAGCAGTCCCGGAGGGACGGGACAACCTGTAGCCCGGCACGTGAGTGCCGGGTAGGATTAGATTTATGAGGTGAGTCCCGAAGGGACGGCACAAAGAGTCCAGGCCGCTGCGGCCGAAGACGCTAGTTTCGCGCCATTTTCTCAAACACGTCCAGGGTGTATTCCAGGTCAGCTTGCGTATGCGCTGCAGTCACGCATAGGCGGAGCCGGGCGGAGTCCTGAGGAACCGCCGGGAAGAGCACTGGGGTCGCCAGAATGCCGTGGTCGCGCAGCCGCCGGGCGAATAGCCCCGTAGTCGTCTCGTCATTGAGAATGACCGGGATGACCGCCGTCTCCGACAACCCAGTGTCATAACCCAGCGAGCACAAACCACTGCGCAAAAAGTCTGCATTGTGCTTGATCTTTTGTACCCGCTCAGGCTCTTCCTTCAAGATCGCCAGACCTTCGCGGATCGCGGCGACTGCTGCCGGGCTCAACGCTGCGGAAAAAATGAACGGCGAAGCCCCATGTTGCAGGAAGATCGCCAGCTCCTGGGAAACAGCAGCAAAACCACCCGTCGAAGGGATCGACTTGGCCAGCGAGCCAGTCCAGATGTCTACTTCATCGGTCGCGATGCCAAAATGCTCATCGGTTCCACGGCCACAGGCTCCCAGCACCCCGGAAGCATGCGATTCGTCGACCAACAGAAAAAAACCGAATTCCTTCTTCACTTCCAGAATCTCGGGCAAATGGCAGACGTCACCGTCCATCGAAAAAACGCCATCCGAGATAACCAAAGTACGGTTAGCCTGGCATCCGTTTTGCAATTCCTGACGCAAGGACGAAGCATCGTTATGGCGGAACCGCTGCAACTGAACCCCGGCAAAGCGGCAGGCATCCGTGAGGCTGCGATGGCAGAGCGAGTCCATAATGACCCGATCCGCTGGACCGAGCAGCGCGCCGAGTACCGCTACATTGGCTAAATAGCCAGAGCTGAAGGTGATGGCGGCTTCCGTGCCTTTGTAAGCCGCGAGGTCCTTTTCCATCTGGATGTGCTGGTCGGTGGTCCCGGTAAGCAGCCGGGCTCCGCCGGTGCCGGTGCCGTACTTCCGGATCGCTTCAATGGCAGCGGCGTCAATACGCGGATCGCCGATGAGTCCCAGGTAGTCATAGGACGAAAGCATAAGCATGGAGTGGCCGTCCGCCCGCACCGTGGGGCCGGTTCTGCCCTCCAAGGGAATCTGGAACGGATACGCATCGTGCGTGCAGGCAAGAGCGGTAGTCTCGAACAGGCGCCGGGCGCGAGCATCGATGAGGTCGTTTTTACGGAAATTCCACCGCTTATCCGCGCTGAAATATCCGTTAAATGACTTACCGGAGGAAGAAGGAAATCCTGCTGTTCCGTGGTGAACTTGTGATTTCGTCTCGGTCGGAGTATCCATTTATTTAACTGACTATAGTGCAGGATCGGGGCATTGGGAAGTCCGGAGTTGCTGTCCCGCCACGGTTTATAGCATTTATTACATTGCGGATATCTCTTTTTGCCCATCCCCCATGGGCCGGGAAGACGCAAAAATGCTCTAATTGTCATAAGGATACGCAGACCGTCGCGGCATCCTGGTAGCCGGAGTCCAACATATGTCGTCCAGCGCGTCACTCATCAGTCCGATCGCGGTACACAACGCACACCCCGCGGCGCTGCTGAGAGACAAGTTTGGCCGGACCATTACGGATCTCCGCGTTTCCATCACCGACCGCTGCAACTACAAGTGCGTGTACTGCCGGACCGGCTCCGAGGGAGCCCAGTTCGCCGAATTGGCCATGCAGGATTACCTGCGCATGATTCGGGTCTTCGTGCACCTGGGTATCGAGAAGGTCAGGCTGACCGGGGGCGAGCCTCTGCTGCGCAAAGACATCGTCTCGCTTGTGGCCCGGCTTGCCGAGCTGCGCACCAACTCGACCGCAGAACCTCTGGACCTTGCCATCACCACCAACGGGCATCTGCTGGCTCAGATGGCCTCTCCGTTGGCGCAAGCCGGCCTTAGCCGCATTACGGTCAGCATGGACGCGGTCGACTCTGCAACCTTTGCCCGCATTACCAGGGTGCCGGGCAGCTTTGAAAAAGTGCTGGCCGGGGTGCGCGCAGCCCAGCGAGCCGGCCTGGGGCCGGTCAAAGTGAACTGCGTGCTGCTACGCGGCTTTAACGACGACCAGATCATCCCCTTCGCCCGCTTCTCGCGAGACGAAGGCGTGATCGTTCGTTTTATCGAGTTCATGCCGCTGGAAGAAGATCGCCTGTGGACACCGCAAGTGGTGGTGCCGCTGGCGGAGGTGGTCGAGAAACTGAACAGCTTCCGGCCCCTCGTGGCTCTTGCTGCCAACAGCCCCGGTGAGACCGCGCGGCGGTATACCTTCGACGACGGGGTAGGGGAAATCGGCATCATCGCACCCGTATCGCAGGCCTTTTGCGGAGCCTGCAGCCGCATACGCCTGACTTCGGATGGCAAAATCCGAACCTGCCTTTTTTCCCACTTCGATCACGATCTTTATGGCGTGCTGGCGCGGGGTGGGTCGGATGAGGATCTCGCTGCCTTTATTGAGAAGACGGTCGAGACCAAAGAGGCGCGCCATCACATCGGCGAGCCTGGCTTCCTGAAACCTTCGCGTAGCATGGTCCATATCGGAGGCTAGAGGCGAATCCCGGCTCAGTCAGATATGGTCGATGATTCCTTTCCAGCGCGTTCGCCCCTGCCCAAGGACCTGAGGGTCTTCCACGACGTAGCGCGTGCACTCACCTCCTCGCTCGATCTGGATTCGATCCTGGGCGCCATCATGCAGCAGATGGAGCAGTTCTTTGAGCCCGAATCCTGGTCATTGCTGATCGTGGACGAAGAACAGCAGAATCTCTATTACGCGGTGGCCGCGGGAAAATCTTCTGGCGACCGCAATCTGCGGGTTGACCTGGGCGAGGGCATCGCCGGCTGGGTCGCGCAGCACGGAGAGGCGGTGGTCTTATCTGATCCGGGCGCCGATCCCCGTTTCTCCGCCTATGCTGGTTCGGTGCGATGCGCCATCTGCATTCCACTCCGCTCCCGCGATCGCACCCTGGGCGTCATCGAGTTGGTGAACTATCGCCCGGCTACGCTGACCACGGAAACAACAGCCTTCCTTCGCGTACTGTGCGATTACGCCGCGATTGCCATTCAAAATGTACGCGCCGTGGAACGCATTCAGGAGCTGACGATCACCGATGACTGCACTGGGCTTTACAACTCGCGGCACTTGTTTTCGGTGACGGAAAGCGAGCTCGAGCGTTCTCGCCGCTTCAGTCTTCCCTTCAGCCTGATCTTTATCGATCTCGACCATTTCAAGCGGGTCAACGACCTCTATGGCCATCTGACCGGCAGCAGGCTGCTGTCCGAAATTGCCCGGACCATCAAGCAGAACGTGCGCGGTATCGATTCCGCCTTTCGTTACGGGGGAGATGAGTTTATTGTTCTATTGCCGCAAACGGGCAAAGATGCGGCGCTTGAAGTAACCCAGCGGCTCTTGCACTCGCTGCATGAGACAAGATATCTGTTATCCGAAGGATTGGAACTGCGGATGCTGGCTAGTTTCGGAATCGCCAGCTATCCGGAGGACGGCAACACGATCCAGGAGATCATTGGCGCTGCTGACGAGATGATGTACCTGGTGAAAAACTCCTCACGGGGCAACATTGCCGTCGCTCAGCGCGGTTTTATTCACGAAAGGTAAGGATGGCGCAACAAAGTAGACGTCTTCGAATGGGGATGGTTGGGGGCGGTGCGGGTTCGTTTATCGGGCCTGTTCATCGCATGGCAGCGGAGTTGGATGGTGACATCGAACTGGTCGCTGGAGCGTTCAGTCAGGACCCGGCGCGCTCGCGCCAGGCAGGCCAGACCTATCACATAAGCCCCGACCGGGCCTATGCGAATTATCAGGAAATGATGGAGCAGGAACGCAAGCGCGCGGATGCGATCGACTTCGTCTGCATCGTGACTCCCAATCATGTCCACCTGCCCAGCGCCGTGGCTGCGCTGGAGCATGGCTTTCATGTGATGAGCGACAAGCCGGCGACGGCGACGCTTAAAGAGGCGGAGACGTTGGAGGCAGTGGTCCGCCGCACCGGGTTGCTGTACGGGTTGACCTTTACCTACACCGGATATCCGCTGGTACGCGAAGCGCGCCGGATGACTCGCGATGGCGCTCTGGGGAAGATCCGCAAAGCAGTGGTGCAGTATTCGCAGGGCTGGCTCAGCAGCTCGCTCGAAACCACAGGGCAGAAGCAGGCGGTGTGGCGTTCCGATCCGGGACAGGCCGGTCTGGGCGGAGCCATCGGCGATATCGGGGTGCATGCATTCAACCTGTTGGAATACGTCAGCGGCCGCAAGGTGGCGGAGATCTGCCCCGACCTCTCCTCAGTCGTTGCCGGACGGTCGCTGGATGACGACTGCAACGTCCTGCTCAAGCTCGACAATGGGGCTCCGGGAGTGTTGTTTGTTTCCCAGATTGCAGCCGGCGATCGCAACGATTTGCAGCTCCACCTGTACGGCGAGAAGGGCGGCCTCCACTGGCGGCAGGAGGATCCCAATTACCTCCTCGTGAACTGGGCAGGCAAGCCGAGCGAGACCTTCCACGCGGGCGGCGACTACGTGTCGGCTGAAACTCGCGCGGAGTTTCGTCTGCCGTTGGGCCACCCTGAGGGTTTGGTGGAAGCATTTGCTAACATCTATCGCGACTTCGCGAAGTCGATTCGTGCTCGCTTCAACGACCCGTCCGCGCAACTAAGCGACTTGGTGCCCGGCATTGAAGCGGGAGTGCGCAGCATGGCGTTCGTGGAGCGAGCCGTAACCAACAGCCGCAAGGGGTGGTGCCCACTATGAAAACTGTTAAGGGGCCGGCAATTTTTCTGGCTCAATTCGCCGGCGATCAGAAACCATTCAATAAGCTTGAGGATATTGCCAGGTGGGCAGCGGGTCTCGGTTTCAAAGGAATCCAGATTCCCAGCTGGGATCAACGGCTCTTCGACCTTAAACAGGCTGCCGAAAGTCAGGCTTATTGCGACCAGTTATTGGGCATGCTGAATGACCTGGGCCTCCAATTGACGGAGCTTTCCACCCATCTTCAGGGGCAGTTGGTCGCGGTGCATCCTGCGTACGACCTGCAGTTCGACGCCTTCGCGGCACCCGAGGTAGCGGGTAATCCCAAGGCCCGGCAGGAGTGGGCGGTCCAACAAGTGCTCATGGCCGCAAAGGCCAGCAGGAATTTGAAGCTCACCGCGCATGCCACGTTCTCGGGTGCGTTGGCCTGGCCGTATATGTATCCCTGGCCACAACGGCCGGCGGGGTTAGTCGAGGAAGCGTTCGGCGAGCTGGGTCGGCGGTGGAAGCCGATCCTCGATGCCTTTGAACAGGTTGGAGTGGACCTGTGCTTTGAAATTCATCCCGGAGAAGACCTGCACGATGGGGTCACCTTCGAACGGTTCCTGGCGGCGGTAGGAGGGCATAAGCGGGCAAATATCTTGTATGACCCCAGCCATTTCGTGCTCCAGCAGTTGGATTACCTAGCCTTCCTCGATATCTACCATGAACGCGTCCGCGCCTTCCATGTAAAGGATGCAGAGTTCAATCCCACGGGTCGATCGGGCGTGTATGGCGGATACCAGAACTGGATCGACCGGCCCGGGCGCTTTCGCTCGTTGGGTGATGGGCAGGTCGACTTTAAAGGCATCTTCAGCAAGCTCGCCCAGTACGACTTTCCAGGCTGGGCGGTGATGGAGTGGGAGTGCGCGCTCAAGCATCCCGAAGATGGAGCCCGCGAAGGCGCGCCATTTATCCGCGATCACATTATCCGTGTCACCGAGCACGCCTTCGATGATTTCGCCGCCGGGCAGGCGGACCGTGCGACGAATCGGCGGCTGCTCGGCCTTTAAGACGCTTATGTCATTCCGGCCGCGCAAGAAACCAGAGCCGCTTGAGGAAGCGGCTCTTTACCAGTACGCCGTCGGTGCGCTGGCGCGCCAGATGCGCACAGTGGCTGAGCTAAAACGCCTGATGCGTCGCAAGGTGGAGGAGGGGGAGTCGGGAGAGGCCAAGGTCGCGACCGTAGTGGCGAGACTTTTGGATCAGCATTATCTCGATGATCCTGCTTTTGCCTCTAACTACACCCGCCTGCGCCAGGAAAATCAGGGCTTTGGCAAGCGCCGGGTCCAGCAGGAACTCAGCCACAAGGGCGTCCATGCCGAGCTGGTGGCAAGCACCATCGACAGCGCGTACGCGGAAGTGAGCGAGGACGAATTGGTCCGGCGCTACATTGCGCGTAAGCGTATGGAGAAGCCGAAAGACGATAAGCAGGTCGCCCGCGTGATTCGGCGCCTGGTTGGCGCGGGCTTTTCCTTCGCCATCATTTCTAAAGTCCTCAAAAATTGGGAAGTCGACTGCAGCGAAGCCGACCTGGTACTGCCCGACGACGGAGCTGAGTGAGCATCTATCCCCGCCACAGTCGCCGGGTGCCCCACATCCCCGATTTCCTGTGGAGTTTCGTGGGTTCCCTGAACTTCATGCGCCTTTCCTTAAAGAAAGGCGCACACGCTGATCTCGCTTCATACGCTTGCAGGAAATTCGGGGCATCTCGCTCGTTTTTCGCGAGATGTGGGATTCCGCAGGCCTCCCCCTCAAGCCTCTTGCGGGCGCAATAGAATTGTCATCCCGAGCGCAGCGCAGCGAAGTGGAGGGACCTGCGGTTCTCTCAACCAGCAAACAATGCTGAGTTATGCAACACCCTACCCTTTGTCATCTCGACCGAAGCGCAGCGAAGTGGAGAGATCTCTGTGTGGATGCTCTTTCTTGGAAATGTTTTCCGCAGCCAGTAAGGCCCAATCCGGCTGAAAATTCGTTAGAGTGATCTCACTCTCATGCACAAAACGGCCTTTGTAATCGCCTGCCTATCCACCGGTTTGTCCGCTTACGCGCAATTACCAGCCGATCTGATCCTGGTCCATGGCAAAATCCTGACCGTCGATGCCAAGGACTCGATTGCCCAGGCAATTGCCATCCGTCAGGGAAAAATCGTTGCCGTCGGTTCAGATGAGCAAATCCTTCAACTCAGCGGTCCTCGGGCGAAAGTCATCGATCTTCATGGAAAGACCGCGACGCCGGGATTGATCGATACCCACGCCCATCTTGCGGCCGGCGGATACGAGGAGCTCTACGAAGTCGGTCTCAGTGATGCCGCCACCATCAGCGACGTCGTCAACCGCGTCCAGACGGCGGCCGCAAAGTTGAAGCCAGGGGAGTGGCTCACGGGCGCCGGCTGGGATGAAGGCAAACTGGCGGAGCGCCGCTATGTCCTGGCCTCCGACCTGGATAAAGCAGCGCCGCGCAATCCAGTCTGGTTGATGCATACCACCGGGCACTACGGCGTGGCCAATCATGAAGCGCTGCGGCTGGCGCATATCAACGCCGAGTCGAAAGATCCGCCTGCCGGGACCATCGACCGCGATGCCCAGGGAGCACTCACCGGCGTGCTCAAAGAAGCAGCCATGGACGCGGTGCTGAAGCTTATTCCGGATCCAACCTCGGAGCAGTTGCGCAACGCAATTCTCCACATGGTCGATACCCTGCATCGCGAAGGAATGACCGCGGTGAAAGACCCGGACATCGGGCAACCAACGTGGGACGCCTATCGCCGGTTGGAGCAAGAGATGAAGCTGCCGGTGCACGTCTGCGTGCTGTGGCACGGCGGCACAACGCTCGCGTCGGCGCGCGCTGCCCTTGCTCATATCCAGGCGCTCCCTAGGCCGCCCAATTCTTTAGGGGATGGCAACCTGCTCTCCTGCGGAGCCAAGCTCTACATGGATGGAAGTGGAGGCGCCAGGACCGCGTGGGTCTATCAGGACTGGAATAAGAACTCAACCGGCGTGGATAGCGGCAACCATGGCTATCCCGCAACTAATCCCGATATCTATCGCCAACAGGTACGTCTCTTCCATCAGGCCGGCGTCTCTGTGGGGACCCACGCCATCGGCGATCATGCCATCGACTGGGTGGTCGATACCTACGCCGAAGTATTGAAGGAGAAACCCACACCAGGGCTTCGCCACAGCATCATTCATGGCAACATTCCGACCGATCACGCCATAGACACGATGGCCTCGTTGCAAAAGCAGTACGACGCCGGCTATCCCGAGTCCCAGCCCGGATTTGCCTGGTGGATCGGTGATACCTATGCCGGCAACTTCGGCCCGGAGCGGTCGCTGCGTTTAAACCCGTTCCACACTTATACGGCGCGCGGGATTGTCTGGGGTGGGGGATCCGACTACTCCGTCACCCCATTGCCCGCTCGATACGGCATCTGGGCTTCGGTTCAACGTGAAACCCTGAAGGGAGTCCACGGGAAACAGCCCTTCGGGACCGCGGAGTCAGTGGACGTGCATACCGCGCTTCGTTCCTACACCGCCTGGGCGGCACGGCAGTTATTTCTGGAAGACAAGATCGGCTCCATCGAACCCGGCAAAGAGGCAGATATCGCTATTTGGGATCAAGACATGTACACCATCCCTGCTGCCGAACTGCATAACCTCAAATGCACGATGACCATTTACCACGGGGAAGTGGTCTACCAGGGCCAGTGATGCTCTAAACTTAGAAAATGCAGTACCGCTCTGGTAATGAGATCCGGGAAACCTTCCTGCGCTTCTTTGCTTCGAAGGGTCACCGTCGCGTCCACTCTTCCTCGCTGGTTCCGGCGAATGACCCCACTTTGCTATTCACCAACGCGGGGATGAACCAGTTCAAAGATGTCTTTCTCGGAGCCGAGCGCCGGGATTACAACCGCGCGACAACATCGCAGAAGGTTGTGCGTGCCGGTGGCAAACACAACGACCTGGAGAATGTCGGCTTCACTCGCCGTCACCATACCTTCTTCGAGATGCTGGGTAACTTCAGCTTCGGCGATTACTTCAAGCGCGAAGCGATCGCGTTCGCCTGGGAACTGGTCACCTCGCCGGAGTGGCTCGGACTCCCCAAGGAAAAGCTCTACGTCACCATCTTCAAGGGCGAGGAAGGGATTCCACGCGACGAAGAAGCCTATGAGCTTTGGCGCGAACATGTGCCTGCTGAGCGGATCCATGAGTTGGGAATGAAGGACAACTTCTGGGCCATGGGTGATACCGGCCCATGCGGCCCATGCTCCGAGATCTTCTATGACATGGGGCTCGAAGCATCGGACACGGAAGAAGACAAGCCTTTCCCTGAGGACGAAGCCCGCTACGTGGAGATTTGGAACCTGGTCTTCATGCAGTTCGAGCGTGACAAACTGGGGGAACTGCACCTGTTGCCCAAGCCCTCGATCGACACCGGCGCTGGTCTCGAGCGCATGGCCGCTGTGCTGCAGGGCAAGGTCTCCAATTTTGAAACCGATCTGTTTATGCCGCTGATCGCTCGCGCCGGCGAACTTACCCAGACCGGCTACCAGGATGGACGCGCCGCCACTGACGCGTCCCTGCGCATCATTGCCGATCATTCCCGGGCGGCGACCTTTCTTATCTCCGATGGAGTGCTCCCGCAGAACGAAGGCCGGGGCTACGTCCTGCGCAAGATTCTGCGCCGTGGCATTCGTCATGGGCGAATGCTCGGACAGGAAGAGCCGTTCATGTACCGCATGGTCGACGCGGTTCGGGATGAGATGAAGGGCGCTTATCCGGAGTTGGAGGAGAGCGCCAGCCGTGTCGCCAGGATAGTCCGGGCAGAGGAAGAGCGCTTTGGGCGGACTCTGGCCCTGGCATCGAAACAGCTGGATGCCGCCATCGAGCGTGTGCGCAAAGAGGCGGGAGATAAGCGGCCCATGTTGCCGGGCGCGATTGCCTTCCACCTTTATGAAACTTACGGCTTGCCTCTGGACTTCATGGTGGATGCAACCCGCGATCAGGGCATCGACTTCGATCTGACCGGCTTTGAACGGGCTCTCAGCGAAGAGCAGGTGCGTGCCAATGCTTCCTGGAAGGGCGGCGCCAAGGCTTCCGCCAGCCCGGAATTCCGCACCTTGCCCAAGACGGTCTTCGAAGGTTATCGGCAACTGACCTCACAGCACTGCGAAGTGCTCGCCATCGTCAAGGATGGTGTCGGCGTGCCCAACGCAAGTACCGGCGAGAGCGTGGAGATCGTGCTCGATCACACCTCGTTCTACGCCGATTCCGGCGGTCAGGTGGGCGATACCGGCTGGCTCTATTCTGACGACCACAACGTGATTGTTGGTGATGTTCTCGGTTGTAAGCAGCCGGTGCAGGGTGTTCGCGTACATAAGGTCCATCTGCGTCAGCCGATCGAGCTGGGTAGCTTTGTCGACACCGTCGTGGATGCAGAAACCCGTTCGGCGATTCGCCGCAACCATACCGGCACCCATCTGTTGCACGCTGCTCTGCGCGAGGTTCTGGGTAAACACGTGAAGCAGGCGGGTTCACTTGTCGATCCCGAGCACCTGCGCTTCGACTTCTCTCACTTCACCGGGGTTGCCGACCAGGAATTGGCGGAAATCGAAGAGATCATCAATCGCCAGGTGTTGGCCAACACCAAGGTGGAAACGCTGGAGGATGTTCCCATCGACGTGGCAGTCAACGAATACCATGCCATGGCCCTATTCGGAGAGAAGTACGGCGAGAGGGTCCGCGTGGTGAAGATCGGCGATTTCTCCACGGAGCTCTGCGGCGGCACGCACACAGGCGCCAGCGGAGAAATCGGATTAGTGAAACTGCTCAGCGAGGGCGGTGTTTCTTCTGGAGTTCGCCGGGTAGAGGCGGTTACCGGATTGGGTGCACTCGGCGAATTTCGCCGCGGCCTGCAAGCGGAGGAGTTGCACAATAAACTCTCGGCTCAGGAAGAAGAGATCAAGAAATTACGCCGCGATCTCGACCAGGCGCGGATGAAGTCCGCCTCAACCTCGGTCGCGTCGGCTGCCAGCCAGGCTGTGGCCGTGGAGGGAATTCAGGTTCTGGCACAAAGGGTCGACTCGTTGGATCGGGGGCAGTTGCGCACTCTGGTGGATAATCTCCGCAACAAGCTCGGTTCGGGAGTCGTCGTTTTGGGATCCGCGCAGGAGGATGGCAAGGTCGCTCTGATCGCTGGGGTTACCAAGGAGCTGACCGACCGTCTTCCCGCGGGCAAAATCATCAGCCTTCTCGCGCCCAAGGTAGGCGGCAAAGGCGGCGGCAAGCCAGATATTGCAGAAGGCGGAGGCAGCGATATTTCCGCGTTGAGTTCCGCCTTGAACAGCGCTCCCGACGTGATCCGTGAACTGCTAGGAAAGACAGCCCTTAGCGTGTAAAGGAAAAGGGAACCTGCAGGTCTATTTTTCGCGCTGGAACCAATGGTCGGGTGCCCCATCCTTCGCGCGTTTGCGAAGGGTGGGATAAGCAGAATGTGCGCGAGACGGGACTCGGGTGTAGAGCAGTCTATCCCACCCTTCGCCGCGAAGGATGGGGCACCCGATCGTGGGTTCTCGCGCAACGAAGAAAAGACGAACCATACGCCCGGTTCATTCCCCTCG
>Ga0210391_10000836_pt1 | contig 30103 bp, 32 predicted proteins | sample IncBWC12OmetaG_FD_160573 | JGI IMG/M metagenome (GOLD analysis project Ga0210391, IMG submission 160573) | Forest soil microbial communities from Barre Woods Harvard Forest LTER site, Petersham, Massachusetts, United States - Inc-BW-C-12-O ... | reverse complement strand
TTCGAGCGCTCGCGGACAAGGCCCACATGAGACGCCGCATTCTTGAGTAACGGCGTCGGGATCTCCACATCGACGTGCCAATCGTTTAGAGGCGTGGCACGCAAGTTTTCGAACCTAATCTGCAACGCGTAGTCGTGCAGAACTCCTGACTGCGACTCGACTTGGTAGGTCATCGACAAACGACACGGATACTTGATGCGCGCGGCGACACCTTGTTCCACCAAGACAGCGCCAATCGCGCTTCGCAGAGCCGCCTGCAAGATGCGACGGTCAGCGGCTCGCTCAGGCGCATCAGGAGCCGAACGATCGGTCAACACTCGCTTTTGGCGCAGATCGAACGGCAAGTCCTCCGGGCGGCATCTCGCCTCGGTTGAGAGCGGCTTCGGCAAGTTCGCCTGTTCGGCGCACTTCCGCTTCGCTGTCAAAGGTTAGATAGGCGGGCTCGGGGAGTCTGGCGTGCCTCACGCGCAACGCGTACGACTTCGCGCCGTTTCGGGTACGAACAAAGATCGGCATCTGCATCTCCTGAAGTGGTTAGGCGACGCAGGCGTATGGCGATGCTTTTTATGCTTTTCGGCCGTCAACGGATTGTGTGCCGTAATGAAGTGGTTTTTGCCACCCGGACACACTGGAACGAGCCCTTTTGAGCCCGAACGAGACCGTTTTTCAGCCAAGCCGCAACGGACAGTTCGCGGCCCATTCTTCGATTTTCATCGAAGATTTGGGCCTTGGAGAAAGGGGTTTATTGGAGGCTAGGGTCGGAATCGAACCGGCGTAGACGGCTTTGCAGGCCGTTCTAAGCATTGATTCTTATGGACTTTTTCCGATTTTGCCGCTGAATTTGCCACCTAGGGCCTTTAAACTCGGCTGTTACCCTCGAGACTTCGCACCCTGCGAAACCATTATGCACCTGGATGCTAAGCGGAGGCAGCCCATGGCGATCCGTCTGAAGACACAGCTATCTCGGCGACAAGAATCTCACGGAAAACCCAGTAGGGACCCGCCCGACCTAGGCCCTTTCCGGCGCCGTTCGGAGGAACATGCCTTGTTGATTATTGCCGCCTTCGACCAGAGTCCCGATCCTGACGAGGTCCCGACAAGCCTCCTGAACGTCCCACGGAATTTCCTGCAATGCGTCCGCGACCTCGACGTACGAGACCAAGCGAACGGCTGGCCAGGCTTCCAGCACGCGCCTCCTCAGCGTGCCCAAGTCTAGACTATCGCGAGGGGACGAACCGGATGCGCTGTAGTGCCCAAACAAAAGGATCCTATCGCGCCAGATGACGAAATGACTTTCGCAGCCTGTATCCCGCCAGACGGACGGAAATAGGGTGAGGCCGGTAGCAACCCCTCGGTAGAGCCGCCAGGCCTTCCCGGCGCGAGCATCGACGTTCACGGGAATCTCTTCGTCGCAGCCGCACGGGCAACGAAGCAGGAGCCAGCGCGGTTTCCCGCGCGTGATCAGCACGGCGTCTCCAGGTTCGTTCAGGAGATTCCCGGCGCCAACTCGGGATTCGAGTTCGGCCTTTAGCGATATTCTGAAATTATTCACGACGCTTGGGTGCCGTATTGCCTTGATAATTTGAGGATAAGCTCTTCAGCGAGAACGAACGCCATGGCCCGAACCGTTTCGCGACTAAGCCCCTCCGGCCCGGCTGCGTAATCAATTTCGCCGAGTTGCTTCGGATTACAATTAGATTGAGAAGGCCGGAACTGTCTACGCATTGAGAATCCCACCTGCGGGGAATTGAAAAGTTGAGGCTGGAGGCTGAGGCCCCACTTCTCTGCTCGGGCGATCTATGATCATTAATTTTTAGAGATACACCAGGATCGCATAACGATGCACTGTGGCCAGCCGCGCGCTTTCGATCGCTTTTGGTGCAACGTGGTCTACCGTACATATCGGGGGAAGCTGTTCGACGCACAATAAACAATGCTTCACGACTTTCTCGCGACGAATCGCGCGGCCATAGTTGATCGGTGTCGTCTCATGGCCGCTGCCAGATCCGAGCCAAAGACCGCAAAGCATGACTTGGCCCATGGCATACCGGTTTTCGTCGGTCAACTTATCAGCGTGCTCGCGAGCGAGCAACAGGCAGGGCCTCGTTCCACCAATGGTAAGCACGGCCCAGATGAAAAAGCCTCAAACAAAGAGGTCGGCGATACTGCGATGCTACAAGGGCGTGATTTGCTGGAGCAAGGCTTTACACTCGAGCAGGTGGTTCGAAGCTATGGTGACGTGTGTCAGGTGGTCACAAGTCTGGCATTTGAGACCAGCGCGCCCATTGCGGTCGACGAATTTCGCACGTTGAACCGCTGCCTTGATAACGCGATCGCCGGTGCCGTGACGGAGTACACGCGGCAAAGTGCGTCAACCAACGGGCTCGGCACTGAGACATGGAGCACGCGGCTCGGCCCTCTTGCGCATGAGCTGAGAAACCACCTACAAACTGCAACATTGGTGGTCGCCGCCATCAAAACGGGCAACGTAGGCATCTCCGGGGCAACTGGTGCTGTGCTTGACCGAAGCCTTCTCGGAATGCGCGCTCTGATTGATCATGCTCTCGCCGAGGTTAGAGTCACCGCGCGCATGCCGCCTCGACGAGAGGCCATTAAACTGGCACAATTTCTGGGCAATCTAGAAGTCTCTGCGTCGTTTGATGCGCTGGCGCGCGGAACTCCATTCACGGTGGCTCCAGTCGCCGACAATATCGCCGTATATGCGGAGCCGGAAATGCTCGCCGCTGCGGTCGGTAATCTGCTCCAAAACGCCTTCAAGTTCACGAAGCATCACACCGAAGTGTGGTTGCGTGCGCACATTCTTGACGACAGGGTTCTGATTGAGGTCGAAGATCGATGTGGCGGTCTTCCAGACGGCGCCGTGGAGGCCATGTTTTTGCCGTTCGCCCAAAATGGGGATGATCGATCCGGATTGGGGTTGGGGCTCGATATTTCGAGACGCAGCGTTGAAGCCAACGGTGGGGTTTTAACCGTTCGCAATGTTCCAGGCACCGGGTGCATATTTACAATCGACCTCCCCCGACTCGCGATTACATGATCGGCGGATCATCAGTCCATTAGCGCTTTTCGCACCTGCCACCCAGCCCTCCCCCGCCATGGACTCGGAATGTCCGATGTCCCAAGGGTCAGCTATTTCCGACCACGGCGGGTTGGCTGGGGGCTTCCCCGGTGCGACCTACGCATCAGCGACTTGAGTTTCATCGACGACATCCGTTTCGGGCGCCTGCGGAATATCCTCACTCAGCCGCCGTTCGTAGTCTGCGCTGCTAGCGTACAGGGACATGCCTCGGAATCGCGACCCTGACGGCTTGCGTTCCATCTTCTCTTCCTCTGCCATGGCGTACTCCCGGTTGAGGTGGCTAATACGAGAGGTCGCACGCCTCGTCGGGCCGCGTCGGTGCGCTGCCGCACCATCACACACGCAGTACCAGCAACTGTGAGTCCGGATTGATTGCATAGGCGCTCCCCCAGCAAAACGCTAGCAGATCCCTGCCTACGAGCAGGGCGTTGCTTGTTTGCGCTGAACCCCTTCGCCGGCGTACATCGCGCCGTGTGCGGTTTTCCATTTCTTGTATTGCTGCGAGTGGATTCTCGACTACCGCTATGCGGGGGAACAACGCCCGCCGTGTTACCCACCGAACAGACGGACCTGACCTGGCGAAACAACATGTCGACCCGGACACATTAAGGGAACCCGAGCAATGGAAACGACGCTGTCACAATTCATCAAGTCTCGCGCTCCGCGACCCGCCTTCTACACAGCTCTTGCTTGCCTCGCGGCGAGTGCTCCTGCGATCGTGCTTGCAGCGACGACGGCCGTGGTGCCGGCGAAGCAGTGTCTTATCGACCTGAAAGCCTTTGACACGATACAGCATAAGGATGGTTACTGGCTGGATGGGGGTGGCTACGGCTACGGTTACCCGGTCTACGGATATGGGTACAGCTACGGCGCCCGCTATGATGAATCCAACCGCTACCTGCGAGCCAGGCCGGGCTATGAAGTACGGACGATGCTCGCCTCCGCTCGGATCCTTGCAATGAATGGCCATCTGGTCGCTTGCGAGAACGTTCTCAGCGCCGCGCGCGATACCTACACGGCCTATGTCACCGAATTGCGCAAAGGCCAGGTTCCCCCACCGGACGTGTCGACCTGGCGCCGCGATCAGATCCAGACCGCAGTCCCTGTGACCGGCACGAATCTGGTCTATCGATCTGACGACCTCATTGGCGCGAGCGTGGTCAATGTTAGCAATGACAGCCTCGGCAGCGTCGAGGACATCATCATGAGCCCTCAATCCGGCAAGATTGCCTACCTCGTAATCAGCCATGGTGGCCTTTGGGGAATTGATGAGACCTATACGCCGGTGCCCTGGTCGGACTTCAGGTCGGCGGTAATGACGAACCTGCTGATATTGCCGGTGCCAAAGGGCACGCTGGATGCCGCTCCTCAGTACAGCGAAGATAAAGTCGGCCGTCCGAGCGAATTCGCAACGCAGAGCGCGGCCGTCGACACCTATTGGACCGCCCATCCGCCCGTCGCCAAGAACTAACCGAGCATAGGTACAATGCAAACCGATGGCTTTTTCGTGACTGGCATGCAGTGCGGTGGCTGCACCAACAAGCTATCGCTTGCGTTGCGCATGCTAAGTGGGGTCGATGATGTGCAGATTTCACTTGCTTCTGGTGAGGTGACTGTCGTCTTCGACCCTGCACGGGTCTCCCCGGCGCAGATCCAGACCACTGTGCTCTCGACCGGCTTCGGCACCGCCGGCATACATGCGACCAGCGGCCATGATCCCAGACCGGACCATTGTGGATGACTCACGAGGAGCGAGGCGACACTCGAATAACGTGGTTCCAGAGACGATGTTGGATGACGCAACCGCGTCTGTCCGCTGTGACGCAAAGCGGACTAATTATGGCGGCTAAGGTGGCAGGGTCTTCGGCAATGTCGATTTAGACCCGCGCGCCGGAAGGCCAGCACAGTAGCGTGCTTGACGCAATAGGCGCGCGGAATGAGGCGTTGTTCTTGCCGCACGCTCTTACCTGCCTTTGCTCTAGCGCACAGCGGACCAATCATCGCGAAATAACGCGTGGATACAGTGGACTACACGCCACCTTTCGATAATCGGTATTCGAAAGATTCGTTTCCGCTGAAAGCTCCTACAGTGAAGAGCGCCAAGCGCCGATCGATGTCCTCGCAATGCACGCAGAGCAATGGATGAGAGCCAGCTCAATGGCCGTGCGATTTGATGAGGTGTCGCTGCACCCAATCATCCTTAGACCACGACACGGACGCCCCAGTCAGACGTTCACAAACATTATGTTCGATGACGAACAGATGCGCGTGGTGAATCCAGTTGTACTCCTTCGCCTTAAAGCGCGCATGCGCCACCACCAAGTGAGGTTCCCCGATGAACACGAAAGCGAGCGTTGTAGTATTGCCAAAGACCAAGGGGTCCGGCAGCCACGGAGGCCACGGCCCGACGGGGGTGCTAAGCCCGCAGCCCAAATGGGCTGCCTATCACGCGAAGATGTCTGGTGAATTTCCTTCCCCGTTTCGCGGCACACACGATCCGCTCGCGCATCAAATTGAGAAGTTCGTGGAACGGCTGGACAAGTTACGCCCTGAGGAGGGTGGCCCTGCCTTTCTGGGCAAGAGCGGCGCCCTCGCCTACAAGTATCCCGAAGTCAAGAACGTAGCCATCCCGCAGAAGATGGGGGATCTGGACACCGTTCTGGATGATGTCGTGAATCTGTTCGAAGGCGCGGTGAACTGGGGCAATCCCCTCACGATGTGCAATGTCATCCCGCAGCCAAACACCGCGGCGGTCATTGCCTCGATGCTCTCGCAGGTCTTCCCCGCCAACATTCTGGAGGGTGAATACGCGCAGAACGTCCATATCGCGGAGCTGGAAACCGCCGGCATGCTGGGCAATCTCGTCGGCTGGGATCCGGTCAAGACCGGCGCCATATATACCTGGGGCGGCGGCGGTTGCTGGACCTACGGCCTGAAGTACGGTCTGACGCGGGTGCTGCCCGACTCAATGACGAAGGGTGTGCGCACCGACGCGAAGGTGATCTGTTCACAGCAGGCGCACTTCGTGCAGCGCAACGCCTCGGCCTGGATGGGCTTAGGAATGGACAACATCGTCCATGTGCGCACGGATGTGAACACGAACCAAATGGACGTGGGGCATTTGGAGGAGATCCTTAAGGACCTGGCGGCAAAGAAGATTCCTGTCGCCACAGTCGTGTGCACCATGGGCACAACGGATGCCAGTGCCATCGATCCGATCGCCAAGGTTCGCAAGCTCCTGGATCGCTATCCGAACCCTGCAGGATTCGGCAAGACCATTCTGTATGCCGATGCGGTGGTTGGCTGGTCCTGGGTCTACTTCAAGGACTACGACTTTGAGAAGAATCCCTTGGAGTTCTCGCAGCGGATCCTGCCGATCCTCAAGCAGAACGGTCAGGCGCTGGCGGAACTGAGTCATGCGGACGCCGTGGGCATCGACTTTCATAAGGTCGGCTGGGCTCCCTATGTGAGCAGCTGCTTCCTCTACAAGAATGCCGCGGAGTTCGAGAAGCTGCATCACTGGGGAACAGACGCCTACCTGCAGGTGCGCACCCCCTATAACCCGATGTACTACACCCTGGAGGTCTCGCGCACCGCTTCAGGTTCACTGGCCGGTTGGGCGACGCTTAAGTATTTCGGCAAGGAAGGCATGCAGGCCGTTCTCGGCGGCATTCTGGAGACCAAGTACTTCCTCTACGATCTGCTGAAGACTCACTCCGACATGGTCTGCGTCAATCCGGATGACACCGGACTGATCTCGCTGTTCCGTGTTTATCCGAAGGGCGTGCAGGCGACCTCGCAATACCAAAAGGAACTCACCGACAAGAGTTCGCGTGCGGAGCTCATCAAGCACAACAAGCTCACGAAGGATGTCGGGGACAAGCTGTACGAATGGTTCCGAGCCGGCAAGAAGCTCGACGGAAAGTTCACGCCCTATATGAGCTTCAGCACGGGCTTTCGCAATACCGAATACAACCGAGAAGGCACCGACGCCGATGCGGTGATATTCGCGATCAAGGCATTTCCGATGAACGTCTTTGTCACCCCGGAGATCATGAAGTGGGCATTGCACTGCGTACACGCAGCGCGCGATGAAGTGCTGAAGTCCTGAAGCGCATCGGCTAGGTCAGCAGCAGGCGGCCGGGCAAGTAGCCCGGCCGCTTTCGGTCCATGCATAAGTAAAGGGCACCATATGGCATCCTCCCAAGCTCCATCGGCGGCAGCGCCCGCTTCACCGACCGTCCCTAGTGCGAAGGCCCAGGGCGGCAAGCCCGCCATTGGTAAGAAAACAGCGGTGATCGGCATGATGGCGTTTGCCATCATGAACTTCACCACCCTGGTCAGTCTGCGAGGCCTGCCCAGCATGGCGGAGTATGGACTGACCTCCATTTTCTACTTCATCTTCGCTGCCCTCGTATTTTTGATCCCCACTTCCTTGGTGGCGGCCGAACTGGCAGCGACCTTTCCGAAGCAGGGCGGCGTATTTCGCTGGGTATCCGAGGCCTTCGGGCCGCGCTGGGGCTTTGCGGCGCTCTACTACCAGTGGCAGGCGATCGTCATTTGGTTCCCAACGGTACTGATCTACGGCGCCGTCGCTCTCGCCTACATCTGGTGGCCACAAAGCTTCGACAAAGCCCTGGCTGCCAACAAGCTCTACACCATCGCGGTGGTGCTGGGCGTGTATTGGTTCGTCACCCTCTTCACGTTCCGCGGCGTCGGAGCATCCGCGCGCTTGAGTTCCCTCGGGGGACTGTTCGGGACGATCATTCCCGGAGCCATTCTGATCCTCCTCGCCGCCATCTATGTGGGGATGGGTAAACCCATTCATCTGCCGTTGAACACCGGATTCTTTCCAGATTTCAGCAAGTTTCAGAACATGGTGCTGGCGGCGGGCGTGTTCTTGTACTACGCGGGTATGGAGATTCAGGCAGTCCACATCAAGAACCTGCCGAATCCGACCCGCAATTACCCACTGTCGGTCCTCATCGCGGCGGTGAGTGTCGTCGTGGTGTTCATTCTCGGCACCCTGGCCGTGGGAGTGGTCATTCCGCAGAATAGTATCAATTTGAACCAGAGCCTGCTGATCGCTTACCGGGATCTGTGGAGTACATTCAGCCTGCCCTGGCTCGGCAATGTCATGGCGCTGATGCTGGTGGCAGGCGTGCTTGGACAGGCCAGCGCCCTCGTCGGGGGAATCTCCACCGGCCTGTTCACCGTCGGTAAAGCGGGCTATTTGCCGCATGGCTTGCAGAAGGCCAATAAGCATGCAATGCCCGTGACAATCTTACTTCTGCAGGGCGGGTTTATCTCTCTCCTGTGCATCGCATTTGCCGTCGTGCCCTCCGTGCAATCGACGTATCAACTACTGAGTCAGATGGCCACGATTATCTATCTAGTGATGTACCTGATCATGTTTGTGGCGGCCATTCGGCTGCGCTACACACAGCCTAACAAGACACGACCGTTCCGGATTCCAGGCGGCAATCTGGGCATGTGGACAGTCGGCCTAATCGGATTGGCCGGTGCCCTGATCGCAATGGCGCTGAGCTCAATTCCGCCGAAGCAAATCAGTACCGGAAGCCCTGCCGTTTACGTCGGTATCCTGCTTGTAGGGGCGGCGATTTTTGTGGCCATACCGTTCATCCTCTTCATGTTCCACAAACCGACCTGGAAGGCAGCCGACTCAGACTTCGAACCCTTCGACTGGCAGACCGAGGGCCGCAAGCCAAGTCAGGTGTCCAAGTCTCCGCCCACGCCGCCGGCACGGCCGACCGTACCACCTGTGAACGGAGCGCCGATTCCGGCTGCCGCGCGTACTTCCAGCGCGACGTGATCATGCGGATGAAGGTGAGGTTAGTCTGTGCAGGTGCGCTTCTAGCCGCGATGACCTTGCCCACTGCGCTGCTTGCGCAGGTCGTTCCCGGCGACGCCGCTGTTCAGGCCCAGTGGTTTACCGGGTCGTTGGAAGCACCGTCCCCGGCGTTGCCCAAAGCGGGCATTCTGGCAGTGGAGCCCTACTTCGTTTACACGAACAACACCGGCGCCTACGGGGACGGGTGGCACCACCTCGCTGTGCCGAATGAGGTGGATTCGGTGGAGTCGTTGACGGTACTGAAGTATGCACTCACGGACCGCCTGAGCATCGAGGCGCTGCCTACCTTCGCCCACGCCTGGGACAGTCAGCACGGCGCCACTGGCCTCGGAGACTTGCCTACCGAGCTCGAGTATCGATTCAATGACGAGAACAATCGTACCGGCGCGCCTTCCGTGACAGCGGCACTAGGCCTGAGCTTCCCCACCGGGCAATACCAGCGCCTCAGCTCACCCCCGGCGGGCCTGGGCAGCGGTGCCTACACGCTCAAGGAGGGCCTCCTGTTCCAGTCGCTGTTTGATACGACGGATCATCACCCCGTGCGATTGCGCTTCTACGGCGCCGTCTTCGAGGCGCTGAGAAATGTGTCTGTGCAGGACATCAGCGTTTATGGAACAACTGCCGGATTCCGGGGTCACGTTGCTCCGGGCCTTTCGGAGGAACTCGGCGTTGGCGGTGGCTATGCCATCGATGAGCGCTGGGTGCTCGCACTTGATCTGGTCGGAAACCACTCCTCAGCCTTCAATCTTCACGGCACAGACATCAATGGCATGGGCGAGCACCTCAACGGGTCCACCAGCAGCAGCGTCTCGATCGCACCGGCCGTCGAGTATAACTGGTCGGGTAGTATCGGCGTAATTGCCGGCGTGGAGTTCTCCGCGGCGGGCCGCAATGCGTCATCCTATTTCGCGCCCCAGATTGCGCTCAGCATGGCTTTCTGATGACTACTCCGGTTGCCTCACCAGCCCTCGCCGCAAAGGCGTCCAAAGGACGCCAGATGAGCCTCTGGTCCGTCACGGCGCTCGGCATAGGCGCCATGGTGGGTGCCGGAATCTTCGCGGTTCTCGGGCAGACGGCCCTACTGGCAGGCAACCAGACCTTCGTTTCGTTCATCCTGGGAGGCGTGGTCGCCGCGCTGTGTGGCTATTCCTACGCAAAACTGGCTTGCCGGTATCCAGATGCCGGCGGCATATCGACCTACTTCGACGAGGCTTTCGGCGCTGGACGCACCTCTGGCACCCTGTCGCTGATCTACCTGTTCACCATCGCGGCCACAATCGCGCTGGTCGCGAAGGCCTTCGGCGCCTACGCAGCGCCGCTGCTGTTCGGCAACACCCACCGCATCTGGGTCGATCTCATCGCCTCCGCACTGGTGATTGTGCTCGCAGTGCTCAACATGATCGGCGCCGGTCTGGTCGGCAAAGCGGAAATGTTTCTCGTCGGTGTCAAGCTGATCATTCTGGTCGGACTCATGGCCGTGGGTGCGATCAGCATGACACACGCTCACCCGGTGGCCGCCGCGCACTCTGGGCTAACGGGAGTGTTTAGTGGGGTGGGTCTGACGTTCCTCGCCTACGCAGGATTTGGCATGATGGCGAACGCTGCCGGAAGCGTGCCGGCGCCGGAGCGCACGATACCGCGGGCCATCTATCTGGCGATCGGCGTAGTGATCCTATTGTACGTAGGGCTAGCGATCGTCGTGCTTGGCAATGTGTCCGTGACACAGCTCGCGCAGCACAGCGACACCGCAGTCGCGGAGGCCGCAAGACCGGTGCTCGGGCAGGCCGGTTACGCCATTGTGTCCGTGGCAGCCCTGCTCGCGACGGCCTCGGGCGTCAACGCCTGGATATTCAGCGCAATGAAGATATCAGCAACGCTTGCGAACGCCGGCCAGCTCCCGCGCGTGTTCAGCAAACTGGTTTGGCGCAAAGGCACGAGAGGGCTGTTTATCATCGTGGTAATCGTATTGATTGCCCTCAATTCCTTTAACCTTGATGCACTGGCACACATCGCCAGCACGATATTCTTAGTCTCCTACCTCGCTGTCCAGGTGGCACATTGGCGCCTGATCAAGCAGACCCGGGGCTCCCGCGTAATGGTCGCCACCGGCTTCGCGGCCATGGCGGCAGTGTTTGTATACTTCCTCTGGTCGACCTTCCAGGCTCAGCCCTGGTCGGTGGCCGCAATTGCCATCTTTGTCGCCTGCAGCTGGGCAATCGAAATGTTTCTCGATCCCAAGGGGGGCATCCCAACACCCGCTCAAGTTGTGCACGTCCAATGAGTGTCACTTCGTGAAAGAGCGGACCGATGTGATGGGGCGACAGTGGATCAAGACGCTCATCGGAAGCGGTGCCATAAGCCAAGGCAGCCGGATCACCAATCTGAATGTTTGGAAGAACGCCAAACTTCCTGCCGCCGCGCAAACCGTCGCCCGGCTCAAGGAACGTGGCTTCGCATTCCTGACGGCTCGCGCGAGCTGCGAGGTTATGGACGTCAGTGCAGTAAGACTGCATCAGATTTGCAGTTCATGGGACAGGTTACCCCGAGATCGGTACCTACGCGACGGCGGCCACTACCGCTTTCGGCGGCATAGTTGCTTCATACAAGATCAGCACTCCGGGCAGCTCACCGCCGTGCCACATCGAGCGCACTGGCAATCTGCGCAGTACAATGCCCTGCACGGTGGAATTGAGCGTTTGTTCGAGCCCATCGAATCGCAGGTCCGCAGTACCCCGGCGTGGACGAACCTGCTCAGCCACATCGGGCAGCTGTTCGCACAGGTGCACGCGGTCGAACGCTGGTTCATCGAAGCACATCAATTTCGCATTGATACGGCGGACGGGATCGGAAGGCCCACGCCCGAGGGCGCCCATCGAGATGGTGTCGATTTTGTTGCAGTCATACTCATGCAGCGCCGCGGGGTCCGTGGCGGAGAGACTCGCGTGACCGAGCCTGACGGAAGCAGTGCGGGCTGCTTTACACTTGACGATCCCGGATCGATGCTGTTAATGGACGACGGCCAAGTGTTACACGAAACTTCGCCAATCCTCCCGACGACAGCATTCGGTATCCGCGATACGCTCGTGCTGACGTACCGGGCCAATGGGTTCCAGACCTCGCCGTCGACGGTTCATATCTATCCACCTGGCACAGGGGCCGACTAAGTCGCGGTCTCGTTGGCTTGACTTCACGCCGCGGAGGAATACACAAGCGCAATCAATAGTCGGGAGCTTCGAGTCAGATATGCCAGCGACCCAAGAGTCCAGATCGCTCATCACAACGTCGGTTGTGCTGCAGCAGCTGCATGACGAAATGTCGAGCGACCATGTCACCCTGGGCTGGCTCATGAGCCGTCTGCATAAGCGATCTTACGGGATGATTATGCTAGTGCTCGCCCTAATCGCAACGGTCCCAGGGATCTGCATTGTGGCTGGACTGCTGATCATGATTCCCGCATTCGAGATGATCGCGGGCAAACCTGCTCCACAGTTTCCCCACCGCATAGCCAAACATCCCCTCCCGACCCGGCATTTCGCCGCATTCCTGCGGCGAGCCATACCCGTCCTTGACTACCTAGAAAAGCTGACCCATCCGCGCTGGTGCGGCGTAGTCGAGGTGAGCAAGCCGCTGGTGGGCATTATCGTCATGATACTGGGCAGCATTGTGGTCTTTGCACCCATCCCGCTGGTTAACGCGGTCCCTGCCCTGGTGATTGCCCTCATATCCCTCGCCTATCTTGAGGAGGACGGGCTCGTGCTCTTGATCGGCCTACTGGCCGCCATCTTCGTCTTGACTGTTGCAGCGGCCGCAGTATGGGAGACGGTTCTGGGCGTGAAATGGTTGAGCCGCCTCTAACAGCGCGGAGCGAATATTGGCCGCTTTTCGACTAATGCGTAGCACGCAGGCACGAGGAGCGGCAGGACTCGTCCGGCTGTGCGATAGCGAACAGACCCGGAGTCAGCCTGACGCTTACACTCAGTCAATAGGCGCCCACATTGGAGAGTTACACGTGTTACGCAACGTAAAAGATATGGTCGGGTTTGGAATAGAGGCCTCCGATGGTGATTTGGGTCACGTCAGGGATTTCTACTTCGACGATGAGGCCTGGGTCATTCGCTATCTGGTTATCGAAACCGGAAGTTGGCTGTCGAATCGAAAAGTACTGGTCTCGCCCTACTCGATGGGCGAACCGGACTGGAGTTCGGAGAAGCTCCCCGTACAGCTTACGCGCGAGCAGGTGCGGACAAGTCCGAGCATTGATACCGATAAGCCAGTGTCACGCCAGTGGGAACTTGATTTTGGCAACTATTACGGTTATCCGAATTATTGGGGAAGCACCGGCCTTTGGGGCGGGGGGTACTATCCGTCGGCAATGTATCCGGCCATGAGCTACGAGGGGGGAGTATTCGGGAACGCCGCGCAAAAGAGCTATCTGAAACGGAATGCGCAAGTGGCAGGCGAAACGCGTGATGACGATCCGCACCTTCGCAGCTGCAATGCCGTCGTCGGATATCACATTCATGCGACCGACGGTGAAATCGGCCATGTACAGGGCATGCTGGTGGATGAAAAGACCTGGGCGATTCGCTACCTTGTCATCAATACCAGCAATTGGTGGTTAGGCCACGAGGTACTGGTGGCTCCAGAATGGATCACAGAAGTGAGCTGGAAGGAAAGGACGGTGACGATCGACCTCACCCGTCAAGCCATCAAAGAGTCGCCGCATTGGGATCCTGCACTGCTGCCAGATCGCCCGCAGGAAGCCTTGGTGTACGAACACTATGGGCGAAAAGGCTACTGGGAGTACGAGACGCTGTCGTCCCTGACGCCCCGCGGCGATACGGAACGTGCGCGGGCGCACAGCTAGACTGCCCGCATCGCAGCCCGCGAAGGCGGGCTGCTCGGGCTACGAATCCTTCGCCGATGGACCGGGCATCGTCTGTATCACGGGTTCGACGATCTGCTGTCCAGAACACTTTCGAAGAACCAACGGATCTGGGCGTCAATTTCCTCGATCGAGAACGGGTCACTCTGCGATCCGAGGGAGCCCGGAACCGCCGGCACGCATTCGACCCCCGGAGTATCGCTGTCGAAATGCTGATACGACGGGTCATTGCTGCTGTTTGACATGGCCACTATTCCCTTCAGTTGAATTCACTTGCGCAGGTTGTTCCATTGACAACGGCTGGTCGGTGCGGTGGCTCACTTTGCCGGGGTTGAAGGTATACTCGCCATGCAATGGCGCGTGACTACGCAAGCTAGTCCGCGATCTGCATTCGGTCGCGGACGTCCTCTACACCCGGGGCATTCCATGCCGAGTTGCGCGTCAGGTAGCGGTGCCACCAACTACTGACGGTGCCGGACAGGGTCACGACACGGTCGTCGACACTGACCAGGACATGCTGGTCCTGAGCATTGTAATGCCGCCTCAGCGCAGCTTCGATGTTGGTCTTGATGTCACCCACGGGCGCAGCGCGATTGGCGACGGAGATCGCATTGGTGAGCCCCTTGACTCCCTTCATGTAGCGTACGGCATCCTCGGCGTTCTGCCGCTGGAAACCCCACTGAACCGTGCCTGACAGCGTCACCCACCCCTCCTCGACCCGGGAACTGACGGCAGCATCGGGCAGGTATGCGGCCCAGTTGAGCGCGTTATAGACAGCGGCGCTGAGATCCGCATCGGCCACGTCCCGGACCGTGATCACGTCGATCCTGACGATGACCTCCTTGACCCCGGGGATCATTTCCGCAAGCCGCTCAGCTTCCCGCTTCTGGGCGTAGGCATCGACCTGCCCCGTGATCGTCACGATGCCCCCCGCCACGGTGACGCCGAGGTTCCGCGCATCCACCGCGGCATCCCACGTCAATTCGTCCAGCGCATCCCGCTGGATATCGCTGTCGGTGCGAAATGGCATTGCGTATCTCCTGATTTGCAGTCGTCGGCCGGCTTGGTTGGCAATTGTTGACCGCCTGGGCCCTGATCACCGTTCGCTGCACCACGCAGCGGGCTCATCACGGTGCGCTACCGCACCGTCACGCGGGGGCGGTTCTTGGACAATCCGTGTCAAGACGAACGCGGGCGCCCGCACCGGAGACTGCATTGCACCCGAGACCTACCCCTAAGCGCTGTCAGAGCATCAATCCGTCCGCCGGCAGCATCCCGGCACGCGGGGTATCCCGGTCACAATGAACGATGCGTCCGCCCTGCTGAATGCGCTCGAGATGGCCGAGGCGGATCGACTGACGGTGGCTGCGGGCACCCCCACGTCACGCCTCATGGAGAACGCCGGCCGCGGAGTAGCGCAGGCCATCATGCAACGCTGGTCGGCGCGTCGGATCGCAGTGCTATGCGGCCCAGGGAATAACGGCGGCGACGGGTTCGCCGCGGCCAGCTTGCTTGCCGAGGCCGGCTGGAGCGTTACGCTCACCCTGCTGGGCACACTCGAGGGGCTGAAGGGCGCGGCGAGGGAACACGCCGAGCGCTGGCGGCTGCCCATCAAGTCACTGAACCCTGCAGCGATCGACGGCGCCGAGTTGCTGGTTGACGCGCTGTTCGGCGCCGGGCTTGACCGCCCCCTGAGCGGAGCGGCCCGGGAGACCCTGGCGGCCGCGGCCGCACTGCGGATTCCGATCATTGCCGTTGATATTCCCAGCGGCGTCATCGGTGATACCGGCGAGAACGTGGGTGCCGTGCATTCGGTGCTGACCGTCACGTGCTTTCGCAAGAAGCCTGGCCACGTGCTGCTGCCGGGCCGTGCCCTGTGCGGCGAACTGATCGTCACCGACATCGGTACACTGCAGAACGTGCTCGACCAGATACACCCCAAGACATTCGAGAATGACCCCCGTCTATGGCTCGCCCAACTGCCGTCCCCGAGTAGCACCGGCAACAAGTACACCCGTGGACATGCCTTGATTTCTGGCGGCTATCCGCTGACGGGAGCCGCGCGGCTGGCGAGTCGCGCCGCCGCCAGGATCGGCTCAGGCCTGACAACGATCGCCGTGCCGGAAAATGCGCTGCAGATCTATGCCACATCGCTGACCAGCATCATGGTCAGGCCGCTTTCCTTACCCACCGATCTTGACGCCCTGCTGGCGGACCCGCGAGTGACGGCCTGCCTGATCGGACCGGGAGCCGGGGTCACCGAGGCCACTCGCGCGCGCACCCTCGCGATCCTGGCAACCCGCCGCGCCACCGTACTCGACGCGGATGCACTCACGGCCTTCGAGCACGATCCGCAGGCACTGTTCACGGCAATCCACGGTCCCTGCGTGATGACCCCACACGAGGGCGAATTCAGCCGAATTTTCGACGCCACCGGTGACAAGCTCACGCGTGCACGCCGTGCGGCGGTAACCGGCAACGCAATCATAGTGCTCAAGGGCAGCGATACCGTGATCGCGGCGCCCGATGGGCGGGCGATTATCGATGCCAATGCACCGCCGACCCTTGCCACGGCAGGCTCCGGCGACGCGTTGAGCGGCATGGTGCTGGGGCTGCTTGCCCAGGGCATGGATCCGTTCCTCGCCGCGGCGGCTGCCGTCTGGCTGCACGGCGCCGCCGCCGCGGAATTTGGCCCGGGACTGATCGCGGATGACTTGCCGGACCTGCTGCCCGTCGTGCTGCGACGCCTCTTGGGGCCCAATCCATGAAAGCAATGGTACTGAACCGGTTGCGTACCCCGCTCGCGTGGACGGAATTGCCGGACCCACAACCAGGGCCGGACGAAATCCGCGTCAAAGTCCTGGCGTGCGGCGTATGCCGCACGGATCTGCATGTCGTCGAAGGCGAACTGCCGGACCCCCACCTGCCGATCATTCCGGGTCATGAGATCGTGGGTCGGATCGATGAGATCGGCAAAAGCGTACAGGGCCTGACGATCGGCGAGCGCATCGGCATCCCGTGGCTGGGCCGCACCGATGGCACCTGCCCTTACTGCCTGATGCAGCGCGAAAATCTCTGCGATCAGCCGCTGTTCACCGGCTACACCCGCAACGGCGGCTATGCGACGGCAGCGGTCGCGGAGGCACGGTTCGCATTTCCGCTCGGCGAGGTTGGCAGCGACGTCGCGCTCGCGCCGCTACTGTGTGCCGGGCTCATCGGCTGGCGCTCGTTGGTGATCACCGGGGGGGAAGCCCCGCGGATCGGATTATATGGCTTCGGCGCCGCCGCCCACATCCTCACCCAAGTCATAAAGTGGCAGGGTCGTACGGTATATGCGTTCACGCGTCCGGGAGATACCTCGACCCAGTCCTTTGCCCGCGGTCTCGGCGCAGCCTGGGCCGGCGGCACCGATGAGCGGCCGCCTGAACCGCTGGACGCGGCGATCATCTTCGCACCGGTTGGAGCACTGGTTCCGGCAGCGCTACGGGCGGTACGCAAGGGCGGACGCGTCGTGTGCGCCGGTATCCACATGAGCGACATTCCGGCCTTCCCCTATTCCATCCTGTGGGAGGAGCGGGAATTGCTGTCCGTGGCCAACCTGACACGCAAGGACGGACTGGATTTCCTGCGCCTTGCGCCGCAGGTCGGGATCGACATGAAGGCCACAATCTATCCACTGAAACAGGCCAACGAGGCACTCGCTGACCTGCGCGCAGGACGCTTCGAGGGCGCCGCGGTGCTCGTGCCATAACGCAGGTCGCAGGGCCGGAACACTTCCGACCCTGCGCTTATGGGTACCTGCAAAATGTCCGATTACTCGGCGGCGTAGTCAACAACCAGGTTGTTCGATACATTCCAAACACCGGGCGCACTCCATGCGATGCGTTCGGCCTCGTCCTTTTGAAACCAGGAGTCAACCGTCCCGCTGAGGGTTGCACTATGACCGGAGACATTCACTCCAATGTCCTTGTCGGATACCGACCAGTTGCGATTCAGTGCCCTTTCGATATCTGCCTTTTCGATGGCCTCAGCTGTTCTCGACTTGATCTTGATATTGTTTGTAACGCCAGTCACGCCCAACAGATTCTTCACGGCGCGAGTGGCAGCCTCACTTTGGAAATTCCACTCCATCTCCCCTTCAAGGGTAACCCGTCCCTTTTCGACTCTCGCCTTTACCGAGTCGTTTGGCACTTCCCAGTTCCACTTGAAGGCGTTGACGACCTCGTTGGCAATGTCGCTATCGTCCTTCTTGGCCCAGTTGCTGGGGTACTTGACTTCGATCTTTTCGACAACGGCTTTGACGCCGACGACTCGCTTCACTGCCTCTTCGGCCTCGGACTTCTTGCCAAACCCGTCCACCGTTCCAGTGAGAGTGATGATGCCGTCCTTTACCGAAACGCCAATCTCTGTGGCACGCAGTAGCGGTTCCCACTTCAGCTCAGCCATTACGTCCTGTTGCAATTGTGAATCGGTCTTCATGATGTTCCTTCCGTTTCAACGGAATAAGAGGTGTCTGGGACAAATGCGGTGTCACGGCTCATTCAGCCGAGGTACACCACGAAGAATCCTATGTTTATCGCGTCCTATTTTCAGTTCGGTGACGCACATTGGACCTGAATGTGAGCGGAAAGCAGGCGCACCCACTGCCGCATGGATCGCGTTGCCGATCGCCGTACGCAAGCCGTAGTTGGCTGCAATAGCATTGCTTGGGTGCGCTGGCGCACCGCCGAGTGCCGAATGGCGCTACATACTGACTGTTCGTAACCGCTAGGAGATCCCCTATGAGTCCGCTTCATCATGCCATCGTTTGGATCGACCATCGGGAAGCCAAGGTGTATCGCTTTTCCGAGCGCGATGAGCCACCGGTGCAGGTGAATGCCCACAATTCACTACAGCGCCTGCATCATCGACACGGAGGCTGGGAGGCTGGCGGCAATCCGCTGCAGGATGGTGAGTTCTTCGGGCGTGTCGCCGGAACGCTCGACCAAGCCGGGCAGATCCTCGTGACCGGACCCGGAGATGCCAAACTGGCGTTTAAGGCCTACCTGGATCAACACCGTCCCAATCACGCCACCCAGGTCTCCACTCTAGACAGGGCCGATTACCCCGGAGACGAAGCCTTGCTGGCGCTGGGACGTGAACATCTTCAATTCTCAGTTACCGCTGCGGACAGCAAGTCGCAACCAACGGCTGTTTGATTAGTCACCTGCGTTGGTGCGAACCGCCGGGCAAACAGTTCTGGCCTTCTTGCTCGCAAGGCGAGTACCAGAGTCAGCGGCGTGTCATCGATGAACCGGCGGCCGCTCCTCGGACTCTCGGGCCAGTTGCTCAAGGGGCCACGCAACAGTAGACATCCCCTCCTTCTCGCTGGCGATACCACCGCCCTTTCCGACCCGATCGCGGCGACATAGGACGCGAGGAGCAAGGATTGCCGTTCGGTCGACACACCGGGGCTCGACCAGATGCGTGCGAAACGTTCCATCGTGACTAGCGACATGCTGATCTCCTCGCCGGCTTCCCGGCGCGCCACCGCTTCGTCCGATTCGTCCGATTCGTCCGATTCGTGTTCGATCGTCCCTGCGCAGGCCTCTTCGACCGTGTCTTCCTACGTTACGCTGAATATTGGGGCGCGAAACAGCCCTACCACCAGCGCATAGACGCGCTCATTGTATGGGAGCGCTGCAAATGCGTCACCGCGTGCCTCCACATCCCGCAACACCAACGTAGCCGTCGGCGAGGATGATGCGCAACGTCTCGATGGTCAGATAGCCGATATAGGCCACCGTGCGCTCTACGATCTGCGGTTTCACGTCGCGGAACTGCCCCTACGCTGCCAACCGAACCGGCAGTAGCCGATCATACTCGCGCTGGACCACGGCATAGCATTCGCATGAGCGCCTCTCCAGCGCCGGGCGGTCAAGCACCCGGATAATGCCGCGGTAGTAGCTGATTATGCCGAGATCCTTCAATTTCATGGCTGCATCGGTGGCCCTGTCTGCAGAGACGCCCAACATGTGCGCGATGAGGATTCGGGTCATCCGCATCTGCCTACCCGGCAGCCGATCCAGGCTCAACAACAGCCAGCGGCACAGCTGTTGGTCGAGAGAATGATGCTTGTTGCACGCCGCCGTCTGCACCATCTGCGTCATCAATGCCTGTGTATACCGAAGCAGCAGATGCAGCACGGGTCCAGCCCGATCAAATTCCAATTGCATCAGCCTGGCGCTCAGCCGAAACGCGCCCCCTGCACTTTGAACCAGCGCCCGACTGGAGGTTGACCCGCCACCCATGAATAAGGGCACCCCCACTACACCCTCGCTTCCCACAACGGCGATTTCAGCTGATTCGCCGTTCCTCATGACGTAGAGCAGCGAGACGATCGCCGTGGTCGGAAAATAGACGTGGGTCAAGGTGTCCCCGGGCTCATAGAGCACCTTGGCGAGTCTCATGTCGACGAATTCAAGGTGCGGATGCCAGCGCTCCCACTGTTGCGGAGGAAGCGCCGCCAGGAGGTGGTTTTGTCGCGGCGTGTGCGCAACATCGGTCACCTCGCCCCCGGAATCGATTGCGCCCGCGATGGTCACGTCAAGCTGCGGCGGCAACGGCATCGAAGAGCGCCTGCATGTCGCCGGAGACGTCACAGACATTGCCGTTCACGAAGAATTCCGGCGCCGCGCGAAGGTGACTCCGGGTTCCCCCCTCCTGTTGTTCACGAATGCGTTGCCGGTAGATCTCATCATCCAGTGACGACTTGAAAAGCGCCATGTCCAGTCCCAAAGCTTCTGCCGTCTTGTCCAGGGAAGCGCGGTGCAGCGAAACTCCCTCCTGCAGCAGGGCGTCATGCATTTCCCAAAACTTTCCCTGCGCCGCTGCAGCCTCGCTTGCTTCGGCGGCCTTCAGAGCGAGCGGATGGGCCAATTCGATCGGATAATGGCGAAAAACCAGCTGGACTGTCGCAGGATGAGCCGCGGGCAGCATTTTGACCGCCGGCTCTGCCGCTCGACACGCTTGAGAGGCGAAGTCTGCATATTCGACGACCAGGATCGTAGGCCGCGGTGCACCCCGACGGTGATCAGCCGGCCCCAATGGTGCCCTAAGGTCGTAACCATCCCGAGCCGGGGCCTGGGAGCCGAGGTTCTCCATTTTCTGCATAATCACTCAGCCAATGAATCTGTTCGCAGAAATTGTAGCCGCGGCCCGTCCGAGGCTCCGTTCGCTTGCGTACACGACGGCTCGGGAATTGTCCTGAGTGACCTATCGAATTAAGTTCGGATGCGCATGCGTACACACTTTTGGCTGGATTCCATCCCATGGGATGCATAGGCGTGACGGAAGAACGCATCAGTTTCTTATCCCCATTTCCCACTGCCCTCTCGAACGACTGGGCTGACGGAGTCCGGGACTTTCTTAGTCGGCACCTCGGCGCTGCGCAGGCTGTCGAGCATGAGGCAGCTTGCGAAGAGGACACCGCCGGGTGGCCGAAAGCGCATACCGCAGACGGGTCCCGGCTGCGCGGCGAATGGTCCCTGCCCAGCGGCAGTCGCCTCATGGAGCTTCGTCGAGATCGTTCCTGGCTTGGGGTCTGTCCCAGACCAAAGCCTAGGCAACGAATAGACCCTGCGACCGTCGGGAACAATACGGCAGAGTGCCGTCGGTCAGGCTCGCCACCGATAGTCGAAGTCAGTCCGCAGTCGGCCGTCGGGCTCCAGGCTTGCGGCCACCCCCGGGTCCAGGACGGGATAGTCCGTATAGCCGCCGGCGCCGCCGCCATACAGTGTCTCTACATTGACTGCCGCCAGGGGGGCGTCCAGGCGCAGCCTGTTCACCAGATCGGGATTGGAGATAAACGCCCGGCCGAACGCGACCATGTCGGCCGCGCCGTTGGCAATGACATTGATAGCCATGCCGCGGGTATAGCCGTTGTTGACGATCCAGGCGCCGTGTTCATTGCCGGCCTTGAACCGGTCATGCAACTCGGCGTAGTCGAAAGGCACGGGAGCCCGGGCACCACCGGTCGCCCCTTCGATGATGTGAATGAAGGCCAGCTTCAGTGGCGCAAGCTCCTCGAGCAGCAGATTGAACAAACCCTGAGCATCACTGTCGGCTCCGGCGTCATTGACCGGCGTCACAGGCGAGAGGCGCAGTCCGGTACGCCCGCAACCAAGCTCTGCGGCGATCGCGGTCATCACTTCCACCGTCAGGCGCACGCGATTGGCCTTGGACCCCCCGTATCGGTCGGTGCGATCATTGATGCTGTCGCGCAAGAATTGTTCGAGCAGATAGCCATTCGCCCCATGTACCTCGACACCATCGAACCCGGCATCCATTGCGTTGCGTGCCGCTTTTCGGAACTCCTCGACAATACCCGGCAGCTCAGCCAGCCCCAGCGCCCGTGGCACCGAGACGTCTTCGAAGCCGTTGGCGGTGAACGTTTTGGCATTTGCGCGACGGGCCGTGCTCGAAACGGGCGACTGCCGACCGGGCTGCAGCGATGTGTGGGAGATCCGCCCCACGTGCCACAGCTGCATCACGAGCTTGCCACCCTTGACATGCACGGCATCGGCGATCTTACTCCACCCCCTGATCTGCTCGCCGTCGTAAATGCCAGGCGTATCGAGGTAGCCCTGGCCGGTTTGCGAAATCTGCGTGGCCTCGGTAACAATCAATCCGGCGCTGGCGCGTTGTTCGTAGTAGGTCGTCATCAGGTCGGAGGGTACCTGGCCCGCGCCGGCGCGGTTCCGAGTCAGCGGTGCCATGACGATTCGATTTGCGGCCTCAATGTGTCCGAAGTGTATCGGGTCAAACAACGTCGTCATTGAGTCTCACCTGCAGGAACATTTCTGTACAGCCTTTAGCATGCAAGCGCGTTCCTTTCATGTCCGTGCGCCGCCGAACCTAGCGCAGATGCGAAGTGCCGGGATGGTAAAAGCCCGATAAGGATGGTTGCGCGTGTCCAGACCCTGCGCTATTCGCGTAATCCCATTCCTTACAAGCTCAACACTGGGATACGCGCGTCGCGAATGATCGCATAGCCCCCACCATTATCCCCTAAGTGACCGCCCGGAGGCTTGCGCCCGAGCACTAGCAGATCGCTCTTTGACGCCTCGGCCACATGATTCAACCGCGCACGCACATTGCCGCTCTCAATGATCGCATCCGCGCCAATGTTCAGTTCATGCTGTAGCTTGTTCATTTCTGCGGTTGCATATCCGACGAGTGTCTTCTTCCACTCCGTAACAACGTGATAACCACCGGGGCCAAATTCTTCCACTCCCGGTGTAACATGAACGAGCGTTAACCGCGCACTAAAGTCCGCGGCCAATCGTGCGGCGCGCAATACGGTGGGCCGGCTGTGAGGACTCAAATCAACAGCGCAAAGAACGTTGTGGATTAAGAATGGCTTTCCAGCCGCCTCGCTGGGAGTATCCGTCCAAACTGAACACTCGGCATGGTGAAGCACTTTCCCTGCCGTTGACCCTAACAGCATGGCATATAGCGGCCGTTGGCTATGGGTCAGGATCGCAATCAGAGCTACTTTTTGCTCGTGGGCTATGCGTAAAATTTCCCGCGCTGGATCGCCTTTGTGCAACAACCGGCGGACGGCAATTCCTTCGAACTCGGGCAGGAGTGCCTGATCGAGGTCTTCCTGAGCCTGTTTGACGGTCCCGACGTGCCGGTCCTCCTCGGTTAGATCATGCCTGCGCATCGGCATACCGGGCACGTGTCCCGGTGGCTCAACGACATGCAGGAGAATGATTTCAGAGCCGAAACGTCGTGCAAGTGTCGCGGCTTGGCAGGCGACTGCGGGCGAGGTTATCGGAAAGGTAATTGGAACCAGGATCTTTTGCATTGGGCACCCACGATCGGCTCGCCGGATTGCGAAGGCTCATCGGGTATATTCATAGCCCTGTTTCCGCCGTGTTACGGTTCGCCAACGCACCTAGCGCCCCGAAGTTGGGGACTTATTGTGGTGGCACAATTCCGCCACAATTCCCTGTAAGCACTCGCACAAAGCACCCGGCAATCTCAACGGCACGGATCTCACGCGTTAGTCGGGATGGGCGGCTAAATCTTGCCTTGCGCATGAGCGGGAACACCCTCGGCCGGCAGGCCATCGGGTAGATCCAGACGTGCGACCCCGATTCGGCTGTCCGCCATGCCGTAATAGATGTCTAAGCGGTTTGGCAAACCCAGATCATCCCGGCGATCGATGCCAGTGGGAAAGACGACATTGGCAACCGTTCCGCTGCGTTCCTGCGGTAGCGTCGGAGTCAATATAGGTTGGGCCGATCGATAACGAATCTGCTGAGGCTGATCCCTTCCTAGCAACATGACCCCGGCCGAGTAGCACAAACGCGGCGGGTCGCTCGGCACACCAGGCATTTCGCACACACCGTGATAAATCAGCAGCCAGCCGAGCCGCGTCAGTATGGGGGGCGTGCCCGCCCCGATTTTCAGGCGCGCCCAGGGTTTGACCGGAGAGGCCAGGCGGTGGTGTGAGTTGAACAGGCCCAGACTTTCGAAGTCTGCCCCTGCCGGCGGTATTGGACTGTAGGAAATCCAGATGCTTTCATGGTCCAGATCGACATCTCGAGACCCCTTGTGGATGGCGACTTCCTCTGGACGCGTGCCCGGAAACAACGGGCGATGCAGCAATGCCAATTGAAGCTTCCCTGCGTGATTTGCAAGGGCCACAGGAAAGAGACTGGCATCCTTGTTATCCACATGGATGAAGTCGATGCCTCGATAGGATTCGAACCTCGCCAAGCCTAGTCTTCTCCAGCTAAACAGATCCTCCGAAATCGCGAATGCAATCCGTGGGCCAACCGAGGACAGCGCAGCGTAGGTCATCACATACCGCTTCAGGGGTTCAACGTAGGTGATGCGCGGGTCCTCGCAACCACCGCCGCCGTCGGACCGCCGCTCGTAATCCGCCTTGGGCTCCAGCGCAATGCCGAGCCGCTCCACTGAGCTGGGCCTCCCGGCCTTGTCAAAGTTCACGCGCACAATGCCGATGCGCGAATAGTTGCCGTGCGCCACCATCCGTGGAAACAGATAAAGCTGTCCGTCGGGGCCACGGGCCGCAGCCGGGTTCAGCACCCCTTCGATCTCATACGGATTACCGGCCTGCGGCGCCATCACCTGGCCCAAGCGTTCCAATTCAAAGCTGCCCATGGAATCTCACTTTGCGCAGGCTGAGATGGCTTCAATCACCCGTTTGGTCTCATGAGGATCTCTGACCCGGATCGAGAGTGCTCCGGCCTGCTTAGCCGGGTAGTCATTACCCCCAGGAAATACGGCATCTCCGATAAAGAGCATTTCTGAAATCTCGATTCGAAGGACGTCGCGGAGCTTTTGAATGCCGTAGCCTTTGTCAATGCCGTGCTGGGTGACATCAATCGAAGTCGCGCCCCCGAGGCGCACGGAGAATTCGGGAATGAGGGGCTGCAGCACCGCGATCATCTTCTGGCGCTTTGCGAAGTCCGGATCCCATTTCTTTTTCTCCTCGAGCGGAGCTTGCTGCCCGAGCGCTGAAAACGTAATCTGGCTGCCGCGGTCCTCGATGACCTCGCCCCAGGTCTTTGTCGCCTTCTCGCCGGTCTGATCAATGGTATGCCGCAGCGCCTCCAGGATCCCTTGCCTTTGGGCGGCGTTGAAGTCCTCTGCATAGAGCAGCTGCCAATCAGTTCTATAGCGGTAGAAGCGGGTTCCGCATGTGGGCAGAAGCAACAGATTCTTCAATGCATCGCCAGACGGCATATGGGCCAGGATCTGCGTTTCGAACTGCTGCCAGGCCCCGCCGGATATGATCGCCACCTTCACGATGCCAAGGAGGTCCTCGAGCAGCTGGGCCATCTCCGCATCCAGCGCCGATTTGCTTTCCGCCAGTGTGCCATCCAAATCAAAGACCACAAGCTGTTTCACGAGGTTCCAGAAGGCTCTGGTGGCGCAATCTCAAGCATTTGCAGGAACCCCTGCGGTTCGCATGAACACTCCCCGACTGCCGCCGGCAAAAGCAGAACTTCACCTTTTCCGACAGGATAGCTCTCTCCGGCGTGAAGTAGCTGGCCGCTTCCCGCAAGGCACACGAGAACACGCGGCCGTGCCACGTGACCCACTGCAAACGGCCGCAGCCCGCTGATTCGGGTGACGCTGAACTCATCGCAATGAATAATCCGCTCCCTTAAGTCCGGCTGCGCGGCTTCCACCAGGGGGGTGAGCGGCCGAATCGACCCTTGCGCGAAATCGATGCAGGCCATCGCCTGTTCCACCTGCAGTGTTCGCAACTGGGACGTACGCGCATCGACGTGGTTCCAGTCATAGAGGCGAAATGTCACATCGCTGTTTTGTTGCACTTCGAACGCCACGACGTCGCGCAAGGAATGAACGGTCCCAGCTCGAATCAGAACCGCATCTCCGGGTACCGGCGTAAATCGGGCCAATTGATCGGCCACCGTGCCATCGCGGATCGCCCGCCACAAATTCTCTTCTGTTGCGGACGACTTCAATCCGGCGAAGATAAGGGCGTCCGGACCGCCTTCCAGAACGACCCATGCTTCGGTCTTGGCAGATTCACCCTTGGGGATGAGCGACCCGTTTGCAGAGGAAGGATGCACCTGCACCGACAACGGCTGCTTGACATCGAGCAGCTTTAGGAGCAGCGGGAAGCGCTTGGTCTGTCCGGCAATTCTGCCGAGCATTTGCTGCGGCCAGCGCGCGAGCAGTTCCGCGATGGTCAATCCCTGAAGCGACCCGCTCGAGACCCGACTGGCATGATCATCGCGGTCGCTCAAAAGCCACGCCTCACCTACAGGCTCCGCACCGGGCAGAGGGGCCGGCAGGAATTGCTCCAGACGCCGTCCTCCCCACAATCGATACTGATAGATCGGCTCGAACCGGAGCGGATACAGGCTCCCGGTCATGCCTAGGACAGGCTCGGTCTTGTGAGAAGTATGAAGGTGGTCACCCGAATCAAATTGATCGCTCCATAGTCACTCCTTTTGCAGTAACGCGACAGACTGAGCGTGGTTGCCGATTCCATCCGTACGCTATCGAAGCCTGACGCTTGCGCTGTCAAGGAAAAGCTGCGACGCCCCAGCTCAGTCCTAACCTCGTCCCAGAATCCGAGGTGTAGGTTGCCGCTTCATAGGGGACAGGCACTGGAGTGTCAAGGTTTGGTAATTTCGGACTTCATCCGGGCGAATTCTTCCCGATTGATCTCGCCGCGCGCATATCGCTCGCTGAGAATATCAAACGCGTCTTTCGATCCCGGCTGCTCGAATCGGCGATGCGCTCGGTAGGTATAGCCCCAGTTTCCGAAGCTTGAAAAGAAGAGGAAGATGATGCCGAACCAAAGAAACCAACCCCAACTAAAATACCAATCGTTCCAGTAGCCGTGAGCCATCTCTCTCTCCTTAATCTGCGTAAATGACCGAGGCTCCAGCGAGAATCGCTGGCTTGAGCCGGCCGGACTCAGCGCCGTCCTAGCCTTGCGGATCGCCATGCAACGGATGCAGCAATTGTCCTCGTCCTTGCTGATGCGATCTGTGCGCCTACGCACTCACAACACTGAATGTAGCCGAACCGTCACGCGATCGCTGACGCCCGCTCAGTCGGGCGTGGAGCAGCGGGGCGGAAATCAGGCGACCAGTAAGGTTCGGTAGCGCACGGACACTTGGTCTCCCAATGCAGAAAACTGCCGATGGTTTCCCGCACTCCCACGGCGCCACGCGGTGGGCCGGTGTGCCGTCCGTTGTCGCGAGCCCTTGAAGGAGCCTGACCTATGTTGCGCAGATTAGACGAGCTAGAGGGTTACCCCATCGAGGCCACTAACGGCGCTATTGGCCAGGTGACGGACTTTTTGTTCGATGATGAGGCGTGGGTGGTCCGATATATAGTTGTCGAGACCGGGGAATGGTTGTCCAAACGGAGGGTCCTGATCTCGCCGATTGCGCTCGGGCAGCCGGCGTGGAGCTACCGCACGCTGCGCGTGCCAATGACGACGGACCAAGTCAGAAACAGCCCTGATGTTGATACCCACAAGCCGGTGTCGCGGCAGTACGAGTTGGGGTACTTCGGCTACTATGGCTACTACCCATACTATTGGGGTAACTCTGGTCTATGGGGCGAGGGCGACGATCCTGGCGCATTGCGATCTGGACGTGGCAGCGTCGAATCCCATACGGTGGCAGAGGACCGCGCGCGGCTTGACTCGGAAGTAGATCAGCACCGGAATGATGATCCCCATCTGCGCAGCACTAATGCAGTAATGCATTATCATATCAAGGCAAGTGATGGTGACATCGGCCACGTGCAAGGCCTACTACTGGATGAGGACACCTGGGCTATTCGGTACCTGATCGTGGACACAAGCACCTGGTGGCTCGGCCACAAGGTGCTGATCGCGCCCCAATGGATCGGGGGCGTGAGTTGGTCCGAGCGCACGGTTTCGATCAACCTGACGCGGGACGCCATCAAGGATTCCCCACCATACGATTCAGGACGCACGGTGCATCGAGACGAGGAATCTCGTCTATACAATCACTATCAGCGTCCGGGTTACTGGGCGGATCACGTGAGGCTTGAGAATCCGCAGTTTCACACGGTCGAGTCCGCGACTTCAGATAGAGCGGACCGGCCTGCGTAAGTGTGTCGACCCACAAGGCGCGCTCTTACGTATCTCCGCTCCGGGCCACACCTTCGGACATTCGCGGTCGAAGATTCCATCCTCTCATTTGCTCAGCCGCACGCAGCAGCATCGACACAAGGCGGGCCGCGAGACTCACCTTGTCCAGGGGATTAAAAGACGCATTGGGCAATGCCTCGAGCACCGCGGTCACCGTCAGAGCGGCAGTTTCCGGAGCAAGTGCGGCCAAGCGTGCGGCCCCTTGCCAGGGATCACGATCCAGCCGCGCCAGCAATGTCATTACACTGATCGGCGTCCCGGCTAGATCTTCACCGACTTATGCGAATAGGAATCGAACTCTGAACCAAGTCGAGCCTGCGCAGTCCCCGGATCTACTTTTGGGCGCGCCCTAATCATAATCATCGTTGTAGCATCCCTTGATCCTAACAACATTCCGGCATGTGATCAGCAGCTCTATAATTCGCGGGGTGCCTTGCCCGACCGCCAGTGCGCCTCAATTTGTTCCAAAGTCTTCCCTTTGGTTTCGGGTACCAGGCGATAGCAAAAGAACCAGGCGCCCAGCGCGATCATGCCGTACACCCAAAACGTTCCAGCATGGCCGATGAGTTGCACCATGGATAGGAATGTCACGGCAACCGCCATGTTCATCCCCCAGTTGGTCACCGTCACGGCACTCATTGCCGCGCCGAGAAACTTCAGGGGATAGATCTCGGAGATCAGGAGCCAGAAGATCGGTCCCAAGCCAATCGCGAACGAGGCGACGTAGATCACGAGGCCGCAGATGGCGCGTCGGGCAGATGGGTCTTCTGCAAATATGAAAGCACCCGCCGCGCATCTTCATGCGCCCCGGCAGCGAGCAAACCACCGGCGGTCTCCACCATGTCGCGCGACCACACAAGATGATAACCACCCTTATCCTGGTCCCCTTTGCTAAACCCCCAAGGAATGGCGAGGCTTGCGGACAGCGCACCGGGTGCCAGTTTAGATTCATGGGTCCGCAGCACCGCCAGGCTCTTTTGCGATAGATCCCCGCCAGTGACTTGATTATTGGCGGGCAATATGCGGGTCTTCGTCCATCGCCGCCAGCCCTCGATGTAATCATGCTTTGCCGTCTCGAACCCGTCGCGAAGACTGTCCCCCGCGTTTCGGGCCGCCTCGTCGGCATCTTTGCCAAAGCCTAGCGCCAACACAAAATCACCCTGGGTTTTCGGCAGATCCACTTCCCCAATCAGCGCCACATTGCCGTTTTCGGCGCGCGTATACTCCCAAGTCATGCGCTTGTGCGCCTTCAGATCCTGCCAGCCGTCCGACGAGCCCACGTAACCGGCCGAAAGCTTGGTCCAGGGCGATGAACAGAGCAGGGCCAGTGCGCGGCCGTCGCGCTGCGCGAAGAGCACACGGGCGCCATCGACTCCGCTCACCCAGGCAGTGTTGCCGCCTCCTTGATTCCCAAGGTGGGGCGCAAGCAGCACATGGAGGCGGTAATCCGACACATGGCCCTCGAGAGGGACGAACCGAATCTGTTGTAAAAGCGTGTCTCGATGCGGATCCGTGAGAATCTGTTTCTCGATACGGTAACGGCCATCGCGGCTCCTATTG
>Ga0210391_10000835_pt1 | contig 30104 bp, 21 predicted proteins | sample IncBWC12OmetaG_FD_160573 | JGI IMG/M metagenome (GOLD analysis project Ga0210391, IMG submission 160573) | Forest soil microbial communities from Barre Woods Harvard Forest LTER site, Petersham, Massachusetts, United States - Inc-BW-C-12-O ... | reverse complement strand
TTCTGACCTATCACGCAAAAGACGCGGCGCGGTGGCTGAAGAATTCCTGAGGTGACCGTGTAGCAAGAGTGCCACGGGAGAACATGGCGAGCGAGACGGTAAAAAGCGCGACAGAAAAAGCGTCCAGCGCCGATTCGTCGGCAGCAAAGACAAATGCAACTGCCAACGTGCGCCCGCGTTCCACGGAAATTTTCGAGCGCGGCAAGAAGACTCTGGTGGGCGGCGTCGACAGTCCCGTGCGTGCATTTCGCGCTGTCGGCGGCACGCCGCTGGTAATTGATCACGCGTTCGGTGCGCGGCTTTACGACGTGGATGGCCGGGAATATCTCGATTACGTCTGCTCCTGGGGCGCGCTGATTTTGGGGCACGCGCATCCAGACGTCGTGGCCGCGGTTTCCGAGCAAGCCGGGCGCGGCACAAGCTACGGCATGACCTCGCCATTGGAAATTGAGCTGGGCGAGAAAATCACGCGCGCGGTTCCCTCGGTCGAGATGGTGCGCTTTGTAAGCTCCGGAACGGAAGCGGCCATGTCCGCGGTGCGCCTGGCGCGCGCATTCACCGAGCGCGACCTGGTGATCAAGTTCGAAGGCTGCTACCACGGCCACTCGGACGGCTTTCTTTCCGAAGCAGGTTCGGGCCTGGCGACGCTGGCCATCGCCGCCTGCCCAGGAGTGCCCGAAGCTTTCGCGCGCCTTACGTTGAACACGCCTTATAACGATCTCAGCGGCGTCGAGAATCTTTTTCGCCAGCACTCCGGAAAACTCGCCGCGATCATCGTGGAACCGGTAGCCGCGAATATGGGCGTAGTCGAGCCCGTGCCGGGATTCCTGCAAGGGCTGCGCGAAATCACGAAGCGGGAAGGCGCCCTGCTGATTTTCGACGAAGTAATCACCGGATTCCGCATGGCGTACGGCGGCGCGCAAAGCGTTTATGAAATCGATCCCGATCTTACGGTGATGGGTAAAATTATCGGCGGCGGCCTTCCGGTTGCGGCCTACGGCGGCAGGCGGCACATCATGGAACGAGTGGCACCGCTGGGACCGGTCTATCAAGCCGGCACGCTTTCTGGCAATCCGCTCGCGATGCGCGCCGGGCTCGCCACTCTGCCCAAGCTCGAAGCGCCGAAATTTTATGAAGACGTGAATCGCAGAACGCAACGACTAGCCGAAGGTTTGCGCAACGCGCTGAAAGAAGCGAAAGCTGCAGGGCAAGTAAACGTAGCAGGTTCACTGCTGACGCTATTCTTTTGTGACCAGCCAATAAAAAACTACGCGGACGCCAAGAAATCCGACACTGCGAAGTTTGGAAAGTTTTTCCAGGCAATGCTCGAACGCGGAATTTTTCTACCACCGTCGCAATTCGAAGCCCTGTTTGTTTCCGCCGCGCACAGCGAAGCAGATATCGACCGCACAATCACAGCAGCTCGCGAAAGCCTCGCTTCATTCTAGCTCCTTGCCACGCTCGCCCCGTCGGGATTTGCACTAGCGCAGCGAGCCGGCGCAAGCGAAAGCGAAAATCCCGCGAAACCGGCGGGTGTAGGTCCCGGTGATTCAGCCATTTAGGCGGGTAACGGCAGTACTGGTAGACGGAAACGGATTTCCTTTCCACGCCCCTAAAACCACAGCCCATCCTTTTCACTTCTCACCCAGTCTGCTGCAAATACACAGGATAGCCTGCTCTGCCGGGTTGGTCCCACCCGTGCATTCCTCTATCGCGTCCGGCGGTTACAGGAGACCTCCTCCATGGTTTTGGCCGTAGCAGCGCTCTTGCTTCAGGTTCAATCTTTCGCTTTGCCGGCTCCGCCTGTTGGCGCGCAGATGGCTGTGATTCACGCAGTCTCTGTCGACTCTTTCAAGGAGAGCGCCCCTGTGAGCACACATCCGCCCGTTGCCGTTGAGGAAGATGCTATCTCGACGGCCAGCGAATCGTCCTCGACGCGCATGAACCTCGACCAAGTGCTGCTAGTCAACGGGGATTCCAGAAACCAATTCTCCAGCAGTCTGAAGACGGTGGCGTTTGAAACGCCCGGCGATGCGCAGTCGTTTTCCACCGTGCGCATGCCGGCACCTTTCACCAAAGAAAGCAGATTCCGGGATGCGCTCTCGCAGCCTTCGCGGCGCCAATGGCTAGCTCTGGCGCTGCTGCAACATGGCGCGGCCGCTTTCGACGCTTACTCGACGCGCCAGGCCGTTGGTCACGGCGCCGTGGAAGATAATCCGATGTTGCGGCCGTTCGCGGGCTCGCCGGCCATGTACGCGGCGACGCAGGTGGCGCCGCTGCTCTTCGATCTGATGGCGCGGCACATGCAACGCAGCGAATATCCGCTATTTCGTCGTTTTTGGTGGGTGCCGCAGACAGCGAGCGCGGGCCTTTCGATTTTGTCCGGCTTCCACAATTTGAGTATCGCAGGCAAATTATAGTTCCAACGGCTGTCGTTAGGCAGGATTACGAACATTAAATCTTTCTCTGGCGGGGAAGATCTCGAAAAGGCATCCGGCGACCTCCCCGGATGCCTTTTTTGTATTTGCGCAACCGATTGGCAGAATTATTTCGGTGCGGTTGCCGACGATTTTGCCGCTCCATGCGTACGCGCGCGCGCAGGCCGGGGAGCCGTCGCGCCCATTTGCTTTTCCGTCCACTCCACCGCGCGGCGCGCCGCCTCCACAGCGCCGGAAACATCGGATACCGGCCCGATCGAATCCGTATTCGCGAAAGCGATGCAGCCGAAAGGTTGGTTCGCCACCGGAATCACTTTCGTGAAAATTCCCGGCGTGGGCAAGAACATGGGATGCCCCCGACGGTACATGTGCACCTCAATGGGCACGGCGGCGCTGAATTCGGGCAGAAGCTTCTGAAAATCCCGCAGCACGTTTTCCGCAATTCTTTGGCAGCCGTCCACGGTGAGCAGCCGGTCGCGATGCAATTCCGAAATCGGCGTGTAAAAAGTCAGAACATTATTTTTCTGCACGTAGCCCGGCTGTTTCTGCAGCACCCAATCCGCCACGATGAAATCGGTGAAAGCATTGCCGGGGCACCACGTGTCGTACGCGCGATTGTAAATGGGCTTGTCAAAAATCATGTTGATCACGGGATAGGGGCAGTAGCGGAATGACATCATGGCTTCGTGCTGCGCGTCTGGCAGCCCTGCGATCAGTCGCGCGGTGATAAATTTCGGCGTGGCCATGATCACGTATTTCGCCGCGACGGTGCGCAGTTGGCCTGCTTGCATGTAAGTGATGTTGACGCCGGTTTTTTGCGGATCAACTGAAACAATCGTCGCGTCGCCGATCATCTGTTCGCCGTACTTCGCTTGCAGCGTGTTCGCCAGTTGGCGCGACAAAGCGCCGTTGCCACCCGGCAACGTTCTGCGAACGTCTTCTTCGGCCGTCATGTCCTGCAAATCACCGGCGGCGACCAGCGCGGAGGCGTCCTCGGATTTCGCGCCCCAATTGGATAGACCGTAGGCGTCCCACCACTGCTTGAGCTCGGGCGCATGGCCCTTCAGATAATTTGCAAGCGGCACGCTGTCCAGTTTTTGTGCGTTCTTATCCGGGTCCAGCGCCTTCATTTCCGCGCGGAATTTCTTGAAGCTATCGCGCACGACGTCCGAGTAGGGAAGCTGGTTCAAGCCGTCGCGCCAGGTGTCCGCCACCCACTTTCCCGCGACGATGGTGGGATCCCCAGAATTAATTGGCAACTCGATCAGGCCGATTTCGCGGGCGAGTGTCTCGCTGGCGGTGTCCTTTTCGTCGAAAGCGGAGCCCGTGGCGAACCCCTGGCCCTGATATTCCTCTAAGTAGGCGTTACCACCCCAGTGTGGTTCCTTTTCGAGCAGCAAGAAATCGCGGCCACGCAGAAAATATGCAGCGCTCATACCGCTCACGCCGCCGCCGACGATCACCACGTCGTGATGACTCGATACCGCCGGCTTATCGAATTGCTGGCCGTCGCGCACTTCGTGGCAAATCGCAAAATGGTCGCCGTCCAGTTGTGGCTTCGGCCCGCTTTCCGCCGCGAGCAGAGAATGATTTACAGGGCATCCCGCGGCAACCGACCCGGCCACCACAAATTTCAAAAAATCCCGGCGCGTTTCCATCATGCGGTTTCTCCTTCGATCGACGCGGGAACCAGCGGCGCACGGGCTTCCTCGACGTGTTGTAAACGAGTTCTCAGGCGGTACCACAACAAAATCATTGCGATGGAAAAAACCAGAATCAGCGTGGAAATGGCGTTGATTTCAGGCGTGATTCCGCGGCGCAAGCGCGACCAGATCTCCAGCGGCAGCGTGTTGGCACGCCCGATCAAGAAAAAGCTCACGGCGATTTCATCCAGCGAAAGCGTGAAAATCAGCAGGGCCGCCGCGATCAACGATACGCGCAAGTTCGGAAACGTCACGCGCCAGAACGTCTTCCAATGATTTGCGCCCAGATCGAGCGAAGCCTCTTCCTGCGCGCGCTCCAGCTTCTGCAGTCCCGCGAAGATCTCCGTGGTGGCTACCGAGATCAACGCGGTGCCGTGGCCCAGCGTGATCGTCACCAGGCTGAGCTTCATGCCTACCGCGACGAACAACATCAGCAGCGAAAGCCCGGTGATGATGCCGGGAAGAATCAACGGCAGCAGCACCAATCGGCGGAAGAGCGCCTTGCCCGGGAAATTGGTGCGGTCCAGCGCCAGAGCGGCGGGCAAACCCAGTCCCAGCGCGATCGTCACGGCCACTACGGCAACGAACACGCTATTCCATACCGCTTCCCACAGCGCGCCATCGCCGAAAAGCTGACGATACCAGTCGAGCGTCCAGTGCGCAGGAGGAAAACCGCCAACCCCTGAGCCGTTGAATGAATAAACCAGCAGAACCACAATCGGAAAATACAGGAACGCATAAACGAGAAATGCGTAGACGCTCAGCAACGACGGCGCGCGGCGAGCCTGGAGTCCGCCAGTCATGAAATCACCAACCTTTTTTCCAGGCGCTCGGTGATCAACAGCAGCGTGACCACCAGCAACATCATGCCGAAAGAAATCGCGGCGCCCAGCGGCCAGTTATAGGCCGCGCCGAACAAGCTCACGACCACATTTGAAATCATGATGCCGCTCGGCCCTCCGACTAGCAGCGGCGCCAAAAAATCTCCTAACGTTAAGACGAATGCAAATGTGGCGCCGGCGAGAACTCCGGGCAGCGAAAGCGGCAGAATCACGCGGCGAAAGGTGGACCACGACGAAGATCCCAGGTCATGCGAAGCCTCCACCAAATTCCGCGGAATGTGTTCGAGCGATGCGTAAATCGGCAGCAGCATGAACGGCGTGTAGATATGCGTCAAAGTAATGATCACGGCAAACGGGCTGTAAAGAAAAAACTCCACGGGCTTGTGCGTGATGTGCAGATATTGCAGAAATCCGTTCAGCACGCCGTCGCTGCCCAGAATCGTCTTCCACGCATACCCCCGCACCAGGTAGCTCGCCCACAGCGGAATGATCACCAGTTGATAGAGCAGGTCCTTGCGCTTTGCCGCATGAAACGAAAGGTAGTAAGCCAGCGGATAGCCGAGCAGCAGCGCGAACACAGTCACCGAAGCCGCGATGCGTATGGAACGCAGAAGCACTTGTACGTATATCGGATTGCGCAACAGCTGAAAGTAATTCTGCAAATTCCAATTGTGCAAGATCACTTGCGCGGGCGAAACGGACCAGAAGCTGTAGCAAAAAAGAATTGCGTAGGGCACCAGAAGAAATACCGTGACCCACAGCAGCGGCGGAATCGTTACGCCGGCTTTGTACGCGCGCGAGTACATGGCTACTCCGGCTCTCCCTCGCGCACGCGGATTGCGTCCGTCGCAGCGAACTCGAATTCTCGCTCCCCCGTCAGGATTCCGGGATTAGCGATGCGCGCGCGAATCGTGTTGGCACCGCCGCAATCAATTTCGAGCAAATCCATCGCGCCACCGAAAGCTTGGCTGCGGACGCGTCCGCGAAATCGCCCGCCGGAAACATCGGCGTTCGCGAAGGGAAGCCCGGCCGATTCGGTTACCAGGCGAATGCATTCCGGCCGCAGCGAGTAGGTTGCCTTGCCAGACGCGCCAAACGTGCGCCAGACAATCGGGCCCGCGGTCGCGATTCCCTCCTTCACCTCCGCGCGCAGCAGGTTCGTCTGCCCGATGAATTGCGCGGCGTACGCAGTTTCTGGTTCGCCGTAAATCTCGCGCGGCGGAGCCACCTGCTCCAGAAGTCCGGCGCGCAACAAAGCCACGCGGTCCGACAAAGCCATAGCTTCTTCCTGGTCATGCGTCACAAATATGAAAGTAATCCCGACTTCGCGCTGCAGCGATTTCAATTCCACCTGCATCTGGCGCCGTAGATTGGCATCCAGTGCGGACAGCGGTTCATCGAGCAGCAGCACGCGCGGCCGATTCACCAGCGCCCGCGCCAGCGCCACGCGTTGTTGCTGTCCGCCGCTAAGTTTTGCGGGCGCGGCCTGCGCGAATTCGCCCATCTGCACCATTGCCAGCGCCTGCGTCACGCGCTCGGGTATTTCGGCTTGGGCGGTATTTTTCGCGCGCAGGCCATACGCCACATTGTCGAATACTGAAAGGTGCGGAAAAAGCGCATAGCTCTGAAAAACGGTGTTGACCTGCCTGCGATGCGCGGGAATGCGATCGAGCCGCTCCGCGCCCATCCAGATTTCGCCGCTGTCCAGATCCTCAAATCCCGCGATCAGGCGCAGTAAAGTCGTTTTCCCGGATCCGCTCTCGCCCAGGATCGTCAGAAATTCTCCACTGGCCACATCCAGGCTGATTCCGTGCAGTACCGGACGCTGCCCGAATCGTTTGCTCACCTGACGAATGGAAAGGATCGGCGCCGCAACAGTCGCCGCTGTGCCGGAGACAGCCGCAAGCGGAGCGGCTTTCGTCACTGCGCTGCCTTTATTTCGTTCCAGATTTCGTTGTACTTATCCCGCCGCGGCACGTTCTGCCAAAAATAAATGCGCGTCATATATTCGTCCACATTGTCCAGGTGCAGCGATTTCTTCTGCGCGTCAGTCATGAACTCGGCGGCGCGCGGATTGGCCGGATCGTATCCGGTTACGTCCGTCACCATTTTTTGCGTTTTCGCCTCAATCATGTATTCCAGAAATTCCATGGCGAGATCCTTATGTTCGCTCGCGGTGGTGATCATCAGATGGTCGATCCATCCCGTAGTGTTTTCCTTCGGAATGGTTTCGCCGATCGGGAATCCAGCCGCGCCGAGCTGGTTAGTGGTGAGCGGCCAACCCATCGCCGCCACGATTTCGTGATTCTGAAATAAATTCGTCAGCTCGCCGCCCGTGGACCAGAACTTGCGAATGTTCGGTTTCAGCTCGATCAGCTTTTTTCGCACGTTCTCCAGTTCCGCGTCGCTCAAATTGTAGATGTGATTCGGATCCGGCTTGTCGTATCCCAGCACCTGCGCCGCCATGTACATCGTCGAAAGCTCATCCCACGCGGAAATTTTGCCTTTCAGCTTGGGGTCCCAAAGCGCTGCCCAGCTATCGGGCGGCTTCGCGAAATATGTCGTGTCGTAGAGCAGGGGATTCGGCCCCCAAGTGAACGGCACGCCGTACACATTGCCATTCACGCGCACCAGCGGCATCGAGCGGAGACGCTCCGAGAGTTGCGGGTAAGCCGGAAGTTTCGCAAGATCGAGCGGCGCGGCGAGTCCCGCGGCAGCAATCATCGTCGCGACGTCGCTCGAGGGCGAAATCACGTCGTAATTGCTGGCGCTGCCTCCGCGAAGTTTCGCCACCAGTTCGTCGCTCGAACCCATGTACGCAGCGCTGATTTTGCACTGATGGGATTCTTCGAACGAGCGCAGGTATGAGGGATCGGCGTATCCTTCCCAGACCAGCAGACTCAGCGATGGCGTCTTCTTTGCGCAACCTCCAGGTGCCAGGACGACCGCCGCTGCAAGAGCACCGAGTAACAACATTCCGCGCGTGCGTTTGCTGTAGGTCACTGTGCGCTCCCGCTGGCGAGCTCGAATGGCTCGAAACCACGACGCCGCCACGATTCAATCTTCAAATCAGTTGCCACCGTTTTTTGTATCCGCCCTCGCGCGCACCAATCAAAACGTCGGCGGCGTATTGATCCACAGCACCAGCGTTTCCTTCTTCCCCGGATTCTTCCAGCGATGCGCGTTGTTGCTTTCAAAATAAAAGCTATCGCCTTCGTGCAAGAGTTGCCGCTCCCCGTCAGCCAAAGAAATTTCCAGCGCGCCTTTCAGAATGTACAGAAACTCCTCGCCGTCGTGCGCATAGGATTCCCCGCTACCCGCGGAAGGCGCAATCCGAAATAGATGCGGCTCCATCAGCGTGTTTCCCCAGGCCAGCAGTTCCATGCGCACTCCCGGACCGGCATCGAGCACCTTGCGATCCGCAGGCCGCACTCGCCCGGGATTCGAGTTCGAAGGATCGAACAGCGCCAGAATGTTCATGCGATAAAATCGCGAAATACGCCGCAAAGTAGCCACAGATGCGGTCATCTGTGCGCGCTCCAAAGCACTCAGGAATCCCACCGACACGCCCGTGGCGTGCGCCACCTTAGAAAGCGAATATCCATTCCGCAAACGCATGCGCCGCAAGCGCGCGCCAATCGGATCTGCTTTCGGCCGCGCTCCAGCCGCAGGCAGCACGCCCTCCCGCTTCAGCAGATGTAGGATCGCCGGAGCGTTCAGACCACGCACGCGCCGTAGGTATTGCGCGCGTTTCAGAATGCGTACGTCCGCCTGCGTGTACAGGCGGTAATGGCTGTGCGTTCGCCGCGGCGTCACCAATCCCAGATTTTCCCAGGTTCGCAAAATGGACGGAGACACTCCCACGCTGCGCGCCACGTCGCTGATGCGCAAATATTCCTGAGTGCGCGCAGTCTTCATCGGGCGCTTCGGAGTCCGCGTGCTCGCCAATCCAGTTTCCCCTTGACAACCCGCTGGCCTTCTTCTAACGTTCGCGGATTATAGTAAGGTTTTTTCTCTAGCTGCAACCGAAAAACTCAAAGTTAGGCGCCGGGGGCCGGGGTGGCGTCACCTTTCGCAAAGGAGCGGCGATGAAAACGACGGGCCGGTTAGGGGTGTACCTATTGGCATTGGTCGGGCTGTTCGGTGGCGGTGCAGCGTGGGGACAAACGAACGGCTCGATTCGTGGAATTGTGAATGACCCATCCGGCGCGGTGGTCCCGGGAGCAACAGTCACAGTAACGCTCAACGGCACCAGTTCGCAGCGCTCCGTAACTTCCGACAAAGACGGCGGGTTCGATATCCCCGAACTAGCCGTCGGAACCTACGACCTCACCGCGGAAGCCCAAGGCTTCAAGAAGTTCGTCGCCAAAGATGTGGTTATTTCCATCGGCCACGTAAACTTCATCACCATCACATTCCAAGTCGGCGCCGCAAACGACACTGTCACGGTAGAAGCCAATGCCGTGCAGGTAGAAACCACCAGCACGCAATTGGGCGGCGTGATGACGGATCAATCGATCCGTGAACTGCCCCTCAGCACGCGCAATGCTTACCAACTTCTCCAGCTGCAGCCCGGCGTTCAATCGCAACTCGGCGCGGATCTTTTTTACGGCAGTAGCAATCCCGGCGTTGTCTCGGTCAACGGTGGGCGCGGCCGCTCCAACAACTATATGGTGAACGGTGGCGATGCGAACGACCTGTTCGTCAACGGCCCTGCGATTCAGCCTTCGCCCGATGCCATCGAGGAATTTCGTGTTCTCACAAACACGTTTGACGCCGAATACGGCCGCAACTCCGGCTCGGTCGTCAACGTCGTCACAAAATCCGGCACCAACCAAATCCACGGCGACCTCTACGAATTCCTGCGCAACAACGACCTGAACACGCGCGGTTACTTCGACAGCACCGTCGCCGCCTATCACCAGAACCAATTTGGCGGAACCATTGGCGGCCCCATCAAGAAGGACCGCACGTTTATTTTCGCTTCGTACGAAGGCAACCGGCGCATTCAGGGCATTTCTTCGGGCACCGTGATTCTGCCCAGTGCGGCGGAGGCCAGTGGTGATTTCTCGCAGGATGGGCCGGCGTTTACCGGCACACTCACCGATCCCACCTTTGCCACTCAACTCGCCAATCGCACCACGGGCAGCACCGGTGGAACCACTTGCGCCCAGGCCGTAGCGGCGCAGGGTGGAGCTCCGATCGTTGCGGGCACTCCGTTCGCTTCGATTTTCACGAGTAACGTGGGTCCCAATCCGGGTGTCAATCACGTTCCCACCCAATGCTTTGATCCCACGGCGCTGGCGCTTTACAACAACTACGTCGCGCCGTTCGGTACCGGTTCGCTTACGACAATTCCCAGCGAGCCGGAATACGTAAATCAGTTCACTGTGCGCTTCGATCAGAAGCTAACGCCTTCGCAACAGCTTTCGGTCTACTACTACTTTAACAACGACAACGATACCCAGCCGTTTGCCAATTTCCAGGGCGCTGGTTCGAATCTGCCCGGGTTCGGCGGTATCACTTCCACGCGCGGCCAGCAGTGGAATATTACACACACCTGGACGCTCGGCCCCACGGCCGTGAACGAATTTCATTTCAATTATTTCCGTGAAGGGCAGGAGAAACTCAACCATCCCGTGAGCACTCTCCCCAGCATCCACGATGCCTGCGGCTCTGCCGTGCCGGCCGCAAATTGCTTTGCGGATCCAACCAATCCCTCCCTCGGCATCACCACGAACATTCCCGGGCGCATGGGCGTTCCGTTCGTCGGCGTTTCCGGCGGTTTCGTCATCGGTAATAACTTCGAGGGCGAACTGCCACAGACCGGCAACTCGTTCCAGTGGACCGACAGTTTCACCAAGACCATGGGCACGCACACACTAAAGTTTGGCGTGGACGTCAGCCGCCATCGCTTCGATCAGTTTCTGTACTTCAACATCAACGGCGATTACAGCTTCATCAGTGACTCAAACCTGTGCTCTAGTTTTAATCCCAATCCGGTCTGCGACCCCCCCGTCACCAACGATGTCGGTTTCACCGATGGTTACGCGGATTATTTCCTTGGATCGCCGAACACCTATTCGCAGGGCGCCGCCCAAGGCGAAAACATCCGCAACACCGCCCTCTATCTCTTTGCGCAGGATAGTTGGAAAATCAAATCCAACCTGACGCTGAACTACGGCCTGCGCTGGGAACTCAACACTCCTTTCTACGATCTCGGAAACCGTCTGCAGACGTTTCGTCCCGGCCAAATCACCACCAAGTACCCGTGCTTTATTTCCACGGCCGGCTCCGAAGCTGCGGGCTTGAGTCCGGGCGATTGTGGTCAGAACAGCGGCCAGAATTCTGTCAATCCCGTCGGCCTGGTTTTTCCTGGAGATCCAGGAGTGCCGCGCGGTTTGACTACCACAGACTACAAGGGTTTCGCCCCACGCATCGGTCTGGCGTGGAGCCCCTCTTTCACCGAAGGCTGGTTGGGAAAGCTCTTCGGTGGCCCCGGCAATTCCAGCATCCGCGCCGGCTTCGGCCTTTTCTACAATCCGATGGAGCAACTCGTGCTCGAACAGTTCAGCGCCGAGCCTCCCTTCGGTGGCAGCTCGTTCGTCAGCTTCCCCAACTTTAACCTCCCGTTCCTTCCGCAATCGAGTGATCCCGCGACTGGTCCGTTCTCGCCCAACCCGTTCAACGGCATCATCAACCAGACGCCCACGACTCCGTGCCCCGGCGCCGGTGGTCCCCCAGGCTGCGTGGATTGGGCCTCGTTCCGTCCGATTCTTCTTTTCGGCGAATTCGATCCGCACCTGAAGACTCAATACGCCGAGCAATATAACCTCACCATCGAACGTCAGATCTCGAAGTCCATGCTCTTCCGCATCTCGTATGTTGGCACGCAGGCTCACCATCTGCTCGCTTCCCACGATGAGAACTTTGGAACTCCCGAAACGTGCCTGGAACTAAATAATGTTCTGGGCACCGGCACATGCGGTGCGTTCGGCGCGGATAGTCCGTACTTTATCCCTGCCGGCACAACGATCCCCACATTCACCGCGCCTCCCGGTTTGGCTGGGTACACGGGTTGCAGTGGACTACTCCTTCCCTATAATGGCGCCGCAGGGCCGACTTGTATCCCCGGGGGAACAAACGTTTCGAGCGTGATAACTCCAGGTAGCGACGGCATCAACCTTGTTGGCTTGCGCAAATACTCCTCGCCGAATTGCTTGCCGCTCGCCGGTTCTGCAGCCGTTAATACCACCTGTCCGCCCGATGGTGTTCCGGTGTTCAGCAACATCTTCGCCGAAGGCACCATCGCGAATTCCAACTATAACGGCCTGCAGATCTCCCTCGAACGCAGCTATTCCCACGGTTTGTTGTTCCAGGGGTCCTACACGTTCAGCAAGGCTATTGATCAGGGCGCGTCCTTCGAAAACGAGCTCAATCCGATAAACTTCAACGCCACGCGTGGCAATTCGCTTCTCAGCGCGAAACACCGCTTTGTCTTTAGCCCGGTCTGGGACCTTCCCATTCCCAAGTACGACGGCTTCCGGGGCAAGGCTCTCGACGGTTGGGGCGCTTCCGCGATTATCACGTATCAATCGGGCTTCCCGATTCGTGTGCAGACCCAGGATGATTCGGAACTGATGAGCAGTTTCTTTTTCGAGGATGCCAACACTCCTCAGGCTACGGGTCCAGTCCAGTTTCAGAATCCCAAGACGAACAACGCCTACTGGTTTAACCCCGCCAATATCTCCGATCCAGGGCCCGGTATCTTCGGCAACATTCCGCACGCCCTGTGCTGTGGACCGGCGATTAGTAATACCGATCTGGTCATTTCCAAGAAGACGCCGATCAACGACCGCTGGAATACGGAGTTTCGCGCGGAGTTCTACAACGCCTGGAACCATACCCAGTTCGCAAACCCTGACGGCAATTTCAGCGACGGGTCAACGTTCGGACAGATTCTGAATGTCCGCGAGGGTCCGCGCGTCATCCAGTTCGGCCTGAAGCTGTTGTTCTAGGCCTTAGGGTGGGCAACGGAAGCGAGGGAGTCCGTCCTGGCGGACCCCTCGCTTTGTTGCGTAGGGGCAAAATTTCAGCGGCGCGGCTTCGGAACAGCGCACGGGGTATAGTAATTAAGGTGAGCCGGCGGATCTGGGCGCGGGCTGCCAGAGGCGTAGTGATGCCAGGGCAACGATGCACGGCGCTGCGACGGAATTACACAAGGGGACTCGAACCGAGATGAAGATTGTCGTCCTAGGCGCGGGATTGATGGGTCGCGCGGTAGTTTACGACCTGAGTGGCGCGCGCGAGGTGAAGAGCATCGTCGTCGCCGATTTCGATCGCGGTCGCGCGCAGGAAGTCGCACGCAAGTTCGGGCGCGGCATCACGCGCGCAGCGTTCGCGGACGTGCGCGCCACATCGCATCTGGCGAAGCTGCTGTACCGTAGCGATGTGGTCGTAAATTGCACGCAATACAATTGGAATTTGGACGTGATGCGCGCGGCCCTTGCGGCTCGCGTGAATTACACGGACCTCGGCGGCCTCTACCACATGACGCGCAAGCAATTTGCCCTGGACCGCGATTTCCGCCGCATCGGAAAACTCGCCATTCCCGGCATGGGCGGCGCTCCGGGCATTACCAATGTGATGGCGCGCGCTCTCGCCGAGCCGCTGGATCGTGTGGATGCGATCAAAGTTTACAACGCAGGCGCGGACGAGCAGCGTTATGACAGTCCCGTCGCGTATTCATTTTCGATCGCGACGATTCTGGACGAGCTGACCGTACCGCCCATCCACTTCGTCGGCGGGCGCTACGTCGAAAAAGAAATGCTCTCCGACCCCGAGACCGAAACTTTCCCCGCGCCCATCGGAAAAATCGTGCTGCGTCATTCGATTCACTCCGAGCTGGGCACGCTGGCCGAGAGCTTTCGCAAGAAAGGGGTGCGCGAGGTATTCTTTAAGATTAATTATGATCCGAAATTGGTGGGTTTGGTGCGGTCACTGGTCGATGTGGGCTTCACAGAACGCGAACCGCTAGCCGTGAACGGCACGCAGGTGGCGCCGCGCGCCGTGCTGCTGGCGTTGCTGCAGAAAAAAGCTCCGACGAAGACGCCGCTCGATGTGGAAGCATTGCGCGTTGTCGTCACCGGCCGCGCTGGCAAACATCGCGTCGGCGCTGCCATGGAAATGTGGGCGGATCACACCGCACGGCCGCAATTTTCCGCCGTGGCGCGCGACACCGGATTTCCCGCTGCCATCGCAGCGGTAATGCAAGGCCGCGGCGAAATTCCCGGTATGGGCGTGCAGGCGCCTGAAAACGTGGTCCCGCCCAATCCATTTTTCAACGAACTCAAGAAACGCGGATTCACTTTCCGCCGGTGGAACGTAAAAGTTTAGATCAATAGTGGCAAATCTCAGGGCCGTGCGTCGGCCACAGTACCAGCATTTGGAGGCAGTTATGCACGAAGGACTGCAACAGGAAATTAACACTTACGAAAAGCGCACGCCGCGTTCAAAAGCGGCGCACACCCGAGCGGAAGGCCGCTTGCCGCTGGGCGTCGCCAGCAATTATCGCGCCTATGATCCTTATCCCCTTTTTGTTCGCGATGGCAACGGCGGACACATCCACGACATTGATGGCAACGAATATCTCGATTTCAATCTTTGCTTCGGCGCGCTGATGGCCGGGCATTGCCATCCCGCGGTGGTCAAGGCCGTGCAAGCGAAGCTCGGCACCGGCACCATGTTCGGCATGCCGCACGACCTTGAGTGGGAACTGGCCGAAGAAATCTGCCAGCGGTTTCCGGTAGAAATGGTGCGCTTCAGCAATAGCGGCACGGAATGCACCATGCACGCCGTGCGTCTGGCTCGCGCCGCCACCGGACGCGATCGCATCATCAAAATGGAAGGCGGCTACCACGGCTTGCACGATTCGGTTCTGGTCTCGCTGAAACCCAAGGCCAGCGAAATTGGCGACCCGAATTTCCCCACGTCTGTTCCGGGCGGATCCGGCATTCCGAAAGCCACCGTGCAAAATACTTTGATCGCGCAATTCAACGATATTGCTGGCGTCGAGCGCCTTTTCGCCAAACATACGGGCGAAATCGCGGCCGTAATCGTCGAGCCGATCATGATGAACGTGGGAATCCTGATGCCGCAAGACGGTTATCTCCAGGCGCTGCGCGAGGTCACCAAGAAAAACGGCGCGCTGCTGATTTTCGACGAAGTGAAGACCGGCGCCAAGCTCGCCTACGGCGGCGCCTGCGAATATTTCAGCGTCAAGCCGGACATCGTTTGCCTGGCGAAATCCATTGGCGGCGGCTTTTCGCTCGCGGCGTTCGCCTCCACGCGCCAGGTGATGGGCCAGATTTCCGATCACAAAGTTTTTCACGGCGGCACCTACAACACCAATCCCGTCGCGATGGCCGCGGGCCTGGCCACGTTCCGCGAAGTGTTGACGAAAGGCGCGTACGCCCACGTCACCAAGCTCAACAAAAAGTTGCTCGATGGCTACAACAAAGAAATCAGCAAGAGCGGCCTGAATGCCTACGTCATCGGCGCGGGCTCGAACGGCGCCCTGATGTTCTTCGACAAGCCCATTCGCAATTATCGCGATTGGCTGAAAGCAGACAGCGAATTGTGGCGGCACTACTGGTTCGCCATGGTCAATCGCGGCGTGATGGCCCAGCCGTATTGGTGGGACGAGCAGTGGACCATTTCCGTGGCGCACACCGAAGCCGATATTGACCGGCATATCGCGACGTTTGCCGAAATCGCGCCGGCGCTGGCGAAAGCGCAGAAAGAGCCGCACGTGGCGGCCACGGCAGGTCACTGAGTTTTCTAAGCGCCGAAGGTTTGGGCCCTGCCGCCAAACGGGCAAGGAGCCAAGTTTTTCGGTGCGAAGTTTCCGTTTGGCGAGGAGTCCTTTTGGCCGAGCCGCTTCCAGTCGCAGCGACCACTGAAACGGTCCATCTGAAGCGTTCGCTCGGTCGTTGGGACCTCGTCGCGCTCTTCGTCGTTGCGGTGTTCAACCTGAACGTGGTTCCGAGCATCGCAGCAAACGGCGGAGTCACAGTTTGGCTTTGGCTGATTTCGCTCGTGCTGTTTTTCTGGCCGCAGGGTATTGCCGTGATCGAGCTGGCGCATCGTTATCCCGGTGAAGGCGGCGTGTATTTGTGGGCTAAGGAAGTTTTCGGCGACTTCCATGGCTTTCTTTCCGGTTGGTGCTACTGGACCAACAATATGATGTACGTACCGACGGTGATGCTCTATTTCGTGGGCGTTTCGGTGTTCGTGCTGGGTCCCGGCCACCAGGCGTTGGCCGAAAACACCACCTTCACCCTGGTGGCGTCGCTGGTCCTGATGACGCTGCTGGTGGTTCTGAATATCGTGGGCTTAGGCGTCGGAAAATGGATCAACAATCTGGGCGGGATCGGCACAGGAGTCGCCGCCGCGGTGCTGATCGGCCTGGGGCTGATCATGTTTGCGCGCTTTGGCACCACGGTAACGGCCGCGGATTTTCGCATTCCGGCCAATCCGCGATTTGTGCTGAATTCTTTCGGCGTGATTTGTTTTGGATTGGTCGGCCTGGAGCTGGCATCTGTAATGGGCGACGAAATCAAAGACCCGCAGAAAACTTTGCCGGGCGCGGTGGCCTGGGGCGGCATACTTTCCGGCCTGATGTACATCGCCACCACGCTCACGCTGCTGATCGCCGTCAGCAAAAGCGACATCAACGTGCTCCAGGGAATCGTACAAGCAGTGAGTCATATGGCCAGCCGCGTCGGCGCCGACTGGATCGTGGCGCCGTTCGCGCTGATGCTCAGCATTTCCATCGCGGGGATTGGCTCGGCGTGGCTGGCGGGTTCCGCGCGCATCCCGTTTGTGGCGGGCCTGGATTCGTACCTGCCCAGCTGGCTGGGAAAGACGCACGCGCGGTTTGCCACGCCCTATGCGGCGCTGATCGTGCAAGGCGTCGTGTCCATGATTCTGGTGCTGGTGAATTCGTTCGGCTCAGGAGTGCAGGAAACTTTTCAGCGTTTGCTGTCGCTGGCGGTGGTGCTGCAGCTGATCCCGTTCCTGTATATGTTCGGCGCGCTGCTGAAAATCGCCGCGAATCCGGATTCGGGCGACGGCCTGTATAGCAAAGCGACCCTGTTCCTAGCCGGTGGTAGTGGCCTGGTGACGACCACTCTCGGCATCGTGCTGGCGTTTTTCCCGGCGCAGCAGATTAGCTCGCTGTGGTCGTACGAAAAATGGATGTTCGGCGGCACGGCATTTTTTGTCGGCCTAGCAGTGTTTTTTTTCTACGTGTACGGCCGCCGCAAAGACGCACCGTCCGCTGCGACAGGCATCTAAATGAGAAGGGCACTCGTAGGGAGGTTCCGTGGCAAGCAAGGCTAAAGCAATCGCAGCGAAAGGCGGGAAGTCAAAGGCAGCGGCGCGTAAATACAAAATGTACATCAACGGCGAATTTGTCGAAGCTCACAGCCGCGGCGTCTTCCCCGTTTACAATCCGTCCACCGAAGAAATCATCGCCGAAGTTCCCGAAGCCGATGAAAAAGACGTGGATCGCGGCGTCGCTGCCGCCAAAGCAGCCTTCAATTCCGGCGCGTGGCCGCAAACCACCGCACAGGACCGCGGCCGCATACTGTTCCGCCTCGCCGAACGCATTCGCAAGGAAGCCGCGAACCTCGCCGATCTCGAATGCCGCAATTCGGGCAAGCCCATTGTCGAAGCTGAGTACGATATTGCTGACGCCGCCACCTGTTTCGAATATTACGGCGGCATGGCCACCAAGGTTTTGGGCCATGTGAACCCGGTGCCGGACAACGCGCTAAGCCTTTCCTTGCGCGAACCCGTCGGCATCGCCGCGCAGATCATTCCGTGGAATTATCCGCTGCTGATGGCCGCGTGGAAGCTCGCTCCGGCAATCGCTGCAGGCTGCACATGCATTTTGAAGCCCGCCGAACAGACTCCGCTCACCGCACTTGAATTCGCCGGATATCTCGGCGACGCCGGATTGCCCCCGGGAGTTGTCAACATCATCACCGGTTTCGGCGAAGGCGCAGGCGCGCCGCTCGTAAAGCATCCCGACGTAAACAAAGTCGCCTTCACCGGCAGCGGCGCGGTCGGCAAAGCAATCGTAAAACTCGCAGCCGACACCCTGAAGCGCGTCACGCTGGAACTGGGAGGAAAATCGCCCAACATTTTTTTCGCGGACGCCGATTTCGAAGCCGCAATCGACGGCGCGCTCTTCGGCGTCTTCATCAATCAAGGCGAAGTCTGCTCGGCAGGCAGCCGTATCCTGGTAGAAAAGCCGATCTACTCGAAATTCGTCGAAGCCATGGCCGGCAAAGCGAAGAAGATTCGCCTCGGCCCTCCTCTCGAGCGCGAAACAAAAATGGGCCCGCTCGTCAGCAAAGAGCAGTTTGACCGCGTCAGCGCCTACCAGGAAATTGGCAAGAAGGAAGCGAAGCTCGCAGCCGGAGGCGGCCGCCCGTCCTTCCTGAAGCATGGCTACTACGTCGAGCCGACAATTTTCTACGACGTGGATAATTCGGCCCGCATCGCGCGAGAAGAAATCTTCGGCCCGGTGGCAACGGTGATTCCGTTCACGAATGAATCCGACGCCATCAAAATCGCAAATGACACTCCCTACGGCCTGGCCGCTGCCGTCTGGTCGCGCGACATTTTCAAAGCCTTCCGCGTGGTAAAAGCTTTGCGCGCCGGAATCGTGTGGGTGAATCACATGCAGCCCACATACGTCGAAGCTCCCTGGGGCGGCTACAAACAATCCGGCTTCGGCCGCGAGCTGGGCCCCTGGGGTGTCGAAGAATATCTGGAGACCAAGCAGGTGCACATTAACCTGAACGAACAGCCTATCGGATGGTACTAACATGCCCACGATCCAATTGCGTACCGCGATACCGGGTCCCAAATCTCTGGAGCTGATGCGCCGCCGACAAGCCGCTGTGCCGCGCGGCGTCGCTCACGCCACGCCGATTTTCGCGGCGCGCGCCGAAGGCGCCATCCTGGAAGACGTGGACGGCAATCGCTTCCTCGATTTCGCCGGCGGTATCGGCGTGCAGAATGCCGGACATCGCCCGCCGCGCGTGGTCGCCTCCATTCGCGAGCAGCTCGACGCTTTCATCCACACCTGCTTCAGCGTCGCGCCATACGAAATATACATCGCGCTGGCGGAAAAGCTGAATGCGCTGGTGCCCGGTAATTTTGCAAAGAAAACGATTCTGCTGAATAGCGGCGCCGAAGCCATCGAAAACGCCGTGAAAATTGCGCGCGCTTACACGCGCCGTCCGGCCATCATTTGTTTTGAAGACGCGTTTCACGGCCGCACCATGCTGACCATGTCGCTCACCAGCAAGACGCATCCCTATAAAGCGGGTTTCGAACCCTTTGCCACCGACATCTATCGCATTCCCTACGCCTACTGCTACCGCTGCTCGTATTCGCTGCAATATCCCAGCTGCGATGTTTTCTGCGCCCACCATCTCGAAGACACTTTTAAACGGATGGTAGCCTCGGAAACGGTTGCGGCCGTGGTGGTTGAACCGGTCCTCGGCGAGGGGGGCTTCGTCGCCCCGCCTCCGGAATTTTTCCCCGTGCTGCAGGAAATCTGTAAGCGCCACGAAATTCTTCTCATCGCCGACGAAGTGCAAACCGGATTTGGCCGCACCGGCGCGATGTTCGCGTCGCAGCGCTATGGCGTCACTCCGGACATTCTGGTGAGCGCAAAATCCCTTGCCTCCGGCATGCCGCTGGCGGCTGTGACCGGCCGCGCCGAAATTATGGACGCGCCAGGCGTCGGTGGACTGGGCGGCACGTACGGCGGAAATCCGCTGGCCTGCGCGGCCGCCTTGGCGGCCATCGAAACGCTGGAACGCGAGAATCTCTCCGCGCGTGCAGAGGAACTGGGCGCGCGATTCGAAACGCGTGCCCAAGAATGGAAGAAGCGGTGGCCGCTGATCGGCGACGTGCGCGGCCTAGGCGCGATGCGCGCGCTTGAGCTCGTGCGTTCCGCGCAGCAACGCGAACCCGCCAAGGAAGAAACCGAGCAGGTGCTGCGTCATTGCCGCGAACGCGGCCTGATCTTGCTCTCCTCCGGAACCTACGGCAATGTGTTGCGCCTGCTCGTGCCGCTTGTCGTCACCACGGAGCAGTTCGAAGAAGGCCTGAAGGTTCTGGAATCCGCGCTGGCGATCGTGGCAGAGTCGCAAATCGAAACCGCTCCGCGTCGCGCATAATTCGAGGACCGTTCATGGCCACCACAACAAAAACGCCAGTGAAAACCTGGGGATTTTTTCTCGATGGAAAGTGGGTCAGCGAGGGTGAGCGTTTTGAAGTTCTCGCTCCCTACGACGGCGCCGTAGTAGGCGCGTTCTATCGAGCGACTGCCGCCCACGCCGAAGCAGCCGTACGCGCCGCCCAGCGCGCATTTCAAATCACGCGCAAAATGGCTGGTTACGAACGCCAAGCCATTCTCCGGGCCATCTGCGATGGAATCAGCAAGCGCCGCGAAGAATTCGCGCAACGGATCGCGCTGGAAGCGGGAAAACCCATCCGCACGGCGCGCGCCGAAGTAGATCGCGCGATTTTCACCTTCGCCGTTGCGGCCGAAGAGGCGACGCGCATCGGTGGCGAATGGCTGCCGCTCGACTGGCAAGCGTCCACCGCAAGCCGCGCCGGAATCGTCCGCCGCTTCGCCCTGGGCCCGATTCTGGCCATCACGCCATTTAATTTTCCGCTGAATCTGGTAGCGCACAAAGTGGCTCCGGCAATCGCCGCCGGCTGTACCACGGTGCTGAAGCCTGCTCCGCAAACTCCGCTCACCTCGCTGCTGCTCGCCGAAGTCATCGAGCAAGCCGGGCTTCCTGCCGGCGCTCTGAATGTGCTGCCGCTTGCAAATCAAGAAGCCGAAAATTTGGTCGGCGACGACCGCCTGAAAATGCTCACCTTCACCGGAAGCGTTCCGGTCGGCTGGGCGCTGAAAAGGAAGTCCGGAAAGAAAAAAGTCACCTTGGAATTGGGTGGCAATGCCGGAGTGATCGTCCACTCCGATGCTGACGTGGATGTCGCAGCCGATCGCTGCTTGGTGGGCGGTTTTTCCTACGCCGGGCAGAGTTGCATTTCCGTGCAACGCATCTACGTGCAGCGCAGCGTGCAGGATCATTTCCTGGCGCGCCTGCTCGACGGCGTCAAAAAACTGCACGTAGGCGATCCGCTGGATGAAACCACCGACGTCGGCCCCATGATCAGCGAAGATGCGGCGCGACGCGCCGCTTCCTGGATTGAAGAGGCCGTCTCCGGCGGCGCGAAACTCCATGCTGGCGGCGCGGCGCCCCAAGGTGCGGTTTTGCAGCCAACGGTCCTCACAAACGTCCGCGCGGACATGAAAGTCAGCTGCCAGGAAGTCTTTGCGCCGGTGGTGATTGTCGAGCCGTACGACGATTTCGCTGACGGCATCCGCCGCGTAAACGATTCGCCCTTCGGTCTGCAGGCGGGTGTCTTCACGCGCGATTCCAAACTGCTATTTTCCGCGTTTGAAAATCTGGAAGTGGGCGGCGTCATCGCGGGCGATATGTCCGCTTTCCGCATTGACCACATGCCCTATGGCGGCGTGAAAGATTCCGGAATTGGCCGCGAAGGCTTGCGCTACGCTATAGAAGAGATGACCGAGCCGCGGATACTCGTTCTTAACTTGGGATAGCGCGCGGCTCGGAAATCATTTCGCTTTTTCGCGCGCGGCAGGGAACAGCAACGACGCCGCCACAGTTACAGCGAGGATTCCCACAATAACGCCAAGAGAAACGGGCGCGGAAACCGGCACCCATTCGCTCAGCGACATCTTGGCCCCAACAAATACAAGAATCCCCGCGAGCCCCTGATGCAAGAATCGGAATCGCGGCAGCAGATCCGCCAGTGCAAAATAAAGCGCCCGCAAACCCAATATCGCAAACACATTTGAGGAATAAACGATGAAGGCATTGCGCGTGATCGCCAAAACCGCAGGCACCGAATCCACAGCAAAAATAATGTCCATCGCCTCCACAGCCACCAACGCCAAAAATAGCGGCGTGGCAATCCATTTACCAGCCTGCTTCACAAAAAACCGCTCGCCCTGGAACTGATCGGTCACCGGAATAATCCGTCGCGCCATCCGCACCAGCGGATTGCGATCCGGCCGCACCACGCGCTTGCCGGGGAAAAACATGCGCAACCCCGTCAACAAGAGCAGCGCCCCAAAAACATACAGCACCGCGTGGAACGATTGCAGCAACTCCACACCCGCCAGCACGAAGATCGCGCGCATCACCAGAGCCCCGAGCACTCCCAAAAACAGAACCTTGTGTTGCGATTGCGCCGGAACGTGGAACGCCTGAAAGATCAGCAGAAAAACGAAAATATTGTCCACGCTGAGCGATTTCTCAACCAAATAACCGGTAAGAAATTCCACGCCCACCTGGGGGCCCTGCGAGTAATAAAGCCACAGGTTGAAAAGCAGCGAAACGGAAATCCACGCCGCGCTCTCCAGCAGTGCTTCGCGTAGCCCGATCGTATGGTTTTTGCGATGAAACACGCCCAGGTCAATCACCAGGGCCGCGGCCGTTGTGACTAAGAAGACGATCCAGACGTGTATGGGTGTTCCCAGCATGGGCTGTCGGCGCTCGAAAATGGCACTCGCAAGTGGTGTACCAGTCTAACCGGGCATTCGCTCCGAACGAAGGCCGATATTGCACATTTGCGCCACTTAATGGTTGCAGGCCATGCAAGGATGCACGATAATTCGCCATTGTAGTTCCCGGTTTGGGGCCATCCTGGCGGCTTTTTCGTGATCAATTGTCCTCACTGCAGCACGGTGAACCCGGACTTCGCTGAGTCCTGCTCACGTTGCGGGACTCCCATGCCATTGGGCGAGTCCGAAACGATTCAGATGGTGGACGCCACCGTCATCGCTCCCGGCAGCGATTTCGGTCCGCGGTACCGCATCGAAGCGCTCCTCGGCCAGGGCGGCATGGGCCGCGTATATAAGGCCTATGACAAAGACCTCGACCGCACCGTAGCCATTAAAGTGGTCCGCGATGGCGCTATCGGCGAATCCGACGCGCTCAAACGCTTCAAACAGGAATTGGTTCTCGCCAGCAAGATTTCCCACAAAAATATTCTGCGCATTCACGACATGGGAGATGTCGCGGGCCTGCGTTTCATTTCCATGGCCTTCGTCGAAGGCAAGGACCTGCAGCACATTATCCGCGAAAATCCCAAAATGCCGCTGGAACGCATTCTGAATTTTTCCCGGCAGATTGCTGAGGCGCTGGCCGCAGCGCATGCCGAAGGCGTGGTCCATCGCGACTTGAAACCGCAAAACCTGCTGGTCGATAAGAACGACCAGATTTTCGTCTGCGATTTCGGACTCGCGAAATCCTTCGAAGAAGGCGCCATCGGCATGACGCGCACCGGTGCCTTCCTCGGCACCCCGCGTTATATGTCTCCGGAACAAGTAGAGGGCAAACCCGCCGACGGCCGCGCCGACCTCTACGCTTTCGGCCTGATCTTGTACGAAATGGTGATCGGCGACGTGCCCTTCACCGGCGAATCCACGCTGAAAGTGATGTACCAGCGCATTCAGGAAAAGCCCAAGAGCCCGAAGATCCTGCGGCCGGATCTGCCAAACTGGCTTGTGAGAATCATCATGCGCTGCCTGGAACGCGATCCCAACGATCGCTACCAGAATGCTTACGAAATTCTGGCTGATCTGCAAGGAGGGTCTTCCGGCAGCAGCGTGTCTCGTGCCGGAATATCGCGCATCGGGTCCGGCTCGCAAAGCGTCATCATCCAGATCCCCGAGTTCGCCAGCCGCCGTTGGGTTTGGGTCGTCGCCGGCGTCGTGGCGCTGCTGCTCATCGCGTTCGCGATTCCGCCGGTGCGGCACTTGATTCCAGGATTTCATGTGGAGCCGACCGGGCCCGCCGGCTCTGCGGCTTCCGGTATTCCGCCGCTTTCCAGCGGACGGTACGTCGCCATTCTGCCGCTGCAAGTTCTGGGCGATCAATCGCAACTCGGATACTTGGCGCAAGGCATCCAGGAAGCGCTCGCGGCGAAACTTTTCCAGTTGAAGGGCGTGCACGTCACTTCGTCCGACGCCGCCGCCAAGGCCGATCCCAAGCAACCTCTGGAGAAAATCGCGCGCAGCTTGGGCGCGAACACCCTCGTGCAGGGAATGGTGCAGGGCAATGGCGACAAAATTCGCATCATCCTGAATATGGAAGACGTGGTGAACGGCAAGCGAATCTGGAGCCAGCAATTCGACGGCGTTCCGGCGGACCTGTTCACGCTGGAGGATCATATCTACGCGCAAGTGGTTGGCGCGATGGATGTGAATCCCACGAACGAAGAAAATGCCAACGCCGAAGCGCGCCCTACAGACAACGTCGCGTCGTACGATTTTTACCTGCGCGGTCGCAACGCCCTGCGCGTCAATGACGCTAAGAGCATTCAGACCGCGCTTGATTATTTTAATCAGGCCGTAAAACAGGATCCCAAATTTGCGCTGGCCTACACCGGTGTGGCCCAGGCCAGCCTGCGCATGTTCGGATTGACGAACGATGGCTTTTGGACCCAAAAGGCGCTGGCCGCCGCGCAACAAGCTCTGCAGTTGAACGATAAACTTCCCGAAGTCCACTCCACTCTCGGCAGCGTCTATCGCGCCACGGGAAAATATTCGGAAGCGATCGCGGAGCTGAATCGCGCGCAGGCCTTAGCGCCCAATTCCGACGAAGTGTATTACCGCCTAGGCAACGTATATATGTCGAAAGGCGACATGCCCCACGCGATCGAAGCGTTTCAAAAGGCCGTCCAGCTCAATCCCTATTACTGGATCAACGAGAATTCCCTCGGCGTGGCTTACTTCCAGGTCGGCGAGTACGATAAAGCGCTCGATGCGTTCAAGCAGGTTTCCACGCTCGAGCCGGACGTGAACGCGGGCTACGAAAATGCCGGAAACGTACTGGTGCAGCAGGCTAAGTACAGCGAGGCGGTGCCCTCTCTCCAAAAGGCGCTGGCAATCGAACCCAATGCCGGCGCTTACTCGAATCTCGGCACCGCATATTTTTTCCTGAAGCAGTATGCCGAGTCCGCACAGGCCTTCGAGAAGGCTGTGGCGCTTAACGCCAACGACACGCAATTGGCTGTGAACCTGGGTGATGCCTATCGTGCCTTGGGTCAGACCGAAAAGGCTCACGCTGCGTACCAGCAAGCAATATCCGCCGGCTACAAGGAATTGCAGACGAACCCTCAGGACACGTCGGTTTTGGCCGAAGTGGCGCTCTCCTACGCCAATCTCGGAAAGCCTCAGGATGCGGATACCTTCATCGCTCGTGCTCGCGCGCAGGACAAGAAGGACGTCAACCTCGCCTACACCGAAGTCCAGATAAATGCGCTGAATGGAAAACCGAGCCAAGCGCTGACCTTACTCACAGCCGTGCTTGCAGATCACTATCCCGCGGAGTCCGCCGCCGTTGATCCGGATCTGGAAAGCCTCCACAGCGATCCTGAGTTCGCCAAGCTCATCAAGAAATACTCTACGAAGCCCTAACTGAGGCGGTTGTTTCGTTTCCCAGTTGTTCTCGAATTTGTGAATCGCGCTGCAGCGACGTCCCATGGCGCGGGACAGAGGGGCGGCGGCCGGCTGGCTTCGTCATACGACGCAGCCGCTGCGATTCCGTTGCTGTGCGCAGCGCCGGCGTCTCGCGGGCGCTTTTTCCCATGCAATTCGCGACCAGCGCCGTAGCCACGCCACAACCCGGCCATGGGCGGAAACGCTGGGAAGAATCTGCAATCAAAGGTCTTGCCTCACTCGCACGTGGCAGTTCAGCGTCGCGCGAAAATCGACAGCATCAATGAAGCCAAGTGGATTTAGGTGAAGCGTGGTGGCACACAGGCGCCAGGCCGGTCGCGACAGCATTGGGTAATTCCTTCATCTAAAAAGCGTTCTGCCCACCGCAACGTTTGTCGTGGTGGGCAGACTCCAATCACATCAGACCGTTAATTAGTAAAGGCGAAATCTAACTTTAGCAGGCAGCCAAATTTCCTTGGCTGACCCGACTGAGTTCGATGGCTTGCCGGCGCTTCCAACCACAAAATCCAACCAACGCGATTCCCAGTCCGAGCATCGCGAACTCGCCGGGCTCAGGGGCGATCTCCGCCGATCCTGCTTCTCCAGGGAGCATTCCAGTGCAGGCGCTGAGGGCGGGGTTGCACTCCAACTCGAGCAGTTCAAGACCATCGCTGTTAATTCCGACCGCAGCCGGGCAGACGTTGAACGCGGCCGTCTCGCCAGGAGCCGCCCCGAGGGTGCATGTGTACATTGCGTTTTGGATCGTCGGAGTGATGGCGATCCATAGGTCGAGCAGCGTATCGGACGACGGGCAGACACCGCCGACACAATCCGTCGGTTCATAAATGAAGTTCGTCACTAGATCGAACGTGCCATTCAATTGAGCCTGGGTTGGCCCGGCAACAGTCACCGGATTCTGAAACGAATTCGACGTGAAGCAACTCACGCCTTCCGGCACCTGACTGCACGGCTCAATGGTCGGATCCGTGGGGATAATCAACTTCACTTTGGGATCGACGGCACCGTCAGCCTTAGCCACGCTCGCTGCAACCATTGCCAAAGCCACTACAGCCACGATCGCCAATGTTTTACAGAATCTCATCAACCCACCTCCGCGCAATTTGCAACCACCGGGAGAATAGCACGTCAGCCACCAAGCCATATTTCATACCTCAGAAATAACCCCTTTGTACTGAACTACATCGCGGACCCCGGCTTTCGACCGCTTTTCTCAATATGCAACACTTTGCACAAACCGGGACTTGTCCTATCTCTATGTCGCAATTGGTGTTGTCCCCATTTTTCTGCCCCAATTCGACACTGCGCATCTGCCTCTATCGCATCCGCCCACTCTCGGTCCATAATCCACCCGGCTCGACTGCCCAGGAATATGACCACCTCCTCCGGGAACTTTCGACTGGCACTGAAGACCGCGCTTGCCGGCTGCCTCGCCATGTATTTTGCCGAACTGCTGCGCCTGCCACAACCATACTGGGCGGCGATCACCGCCATGATCGTGATGCAAACAAACCTCGGCGCAGCCGTCCAACAGTCCTGGATTCGCTTTGCCGCCACCGCCGTCGGCGCCGCCGTCTCCATCCCGTTCGTGGCCTACTTCGATCAAAACCTCGTCATGTTCGGCGTGGCGGCGTTCGTCACCGTCCTGCTCTGCACCGTCTTGCACCTCGAGGAAGGATTGCGGCTCGCCGCCGTAACTGTTGCGATCACCTTGCTCATCCCGCACACCGGCCGTCCGTGGGTCCCAGCGTTCAACCGCTTTTTGGAAGTTTCGTTTGGAATACTTATCGCGTTGCTGGTGGCCGAGTTCGTCTGGCCCTCTTCGGCCCTGCAGGATCTCCGGCGCGGCCTCGCGGCGGCGTTCCTGCACTTGGATTCGTTCGTCGCGGTGCTCCTGGGACGATTTCGCGGCCAGAATACGGTTGACTTCAAAGCATTGCGCGCGAACCTCGCCACTCTGGCGCGAAAGAACGCGGATTTCCACACGCATGGCCGTTACGAACCCGCGCGTTGGTCCCCACTCCGCAGAACTCTCGTGAAATTGTTGCAGCATGAAGAGCGCATGGCTCAAGCGGTGGCAAGTCTGGACCTCGCCTGCGACGCATCTTTTTGTGGAGGAATTGACCCGCAGTGGGAACCGGAGTTCGCAGCGCTAAGCGCCGGAATTTCTGCAACCTTGCAGCGAATCGCCGAAGGAATCCTGACGCGAAAATTTTCCGCACCCGAGTTTGATTTCGAAGCCGCGATCGACGCGCTTAATGCAAAAGCAAACGTAGCGCGCATTTCCGGCCCGCCCGCCGCACCCGTCGTGCAAACCTTAGAAGGCGTTCTACGCTCGCACACGATCTACTTCGCCCTGGAAACCCTGGCCCGCGAACTCGCCACCGCGCAAATCACCGCACGCGAGCTTGTCCCCGCCAGCAGCGTCCCATCCACAATCACGTAGGGAACTGAGCCTCGCCAATCCGCCCGGCGGATCAGGGCGAACTCATTGTAGCCGAGCGGATAGACGTCAAACGACTTTCGACGTCCGCGGCTTCTTTCGCGCGTCCCAGCGTCCGCAGCGTACGCGCTTCACAGGTCAAGACCGGCGCAAGTTGCGGACTGTTCGGACCAAACTGTTTTCCTGCCACGGACAGCCGCCGCCGGGTATATGGTTCCAGTTGGTCGGGCTTGCCCGACTTCTCATAAAGATTGCAGGCATTGCTCAAGGGCATCAGCCTGCTAATTCCGTCGCGACCGTACAATCCGGCAGAGCGCTCACGCCGCACTCAGTGCTAGCCTTAATTTACAGAAGGCTCATCATTAGTTATATCGGACGCGTCGTGACATCGGTGCGCTCACCGGGCGAAAATCTGCGCCGCTTCAGAAGTGCGCGTCCCGACGGACTGGTCCTCACCACGCTGCGCCCGCCTGCGTCCTCTCGCTCCAGCAGTCCGCGGTCGTTGGCCTCTTCCCAAACCGGAAGCTTAGGGCACGAGGTCCGCCAGGCATCCATTACTTCGTCGTAGCTCCTGTTGCGCACTGCAAGCCATTCCAGTAAGTCCAGAATCAGCGCTTCGGGTACGGGATCCGTCATAAAATCCTCGTCTTCGGTATCGGCCCAATATACCCGAATGTCGCCTTGCACCTCGCACATTTGCGCGCCGCGCTTCGTGCCCGCTCTGTTAAGCTACAGGCTGTTTTAGCTTCCTCGCGGCAGCACTGCGGATTTCTCATCGGGTCGGCGACGTTAACGTGTACCCACGACCTCCGCGACTTATTTTCGCAACGCAATCATCAAGGGAGCTTTTGATGGGCGATCTCTTAGACCTGGCAGTCAAAGCGCACGGCGGTCTCCACCGTTGGAACGAAATCCAAACCATCAGGGTCGCCGCCTCCATCACCGGCGCGATCTGGGACGTGAAAGGGAAGCCAGACGTTCTCAAAAACGTGGTGTTGACCGCCGAAACGCGCAAGGAACGCGTCATCGTGGACTTCCCAGGCCAGGACAAACGCGCGATTTTCCAGCCTGACCGCGTCGTAATCGAAAAACTGGACGGCACGTTAATCGAAGCTCGCGACAATCCGGAACAATCCTTCGCAGGGCAGCAACGCGAAACTCCCTGGGACGATATTCAAGTGGCCTACTTCGTCGGCGAAGCCCTGTGGACCTACCTCAACACTCCATTCCTCTACACCTACGACGGATTCAAAACGGAAGAAATCGCGCCGATCAACGTCGAGAGTTCCACTTGGCGGCGCCTCAAAATCATTTTCCCCGAAAGCGTGAAGAGCCACACCCGCGAACAGATTTCCTGCTTCGCACCCAGTGGTTTGTTGTGTCGCCACGACTACACCGTGGACATCCTCGGCGGCGCCACCGGCCTCAACTACGCGTTCGATTATCGCAATGTTGACGGCATCGTCGTAGCCACCAAGCACCGTGTCTTCGCCTACGAAGGCGATTACCAGCCAGTGACAGAGCCTCTACTCGTCGCCATTGACATGGGCGCGATTACGCTCGCCTGATGATTTTTCCGTGCTTGCGCAGCTCGCTCGGCGCAAGCATTGGCGCTCATGGCGTGCCCTCACGCGGCACGTTTGTGGTCGAATGTTTCGGCAAGAATTCGCGGAGTATATTCCCGCCGACACGTCCGGCGAGGCCCACTGCCGCAGTGCTGAAGACCAGGTGCGGACCGCGATTCGCCGCTGGATAATAGAGATTGGACAACGCTCCCGAGCACATATCGCCCAGAACGTAAGAATAGTTGGGCTGCGTGCGTCCGCTATCGCTGCGCGTCAGAAAGGCGGATCCGACCGCATGCAGCAGGCGCGACTTAAACGATCCGGTGCCCTGGTAGTAGTAGCGCGGATCCTGGTGCAGCAGCGTGGGAAAAATCGCATGGGTCAAATAGTCGCTGCTCCGACCGTCCGCAAACTTTGCCGCGAAACGCTTGCCGTATCCCGCGGCGCCTTGCCCGTACCCGGC
>Ga0210391_10000833_pt1 | contig 30165 bp, 52 predicted proteins | sample IncBWC12OmetaG_FD_160573 | JGI IMG/M metagenome (GOLD analysis project Ga0210391, IMG submission 160573) | Forest soil microbial communities from Barre Woods Harvard Forest LTER site, Petersham, Massachusetts, United States - Inc-BW-C-12-O ... | reverse complement strand
TTCAGCCACGAACTCAGGGATTGTGTCCTCCATTGAGGACTGCTGCGCCATGCGGGTGAATTTGAAGAGAGCCAACTTGTCGCGCTGTTTCTCTCTGACGCGCGCCTGTCGGTCGCCTTTGCCGAGCAGATCTTCGGCGGTGAATGGAACGCCGCCCGTCTCGAAGTGAGCGTTATAGAGCGTGGCCTGAAGCGATGCGTGCATATAGTTCTGGCGTTCGATACCATCGAGCCAGACCGCACGCAATTCCGAGAACTCGCGCGGTGTCAGGCTCCAGAAGTCGCGATCACTGAGCCCGAGGCCGGATCGGGAGACGGCGAAGGCCCAGAGTTTGAGGCGTCGTTCGCCGGGATCGATTGCGCCGTCTCGTTCCCCGGAATCGGCTGCGCTTTGACTTCCAGTTCCGGGTAGCGATTTTTTACGGCCACCGCCACGGCCTCGACTACGGGCCGTTCCTCGGCGGGAAGCATCAGGTCCGCCAGGTCAACCGCGCGCTCAAAGCCGGCGGAATGCCACGCTCCATCCTGATCGAACGTGCCGCACATCGCCGCCGCAAGTTCCATTGAGTTTGCGCTGGCAAGGTTCTTGCCCCACCGCGCGAGTTGGTAATCGGCTGAATAGGCGTAGCGGAGCGTGAAGCGGCCCTTGACGCCTCCAACGGTGATCTTAGGCCATTCGATAGCGGTCGGTGTCACTGCGCGCCGCCTTCAAGTACGGAACTGTCGGGAACCTCCGCCGGGAGCGCCTTCAGCACGTCATCCAAATGAAGGACTTCCTTCAGGTTCGGACATGGATCGTTCGCCATGATCGGGGCGATTTTGCCGTTACAGTAATCGTTCCCCGCCGTGGCGTCGTAGAGGATTCCGACGACTGGCGAGCCGTAAGAAGGGATCAGGACGACTTTGTCGCCGTTTTTTGCTTCACGACCGTTTTTGTAGTGCATGGTTTTCTCCTGTTACGCCAGCGTCGGCGCGCCGTCATTCGACGTGAACTCGATTTCGGCCTCGAACACGCCGCCGACTTTGCCGGTGATCTGGAATCCGGTCACGTAGCACATGAAACGGTCGACCGACTGGACATTGTTCGGATAGACCACCTGGAACGAAGTAAGGATGCGCTGCTGCCAGAGATAGCGAAGCCCCGAGACGCCCGCGTTCACGGAGTTTTCGTGCGTCGGCTCCGTCATCACCCAGAAGATTTTCGCTTTCATCTTCCCGAGGTCAAGCAGCGTCGAGACGCGCCGGCGGTACTGATCTCCTACGTTGGTGACGTCGACGGTCTCCGACGTGTTGGGTTCGTTCCAGTCCTGCAGGTTACAGATGGAATTGTAGACCTGAGGCGATGCGCCGTTGCCGATCTGGAGGACCAATCCCTCCACGGCGATGGCGGCCGCCACCAGCGAGGTGGATGTAGGCATCGCGTTCAACTGTTTCGGCTTGCGGAAGAGTTCCAGCAGTATCTGCCAAAGCGTGAAAGCGTAGCTGCCGATGATTGCCGCCCATACCAACAAGTGAGTTTTCATTGTGAAAGTCCTTTCAAACGTTCGGATTCCAGAAAATGCGGGCCTCGATGATCCGCTGATACGTCATCGGCTGTGTTATCGCGATCCCCGCGTCCCGGTCGCTGATGATGTAATTCGGGCTCTGTGAACGCCCGGTAACGCCGTCGCCGTTGAACGTGTCCAGAAACGCATAAAGCGCCTGCGCCATCTGGTCCGCGTTCACCGAGTCCGCGCCCGTCCCGAAGATCGTAAATTCCATCCGTGCCCACGAGGTCGGGAGCCTTCCCGCCGTCGCGTACATCTGCGGATTCGAGATTTGTTTCACCACCACGGACGGGAAGCCCGTTCCCGCAGCCTGTGGAAGTTGCTCGTCAAACCATCTCAGCACCTGGGGCGAACTGCCTCCGAGGTAGTAAACCAATCCCGCGTTCAATTGAGCCGCCGCAAACAATTGGGCCTTTAGGCTGGTATACAATGCTTCCTCCAGCGCCGTAAAATATAAAACATGACCGCGATTGATCGATTCATGAATCTCATTTCGCCCGAGCCGTTTTCCGGTTGCTGGCTCTGGCTTGGCGCGGCCACCAAAGGCAAATACGGAAAATTTCGGACGTCTGGTCCCAGACAGGGAAGCATGAAAGACGCTCACCGCGCCGGTTACGAACTGATGGTAGGCCCGGTCCCCGGAGGGCTCGAACTCGATCACAAGTGCCGCGTGAAGACTTGCGTCAATCCTGCTCACCTGGAGCCCGTCACGCACGCCACAAATCTCAAACGCGCCGGAGTTTATCTGATAAACACCAGGAAAACTCATTGTCCGCGCGGGCACACCTACGATGCGGCCAACACCAGAATCGACCGGAAGGGTGGCCGCATTTGCCGCCAATGCCACCGCGATCAAACAAACGCTTCGCGTAAAACTCTGTAGGTTTTCCATCATACAGTAACCAGCATTGCTTTAACCCGTGTCTGGGTCTGCTGCGAGTCACCTTCCCCACCGAGGAAATCGAATGTCTCCGTGGTTCCGTCTTCGTTCGTTACCTGCAACTGCCAGCCGAGCCCCGCACCCTGATTGAAGCCCGTATCGAGCACTTGGAAATAAGCGTTCAGGAGGACGTGCCGGTGCCGCTCCGCTTCGATGTGCGGAATCAGCCGCGTCTCGTCCGAAGACAAACCGACGACGCCGGCCGCTGCCGGGGCATTCATACAGGGGATATTCTGCAGGCCCGCAATCGGCGTTTGCGTGTTTTCGTAATTGCCCGTCGAAAGCTGGATCTGTGACGGCGCAAAGAAGGACGCGAGCGCGACAAAGGTGCCGAGCGCATACGCTACAGGCATCACCTGTGCGATTTCCTGTGCAATTCCCTGATTCATACGTCGACCACTTCCGCGAACTCGTTCTCCCCGTAGAAGCCCAATCCGTCGCCCTCGATAAACGTCTTTCCCTGAAACTGAATCCGCCGCGGCACCGCATCGATCGCGTTCGCAGGCATCTTGACGACACCCACCAGCGCGTTATTGCGGTCGTACAGTTTGCAGTCCTGCAGTCTCATGTCTCGCACCATCGAAGCGGGGCTCATGCGGCCTCCAATGCGCTAAAATAGGAACGGGCCGCAACGATGTGACCAGCATCGAGCAGCCCTGACCGACGCGACAAAAGGAGAATTACCGCGTGGCTGCTATAAGCATACAAGAACGAATCCTGCGCAATATATCGTTTGAGCCGTTTTCCGGCTGTTGGCTCTGGCTTGGAACTTGCGACCGAGGCGGTTACGCTCGCATCGAAGTACGCGATCCATCCACTAAATCCGGTTATCGTGCGCTCTCTGCTCACCGCGCCTGTTACGAGGCGTTCGTCGGTGAAATCCCGGATGGTCTTGATATCGACCACAAATGCCGAGTGCGCTGTTGCGTCAATCCGGCGCATCTCGAACCGGTAACAACGCGCGAAAACGTCCTGCGCGGAATCCGAGCGGGAGCCGGAGTTGCAATCGGGTCCGGAGTTGCGGCCAACCGTAGACTGGCAAATAATCGGTGCCCTCAGGGACACGAGTACGACCGCCAATACAGCAACGGCAAGAAACGGTTTCGCTACTGCGCTGAATGCTTCCGAATTAGGACACAGACAGAAGAGTATCGAGCAAAGCGCCGGACCGGTCCGGCGACTCCTAAGACACGCTGCAAGCACGGTCATGAGTTCACGGACGCGAATACGCGCACTGACCACAGAGCGAACGGGAAGCCGTTCAGGGTTTGCCGGATATGCGAAAGGAATCGTCATAGCTAGAACGGAACGCCACTTTGTCTTTGGACCTGTGCCCAATATCTCTGGTAGAGCGCCCACTCGTTGTTGACCTGCTCGATAATGAAGATCGCGCCGGAATTGTCGTCCGTGTCCCGGTACGTCTTCGCCTGCGCCTGCAGCCACTTCGCCGCATCCGAGGAATCGAGCTGCACATCCAGAATCCGTTTGATCGAGGCTAGTTTGGCTTTGTTCGCAACCATGCAGTCAATCAGCGTGGCCGCAATCCGGCGCCACGGCATCACGACGCCCTGCGGCAAAGCGATGCCGCCCGGAGGCGTGTAGAACTGCGCGGACTGAAACGTCGAAGCCTCGATCTGCACTGCGGTATTTATCTCTTGGTCGCTGAACACGTAGCCGGGAGTGACTCCGTCAGGGAGGTACTCTTGTGTGTCGGAAATCATCATCCGCAAATAATCCGGGATGGGATTTTGACCGCCGTTGTAGGTGAAAATCGGGACGTAACTCACGCGAATTCGCCCCGATTTGCGGTAAAATAAGAACGGGCCGCAACGGCGTTGGGAGCGCCGCGCAGCCCTGACCGAAACGATTCGGAGGGAATCGAATGGCTGTCGTCCAGTGTGACACATGCGGCTCGGACGTTCGCAAAGTTCCGGCCGCGACTTTCGCTCACAATTTTTGCTCGCGTGTCTGTTATGGAAAGTGGCGCAAAGGCAAACTTTTCAGCCTTCCACCGCGCAATGACGTTCGAGGATCCAAGAATCCACAATTCAAGACCGGAGCCAACAGCGCGATTAAAAAAAACTGCGCTGAATGTGGCGTGCTCTTCATAGGCCGAGTCAAAGGCCCATACTGCTCGCTGTCTTGCATGTCGAAGGCTAGGCAAAGGAAGCGCTGGAACGGCCCCGATGCGGAAAAGTGGCGTGCCCGCTATTCCGCTATGTCCAGCGGGCGGAACAATCGCAACTGGCGAGACGGCAGAGCGAAGACGAACTACGGACCCGGTTGGACCGCCAATCTCAGAAAGAAAATCCGCGCGCGCGATGGAAACGCCTGCGTGGTTTGTCGGAGCACAAAAGGCTTGCAGGTCCACCATCGCAATGAGTCCAAGACAGACCACGGCGAAGAGAACCTGATAACGCTTTGTCAACGGTGTCACGTAAGAGTTCATCGCGGAAAACTTTCACTGCTGCTTTAAAAACGGGCGGAAGCGTTTCAAGCGCTCCCGCCCATTGGGTTATGCGTCTCTTAAACGCTCTGGCCGGTAGAGGCCACTGTGGTGCGGCCGTCGATGACCGTTCCGCCAAACACGGTAACGATTTTCACATCGTTATCCATCGTGTTGAAATCGCCCATCATGGCGTCCACGCCGCCGCCCAGGCGCTGAGTATTCGGCACCTTGGAGAACAACTGCGCGTCCTTGAAGCCCTGCAGCCAGCCCATTTCGATAGCGGGCCGCATGACCGTGCCGGGGTCCACGATCACGCCCCATGCCGTCTTCGAGCTGGCCCCGGTATTGACGATCGGGAGCCACGGACACAGAACGAGGTCCATCTGGTCAAAGAGCCAGTCGGGATTCGAGTTAAGGAACTGAGTCGGGAAGCCCTGGGCGTTCTGCGTTCCACCTTCAACCGAGAGCATCACGCTCATGGCCTTTTTCAGGTTGTTTGCCACCGCGACCAACGAAGGCCCGAACCAGACTTTCAGCCGCCCGGTGACAAGGATCGGGTTTCCAGCCGAGTCGGTCATCGAAGCCAGAATCTTTAGCGCGTCCATCATGCCTTGCGCACCAAACGGCGGATTGTTGATCGAAGCGCCGGCCGCCAGCGTGATGAGATTGTTGTACGCGGACTGGTAGAGTGTGGAGTTGAGGCCTGAAGAACTCACCAGGAACGAAGTGATAAACTTCGCCACGGTCATCCGGGCCGACATCGCGAGACGCCGCGGAACGTCATCGAAGATACCCAGATCGTCGTTGACGAACGCGCGCCAGTTGATCGATGCCATCGCCTGGTAGAGCAACGGCTGATACTGCACGGGCGGCGAGTTGCCGACTGCGGCGTCCTGCGGGACCGGAGGCGTCAATGCGCGCTGCTGCGCAGGAGCCGCCGGGTCGATTCCCGTCATGGGCGACACAACGCCGTCCTGCAGGTAGCGCGAGACGAGACGAAAATCGCGGAGGTCATGCGATTTCACCAGCGCCAGTTCGTTGGCCGGCCAGTCGTTGTAATACCCGTAGTACTTGCGGTCGAGGACGTCGACGTAAAGCGCCTGATAGTCCGTGACGGACATCGTTTCGCGCAATCCCAACGTCCGACCGCCTACGTCGCCGTAGAGGCCCGGATACTGCCGCTGGAGTTCCTTCACGATGTATTCCGTGCGCGGGAAGATGGCTTCGCGCAGGAATTCCGGCCCGACACGCCCCTGCAGGGTGTCGAGGTAGAGCCGCATGGCTTCGTTCACGCGCTTTTTGCGCTGCGAGCCGGCCTTGTAGAAGCCGGTCAGTTCGCGCGCGTCGTTGACGCCGTTGGGGCCGGGGCCGTACAACTGGCCGTTGCGGACTTCGCCGTAAGCACCCGAAGCGCCGACTGCCGCTTGAATCTCTGCTGACGTAAGCATGTTTACATGCCTCCCTTGGTGGAAATGTTCACCGGAACGGTCGCCGTGACGCCCGCCGCAACCGTGCCTGTATACGAAGGATCGAGCACGCCGATTTCGATGCCAGCCGGATTAGCATCGATCGAGCCGCCGTACCATACGTTCGTGGTGGAGTCGTAAGTTGCGCCGTTCAGGTACAGCCGATCGCCCGGTTTGATGACGTGAGTTACCAGCGGCGAATTTGCCAGCCTGCCGATTACGGACAGGTTAAACGTGCCGTTGAACAGCGCCGTGCAGCCGCTTACCTGTGTTTGGTAATAGTCGAGCGTGACGAACGGCATACCAGCCACGCCGTCGATCGCCTGCCCGATCACGCCGAGCACGCCCGATGCGCCGGTGAACGCCGAGACGTTCGGAAGTACCACCTGGCGCCGGGATGTTGGCGTGCCGGTGTATACCTGATTCTGCATGGCCCACGCGCGCTCGCGCCGGCGGTGCAGTGTCAGAAAGAATGCGCCGACCATGAACAGCACGGCCAGCAGCGCGAGAGGCGCAAAGATCACTGCGATAATCGCGTTCATCGGATTAGTTCCGTCCTTTCGCGGCCCGCATCGCCGCATTTTCCGACATGCCGGATTCAACCAACCGCGCCGCCAATTCCTTTACTTCGCGGTCGGGATCGCTGCGCCGGGATTCGGTCATCTTGCCGGTGCCGTCGCAGTCCGGGCAGTCTTTCCCGTCTGCATCTTCGCCGTCGCCGTCGCAGGTGGGGCAGGCTTTCTTGCCCTTCTTCGCTTCGGTGACGGCTACGCCGACGCCGCGGGGCTTGGCTTCCTTGCCGAGCAGACGACCGATGCGCGAGGCTTCCGCCATCAGCACCGCGTCGAATTTGGCCTCGTCCAGCGCGCCGGCATCGGTGACCGCGATCGGAGTCCGCAGGGCTTCCTCGATCACAAAGGCTTGTTCCTCTGGCGAGAAGTTCGTCCCGCGAAGAATGCCGGCTGCCCGCTCGACCGCGAGCCGCGCTATGCGGTCATCGGCAATCGGCTTGATTGCCGCTCCCACCGCTTCTTTGATGAGAAGTTGAATCGCTTCTTTTTCCATAACCTGCCCTTCTGTTGAATTGGTGGGATCGGTTCGGGCCGATTCCGAGAGAAACATCCCGCCGGCTCCCGCGCGGGTAACCATGTCGACGCCTTCCGCGGATGTGAACTCCGCGAGAACCGGCAACCCGTCGCGCAAGACCTGTTTGCCGTTTTCGTAGAGCGCATTTCCGTTGGCCCGGATCGAGACGCCGGCATACGGCCCTTTTTCCTCGATGATGGCCGCGTGGTCGGAAAACGGCTTGATTTCGGCGTAGAGGCCCGGACCCTGTTTGTGCTCATCGAGCCACACGGCATCGGTCGCGAGCACAGCGCCCCAGTCCTTTACCGAGCCTTCGGGGCGAGCTGCTTCGTCGGCGCGCGTCGGATGGTCGATCCGCATCGGCGTGCCGGCTTTAAAGACCTTGGGTCCGTCGCGCTTCAGAACTTCAGCGGGATAGAATGCCGATGAACCCTTGCCCGGCGCAATGATCTTGATTTTGTGGGAAGCGCCGAAGGCTTCGCGGAGCGTGATGTCGATCGGAAACGCGCAAGATTCCGAGAGCTTCAGCGCGGCTTCCGCCGGCGTTGCGGATTCCTTTGTCGCCTTCTCCGCCGACTTCGGAAGTTTGTAGCCCTTGCGCTTCGCGATGCGGATGATGTTCGCCCGAATCGTGGCTATCGAGTAATTGTCGGACCCGGCGCGCCCGAGAGCGTGGAACGCCGCTGTTACGTCCGCCTGGCTGAGGATCGGGAAACTCCGGTTCTTTCCGGCGAAGTCGGCCGCGTCGGCTGAGTCCCGTTCCGCCTTCGGGATGAACCGCTCGTAGAACGGAAGCGCCGTGTACAGTTTCGCCGTTTTGAAAGACTCTTCCATTGCGGCGTAGGTGTCGGGTTCGTCGGCTTCTTCCTCGTACACCGTGCGCGGAACCACGTTGGTCGAGTGCTCTGTATCCACGGTGCACTTGGCCGCGTTGTCAGCGCCTTTCGAGATTTCGTAGGAGGCTTTGCGGGTGTCGCCGTCAACGGAATAGATCACGTCGCCCGATTCGTCATCTCCGAAGTGATCGAGGTAGTAAGCCCATTTGCCTGTGCCGCGGTGGGCGTCCGATATCGTGTCACGCAGTCGCGCCTGAACGTCCGAATTGGAAAGGTCCGCGTTTGCGGCTTCCTGTAGTTTCAAGGCTAACCCGGCGTAACCGGCGCGGAGGACCATCTGCGCTGTAGCGTAGCCGCTCCAAAACATTGAAGGCAAGAAATGTTGCGATTATTCGGTAGAATGGTTTTCGATGAGCAAAGAGCGCATGTGCTCGAAGTGCGGCGTTTGCGTGGCGACGAACAAGCATCCGTGGTGCGTCCACTGCAAAGCCGAGAATCAGGCCGCGAACCGGGAAGCCAAACTAACGCAGGCTGAAGGGTCTGGGTTCTCGAAAGGCATCGAGGCTATGCGGAAAACACTGGCCGATGAGTTTGAACGCTACGACCGGGATACCGGAGGCGGGGCGATGGTCGAGATAGAGCGCGTTGTCTTCATCATTCGACACGCGCCAAGGCCTTCGCTGGTTCAGTCGAGTCAGCCCTGAGCGTACAGCACGTTCAGCGTGTCGCCACTCGACACATACACGTAGATGTCGTTCATATCGTAAAGCGAGTTCACATCCGCGCCGTTAACCAGAAGATCCTGAATCGTTCCCTTCGCCATCGGGAATCCGGCTGTGGTCGCCGGCGAGCCCCCGGAAGAAATCTCCGCGCCGCCGTAGTAAATGGGGTTCGTGTTCGTTGACGGCGTTGAAAACCTGATCCACTTGGCGAGGAACGGCGACGGAAAGGCCGTCAGCCCCCCGAGATACTGAGACAGCGGAAGCACCAGACCCGCTCCCGCGACCACGGCGGATTTAACAACCATGAGAACATTCTACACGGAAAATGTTCTTGTCAAACGGAAACGCGCCGCCGGGTATCCCGATATTCCACGTAGCAGGTGCAATTCGGATGCAGGGGCGGTTCGTCCACAGGCCCATCGGGGCCGAACGCCGGGAAAAATTCCGACTCTTCAATCTCGCCCGCATCCGCGTTTTCGATGCAGTCCTCGCAGTTGCCGGATCGCCCGCCGGGGCCGAGAATCCACGATTTCAGGGTGACGTCTTCGTAGTAGTAGGTGCCCGCTGTGTTTGCTTCGATGAGATCCGCGAGCGCGTCGAGGCCGTCTAGAACAGCTAGCACGCTCGCGGGATGGGGAACCACAGTGCTTTCACTTTAGCGCAACGCCGACGAACTCGCGCGCCATTCCTTCGGCCTCATCGCGATGGGCGTCAAAGGCTGGACGAAGAAAAGGAATAGCGGCCATACCCGGCCAGTTTGGATTGTATGGACCGTCGCCCGCGCCCGGTGATGCCGCGCCGCGCTGGCCGGTCCCGAACTCCACAAAAACGGCGTGCGGGGAATCGAAGACTACCGCCGCCGCTACCGTCTTGCCTGTTTCCGTGACTTCAACATGTCCCGAATCGCGGAGCTCGCCCGAACGCACGGCCACGGTCCCTTGGGCGGTTTCGAGAACTTTGGTTGCCCACGCGGTCACGAACTGCGCTACGGCCTCGTCCACCTTGGCTTGGATGAACTGACCGCCGCCGTTGCGCGGAACGTAGCGCGAGAAGGAAGTCAGGTTCACTTTGGCAGACTCAGGAAAACCACTCCGGACTCGGGAGTGACGCTCCAAGTAAAGCCTGTCGCCTCAGCCAGATTGTTGAATGTTTCCGCCATCGTCTGGCCTATCAGGACTTCGCCTGGGCATGTGACACGCGAGACAAACATAAGTGTCTGATCCAGCATCGCTTCCGGCGCTACCGCCGGCGCCTTTATGCCAAGCGCCGCTCCGAGTAATCCGAGAAATCCGCGTCTGTTCACTTCAACAATCCTACCCTTTCCGCCATCTCGAGCGCGCAGTCCCGCGCGTCCGCTTTGGTTGCCCGGATCTGGATCAGTTCCCATTCTGAGCCGTACACGTTATCGTAAACCGGAACCCGGTATCGCTGAAGCTGGTAAATCCCCCACGATTGCCCATCCTGCGCGAGCATCAGCAGACAGCGCCCGTCCCGGTGCCTCAGCGCGACCGCTGCGCCGTCCGGTGAATGGTCCCACCAGTACGGGGCTGCGCGTTCGTCTTCGGGCGGTTTCGGCTCTGGTACGGGCTCCTTCGACCAGATGTCGCTCATAAGCGGCGCGAATGGATTACCTCGATGTGCGCGTGAGGGGACCAGCGCCGCACGCCCGGAACCGTCTCCGCGTCGGCCTTCCACGTCGTGTCGCACTTCGGGCATGCCCACACATCAGCCGTAACGCCACGCGCGAGCGCGCGGACTAGTTTCGGATTACAGCATGGGTCATCGTCCACGATATCGAGGTCGCGCTGAATTGGCTGCGCTGGTGCGGGTTCCGACAGGCGAATCGGCACCGTGGCACCGACGAGCAGCGCGGCGTTCGCGGCCCGCACAATAAAAGCGGCCAGTTCCGGCGTTGCCGCCATCGCCGCCTCTACGTGATAGCCGTCGTAGACTTTACGCGGCTCAGTTCTGCTCTGGTGCCACATAGGGCTTCTGTGCTCCGGTGCGGTTTCCTGTACGCATCAAAGCGGCGTCGTGGTCTGTGTTCGCCTTCGGTGACGGTGTAGTTTCCGGCTGGTGAAAACCACACGCGGGTTTTTCGTTCGCCGGTCTGCCGTCTGGTCCGTAAATGATCGGCCTCATGCTATATCTCCTGTTTTTCACCAATCGGCTCCGATTCTGACGTATTCGGGAACGTCTGGAACGCCGTCAGAAGTCGCGCGGTCGTAGCTTTTAACGGAGCGCGTAACGCGCGGCTCGTCCCATCGTTCCGGTCCCTCTGGATCAAAAGGAATCGCAGATCTTACTTCCATCTCAGGGGGCAGCGCCTTGAGTATTTCGATCAGTTCCACTACGGTCACGCCGCCTCCTGTTCCTTTACCTTCGCTTCCCAAATCTTCATGGCGCGGCCCACGCGCCCTATGGCGTTCAGGAGTTGCAGCCGAGCCTCTGCGAGCGCCGCCGCTGGCTCCGCTGGCGGTGCGCCCGGAGCGCCCGGAGCGATCGGCGCGGGTTCCGCCGGCTCCTTTGTGCGATCCGGGTCGTAAGTCTTTGGCGGATACATCTTGTCCAGCAACTCTTCTACGTCATCCACCCCGAGTTCGTTGAATAGCAGTTTCACGCCCTCCCGTTCGTCAATGCCGGTGACTTCGCCCATCTTTGAGCCGAGCGTCATGGATGCGGTGATTGCTCCGATGCGCGCCGGGATATCTGCTTCGATGATGGCCGGGAAGTCGACCTGTATCGTGATCTCGTCGTCCTTCTGTTTCTTCGCTTCGTAAATCCAGCGCCCGTTCTCGCCTTTCGTCCGGGGAGTCTCGACCACGCGCAGCTTGCCGATCGCATCGTCTCTGATCTTACGTAAACTCTTCAGCGCCTCACGATACCCCGAGTTCACAGCTCCCTTCGCTTTGCGGATCTGGTACATCCCCAATACCGTGAGGTCTTCTACCCAGACCTCTTGCCGCTCCATGAAGTTCAGCTCCGTGGGCCGGTCAAGGCTGGTAGCCGTCGCCAAGTTCGACGTGTTCATGTCCGCGAAGAAGGATTCAGGCAACCCGAAGGTCATGCAGACCATCAGTTTGATCTGCCGTACATCGTCCGGGTCGCCGCCCGCGCCCTTCGTGTTGAACGCCGCAAGTGTTGACCCTGGGCCGCTCGCAAAGATGCCACCGGCCACAGTCGGCGGGTTCTGGTCCCACAGCGAAGCGGACGGCCCGACCGTGGTTGATAACTGCGACTTGGCGCCCTGCAAAGCCTGCTGTCCGCCCTTCGTGGTGAGGATCATCGAGAACTGCGCCAAGGCGTTCCTGATGGTCATGCAGTCCTGCAGGAACCGCTTCACCGCATCGCCCCAACTGAGCGCCGGATAGACCTCGGGAAGCCCGAAGTGCCACTTCGCCGGCACTGCGCACTTGCGGTGATAGATCGGCGCGGACCAGTCAACAGGGACGCCCTGAATCTCGTCGAAGTAGCCCTGGCCTTCTTTCGTCGGCTCGAAGTTGAGCGCCGGGTGCCAGCGTTCCATGCGTTCGTTCGAGATTGCGCCTGTGATCGGATGTACCCGGCTTTGGGTCCAGCACCGCTTGTAGTACCACGGCGTTGCGGAGTCGTCCGGGTCCGTCATCTGGTCCATGATCTCCGTGGCGTCGATCATGCGTATATTGACTTCCCCGGAGTTCTTTTCGTCCGTGAAGCACGCCCAGAACAGGTTGCCATCGTAGAATTTTGCGCGCTCTTGATCGGTGAGCCCCACCTGGCCCAGCACTTTTTTATTGCGCTCGCGCCATTCCTTCAGGAGGTCGTTCGTCGCCTGATCCGGGCTCGTGATCTGGACGCCGCGCCCGAACACGTACTGCGCCGCCACGTTCATTCCGCGGCGTAACATGGGGTCGCGAAGGCAGCGCAGCCGGGAAATCAGAATCACCTGCTGAATACCCCAGCGGGTGAACTCCAGCCACGAGAGATTGACTTCGCGCTTCCACTCGATGTTATTCAACATCAGCTCCGCATCGCCGTAAGCCCCCTGCGCGATGTACGGGAAGGAGTTTTCCTTCAGGATCATCTCCGTTTGTTCGGGCCCGAGCGATTCCGTCGCGCGCTCCTGTTTCATCACAGCCCGGATGCGGTCAGCGTGGGGCATTTTCCACGGCCCGGCGCCGGCCATGTGCAGCGCCTCTTCCATCTCGGAGGAGCGGTCCACGGTCATCATGGCGCGCATCTCTTCAGCTACGGCCGCCGCGTTCAGTCGGGAGGAGAGCGCGCGGATCGTGTCATCCTTCTCCGCTTCGCGCTGGATGGCGTTCCGCTGAATGGCGATGGACTGAGCTACAAGGGGGTCGGGTGTGGAGTCGAAACGCAGGAAGCGGAAAATGTTTCGCAGCATTGCCGCGATTATAACGCTTTTTCGCCGGGTTCCGGCTGCGGTCGCCACGTTGAGCACGGACAGAACGGTTCACGACAGCAGCCGCCGGAATCGTGCTTATGCTGCGCGTGGCCGCATTCGCAGACTAAAACCCGTTCTGTACTTTCGCCCATGCGCTCATCTCCCACGGTCGACCTTCGTGCCATTCCGTCAACTGGACCGGCCCCGCGTGAACCAGCGCGGCATCCGCCGGGACGTTCAGGATGAAGTCCACGTCCGCCTGTGTAATCGTGCCCCAATCGAGTAGCTTTTTGACGCGCGGCAGTTCGGCAAGCGTCGGGGTATCTCCCTGGCACATATGCCGGTACGAATCCTCCGCGACGTTGCACCAGTCGATTGAAGTATAGTAATCGAGTTTGGCGATGCGCCACGCCCGCTCCATGTACCCGTAATGCTTCAGCCGCGCCGGGATGCGCTTGAAGCCGTGTATCCGCCTTTGCGGCACGCTGGAGCAATGCAGGTTGGGTTTGTCGCCGTTGACGTGCCGGCCGAACGGAGTCGCCTGAAATCGGAACTCCTTCAGGAGCGTGGCGGAATCCGGCCGCGCCGGATCTTCGTGGAACGGCCTGAACAGCGACGGCCGCCAAAAGTCGCCATAGATTCGGTCTACGCGAACCTTCTGCCAGTCGGATGTTTTCGGCAATGCGTTCCACAGAAACTCGATCTTGAGCGCCCATGCATCGACCTCGGGATGCTCCGTAATCCCTTTGCGGATGGCTTCGCCCGCTGGACCTTCGAGCACCTCGTCTCCGTCGACGCAGAGAATCCATTCAGGCCGGCACTCGCGGATGATCTGGTCGTAGAGCCAGTTCTTGTCCCGCGATTCGTTCAGCCCTTTGAACGGCGATTGAAATACAACCACACGCCCCGGATGCTGCCTTTGCAGGGCTTCGAGCACCATCGCCGTGCCGTCCGTCGAATGGTCATCGAGAATGAAAACCCGGTCGCACAAGTGGAAAGTTGAGAGTACGACTTCCCGTATCCACGCCTCTTCGTTGCGGATGCGAAGCATCGCCACGAAGTCATGCCGCTTACGTTTGAAGTCGTGGTTGTGGTCCGCCAAGCGGGTTCCGCATTGGCAGAGCCAGTCTTTGTGCGTCAGGACTTCAGGGTATTCAGATAGCGCGTCCAACATGCGACCCTTTCGGTTTCAGAACTTCGATAGCTTCCATTTCGCCCGCGCTCGTGACCACGATCCGGGGCCGCGCGTTCCAGTCCGGTAGTTGCGCGAGCGTCCAGCGTTCGAGATACAACTGGACCGGAGGCCAGTCCGTGTATTGCAGGCTGCGCGGGTCGTAGCCTTCGCCGCTGTCCGGGTCCGGGTTCGGATACTTCAGAGCATCCCCGCAGAAGTAGCGGTTCCATTTCTCCATCCACCTGACGACGCCGGCGTGAATCCGCTTTGCCGCGGCGGGGTCGTTCGTGGCGGTCTGGTGGTGCAGGATCGAGACGCCGGGGTCGCACGCCAGTTGGTAGCCCGCGAGACGGAGGCGGATCATCAAATCAACTTCTTCGTGATGGCCCAAAGTGTGATCCAACGCGCCCCACTTCCCTCGGTCGTCGCCCATGTATAGCGCGCGCCACACCCACGGACCTTCAAACCACGATTTCTTAACCGCTTCAACCTGCGCGACCCACGCATAGCCCGCGCTCCACAGGCACTCCCGATACTTCCCGTTATGGAATCCATAGTGCCCGTCGCCGGGGAATACCTGCGCCACTTCCGGGTGACGGTCGAGGATCGTGCACAGCCGCTCATCCCATCCGGGCGTCAGAATCTCGATGTCATTGTCGAGGTACGCAACATATGACGTTTCAGCCAGATCAAAGAGTTTATTTACCGCGCCCGCATAGCGAACGTTTGCCGGAAGGAACTTCGGCGCGATGCGCTGATTTGAGAATGACGCCGCCCGGATGATCCCCGCCGCCTGGTTGCCTTCGTGGTCGTCTGACGGGTTGTGGATCACGAAACAGCGCCAGTCCGTGTGCGAGTTCGCCTCGATTGATTCCAGCGTCTTTTTCAGTTTCTCCGGGTTCCGGTAGGAGGAAACGCCGATGTCCAGCCGTCTGCGTGTGCTCATAGCGGCCTCGGGATTGAAGCGCCACGCCGCTGATACCACTGCGGACCCAATTGCTCGAAGCCGACCGCCGTCAAGAGCGGATCCCAATCCTTCTCGAAGCGGTCATTGACCGCCAGGTGCATCGGCATCGCGCCTTGAGGCCCCGAGCCGCACGCGAAGGCGTTCTGCGCCATGAACAGGGCGCCGGGCCTCAGCGCCGCGTGAATCGCGTGTACCCACTCTTCCACGTTCGGGACGTGCTCCAAGTAGTCCAGCGAGACAACCGCGTCGACGGACTCAGGGACGTGAACGGGACTGAACCCCTGCGTCAGGAGCGCGCCGCCGTATTCGAGTCCGCCGCGCTGCAGCCGGAACAGCGCGTAATGCGCGGTCGCGCTTCCGGCGAGGTCGTGATAGATCGCGGCGAAGCCTTCGCGCCGAAGCGTCAACGTCAGATCCCCGATGCCGTCGCCCAGGCACAACACGCGCGAGCAGCCCGGTTCATGCTTCAGCCGGTGCGCGATTCCTTCGCACATCCCCACGTAGTTGAAGCCCGGATCTTCGTGGTACGCCGAAAGCTCCCAGATATAGGCTTCCGTGGTCCGGTACCAGTTCAGGAGTTGACTCGCCCGGTATTCGGCGTATATATCATCCCCGGATTCCGGCGGACACCCCGCACAAGAAGCCATCGCGCGCCGAAAGTCATCCGTGACCGCCGCGTGGAGCGGAAGGAAGCCGAGCGACAGCCGCGCCAGCGCGACGGGCTCCGGCATCTTGAAAAACTCCGCGAGTTCCGCGGCCCTCTCTTGTAAGCTCAAAACTTGCCTCCGAATTTGCTCTTGGCTTCCTGCATCGCTGCATCAAACGCCGCGCCGGAAGTTGCTGCGCTACCGCTTGCCGTGTAGGTCACGCGCGGTTCGTTACTCTCGGACTCAAGACGGAGGCTGCACGAAACCGGCTCGTGCTTGAAATTAAAAAACTGAACGGCGCGCATCTCTCCCGGTTTCTGGGCGATCAGGTATTCATCGATTTTTGTTTCTAATTCCTTCACTTTACCGAACCTCCACATAGCTTTATCCAAAGAACGGGTTTGACCGGATCGCCGGGTTATTCGACGGAGCCGCGATTCCGTCGGCGCCGTCTTCCGTCAGTTTGTTGTACTGCCCCAGTTTGCAGCCCGCCGCATCACAGCCGGGCTTCAGAAAATTCGCATTGGCGATGATGTTCAGCGCGATCGATTCTGGGGGGTCCAGCAACAGATTGCCCAGGTAAAACTCCGGGTCGAACAGCCGCATACAGCACGGCCGCATCTCGCCGTCCGCCCGGACCAGCCGGAAGATCGAAGAGAATCCGCAGTGCTCGAACGCTACCTGCTTATGCGTGTTACCGCGCCCGATGATCTCCATATTCGTCTGGCTGCCGAGGAACTTCTGAAACGGCTTATCGTCACGCGCAAGGTCCGTGAACCGCGAGAAACACGCCGCGATATCCTGTTCGGTCACGGCCTCGGGAAAGTCCGTCCGTCCCTCATCCTTCGAGTCCTTACGTAAAGGCCGATACTCGATGTGCAGCCGGTCCAGCGCCTCTGGTCTGTGAGATCGCACCTGTTCATAAAAGAAGTGCGCCGCATCCGGGGCTTCGCCGATATTCTCTCGCGAGAACACGAAGCCAATGTTCACTTGCGGGATTTCCGATCCGTCCAGAATAGCAAAAAAGTTACGCACCACCAGATGAAACAGGTTCCGGCCGCGCACCTTCGCGTAGGTTTGCGGACTGGCCGCGTCCACCGAGAACCGAACCCAATCGAAGTGGTGAAACCAGCCGCCCGGCGGTATCAGCGTCCCGTTGGTTATCAGTCCGAAGCGGCATAGAGGCAACTGGTTTCGCAGCGAGTTCATGAGGTCCGCGAAGCCCTTTGTGCCGTCCTTGTACAGCAGCGGTTCGCCTCCCCCTACGATAGTCATCGCACGCGGCTGGAGTTTCGCGAGCTCGTACAGCCGGTAGTAGGGGAAGCAAACGGCTGGCGGTTTGTGCGCCGCTTCATCGTGCCCATAGGTGCAGCCCCGACACGCTTCGTTACAGATGTCTGAGGGGTGGAATTCCACCTGAGCGCATTGCAGGTAGCGCCGCAGGAGTTCGCGCGCCATCGGCACTTCTGTTTCGTCCCGCGTGAGGTCGAACAGCGTCCGATCGACAGACAGCCCGCGAATGTTCCGCGTCATGGCCGCGTGCTTCAGGACGATGGCCTTGTTCCGCTGAAGGATGGCGCCCGGCGTCGAACCATGCAGGCCCAGCCGCTTCTCGATGTCCTCATGGTCAACGGTCAGGTCGACATGGTTCAGGATCTTCAGCGGGCTACGCGCGGCTTCCAGTCCGTTTGTCATCTTGGAAACAGGTTAGCGAACTCCGAGGTATCGCGCCCGCGCCCCCAATTGTCGACGCCCCACTTCTCGATGAAGCGCCGCAGATTCGGGTGAAAGTCGCCGCCGGCCTGAGCGCCGCCGCGGAAGGAAGATTTCAGGCTGGCGTGGTCCACGAAGCAGCCGTCGAAGATGCCGAGCTTCAGCCCCGCTTGCCGCACGCGAAGGCAGTAGTCGTCGTCTTCTAGTCCGTATTCCACGAACCGCTCATCGAGTAGCCCCACGGCGTTTATCGTGGTTCTGGGGATGTAGACGCACACAAAGCAGGCCATGCGGGGCTCGTCGCGAATAGCCCAGTATTCCATCCCGTCGATGATCTTCGGATTGTGGCGAAACTGATTCGGATTGCCCACTGTGTCACAGGCTGCAGCCATCGCGCCGGTAGTCGGTCGATACCTTACAGAGGCATCACTTAGCGCGGTAAAGCCGCGCGGCGTCTTTAGCAGCGCGTCGTCGTTCAGCAGGACCACGTCGTCAGTTCCGGCTGTCTTAATCCCGATATTGACGTTTCGCGCGAACACGAATGGGTCCGCGCCTGTCGTTACGATGTCGCGCGACAGATCAAGTCCGCTTTCCTGCCATGAAAAGCCGTCTGGCAACGGATACGGGAAGTCATCCACCACGATGATCCGTGCTGTTTCGCCTGCCTCACGGATGGCCCGGATGCACGGCACCAGGTTGGATGCCGACTTCGAGGGAATGATGATTGAAAAACTCACGCTATTTCACCGCCTCCAGTACCGCTCGAATCTTCCACGCCGTCTCAGCACGCGCCGGAATCCAGACACCGCGCGGGGCTTCCGCAAGCTCCGGTTGCTGCGCTGGCGAGAACTCCCCGCTGGTTCTGCACTCCTCCAGCGACACGATCCTGAATGCCGCCGTAATCCCGTAAGCCTTCGACAGCCGCCCATGCGCGAACGCGCCGTGCTCGAAATACTTGAACGTGGAGAGACACCACGGCGATACATGCGTCGGGTCCTGGTAGTATCCGCAGCCGCGCGATGCGTTCGGCGTCTCGATGGTTGCGCGGGCGCCGGCCTTCAGGACGCGGTGCAGCTCGTTCATGAAGTGAATACGACCGTCCATCACTTCGACAGTTCCCGCGCCGTTTCGCCAAGCCTCCAGCCCTTCCGGCGTATACCAGTCGCGGATATGCTCGCACACATCCAGCGCCATCACTTCGTCCACAGAGGAATCCGGCCACGGCCACGGTCCCGCGAGGTCTACGATCTGGTCCGCCGGCGGTGCGATGTCTACGCCGATGAAGCCGGGGATTTTCCTGTCCGAACATCCCAAATTAAGCCGCACGTTTTAGTTCTCTCATTCCATCACGCTCCTTGCATAGCCGTCCCATTCCGGTACTCGCTTCCAGTGGCGCGGATGCGCCGCCATCTGTGCCGGGTCGTAAGCCTTTGATGTGTTGCCCGCGTGGATGCGGCCGATCATGGACGGCATCGTTCCTACCGGCCTTCCTCCGTGGTACCGGCGCTCCATAGCCGTAACACCCACGCTTTTCAGCCCTGCCGCGTGCAGGTCCAGCAGAAAGTCGTGATCCTCCCCGACGCCTGGATCATGGCGCGGGTTCAGCCTTTGCGAGCGGAACGGTACGCGCTCCCATGTTTTACGCCAGTAACACAGCGAGGTTCCCAGGATGGAGCCGGTGTAGAGCCATGATTCGCCTTCGAGCACATCGCACGGCCCATCCGGGTCGCAATAGCCGATAACATTCTCGCGCCCGTAAACATCTGCCTGCGAGAGTTGCCGGTCCTCCCGCCAGAACAGCATCTCGTTATACCCCACTGCATCCGCCCCGCTCGACTGCAGGAGCGCCACTTGTTCGGCTATGCGGTTCGGGTGCGAGTAATCGTCGTCGTCCCAGTGGATCAGGATAGGAAATTCGGTCCAAAATGCGTTCGCCGCGTTGCGGAGTTCGCCTATCATTGACCACCTGGCCGCCGCGCTGAACGGAACCCAGTAAACTCCATCGTCCTCAGCTTCCAATCCGGGCTCGCATTCCATGCCGGCGTCCAGTATCAGCAGCCTCTTATCCGGGTACGTCTGCCGCCTGAAGCACTCCACCGCGCGCCGGGCGTACTCGGGCCGGTCGGCGGTCAACATGATCGCGCAGACGGTCGGCTTATCCACGCGGCAACTCCTGCCTGTTCATTTCCAGCCCGACGATAATCCCCTTCATAAACAAGGCGTGCATCACATTTACGACTGCGCCGCCGCGCGCATCGACGAGTAGCTTTCCCCAGAGAGCCTCACAAAGAAGCGCGAATCTGTTATCCTCCAGAACCTCGTCCGCGATGGCCGCATATTCCGCTAGAAGATCTTTTGATATGCGCTCGTCACCATCGGTAAAGTGCCGACTGAACGCCTCGGTGAAAGTGGTCACGCCCGATACCTCGGGTTCGGCTCTCCGCACGTCACGCGATCCGATTGGATTTCGGCTGTAGTGGACATAATGGTTTCACGTTCAACAAACCGTAGTATATACTTTGGTTATTACGGAAATCAAGCTACCCACGTTTAAATGTTTGCGGTGCTCTCACGAATGGCACCCGCGCGCCGAAAAGGTTCCGGTGTGCTGCGCGAAGTGCAAATCGCCGTACTGGAACATTCCGCGCGGTCTGACGCGCAATCGAATCAAGCGGATGAAAGCGGAGCAGAAGTCCGAGCCGTTCGACTTCGGAGCGTGATTACCAAACCTCGACTGGCCGCATGAACTGCTGCGCTATCTGGATGATCGAATTGTCTACCAGTAATTCCGTGATTCCGTAAACCAGCGCGTCCAGCCTGTCCGGGGAGTCTTCGTCGCCTTGCGGTGTCCAGCTCACCATCTGGTCTTCCAAGTCGCGGAAGTTGCCCGCGTGGTGAATCCGGCCCTGCTCGTACAGTGAACTGACGGGCTCCGCGCGCAGGAACTTACCGCGTTTCGCGTGGACGCCTTTGTACGCGATATTCGCGTCCACGTTCCGCAGCACGGCCTCCACGAGGTCGCCGCCCTGGTTGGTTTCCGCGACGATGCAGTCGGCTTTCCATTTGCGGTACAACGTTACGGCTTTGTGCGCCCACTGGCCTGCAGTCATACGTCCTGAGCCGTCCTCGATCATCAGCGCGTGCCGCGACTGCAGGAGCGCCACGACTACGATGCCGGTTTCGTCGGAGTTTTCTTTCGCGGTGACGGCCGGGTCGACGGCTACCACGATACGCACGATCCGGTCCCACTTGATCGACTCCCACAGGATCCGGCTTTGGTCGATCACGGTGCGCGTCCACAGCGCGCCGGGTGTGTCCTCTAGTAGTTCTGCCTCGATTTCCTGCCGCCCAAGACGGGTTCCTCGGTACGGGTCCAGCACCTTGCGGATGTAGATTTGATTGAGGTTCAGGATATTCTCGTCTGACGAGCCCCGCGTTACTACTGTGTCCGGATCCGCGATGATTTCCTTGAGCGTCGATATCGGCTTCGGCGTGGTGGTGACGAGCCCCTGAATCCGCCGGCCCGGTTGTCGGAAGCCGAACATGAGTTGGTCCCACGCCTGACGCGCATACCGGGAGGCCGCAAGTTCATCGAACCAGAACCTACGGAACTGCGGCCCGCGGAGGCGTTCCGGTTCGTCCGCTGATCGCGTGATTCCTATAGCGCCGGATGGAAACTGGATGCGATGCCGGGTCGGTTCCCAGATCGGCTTCCGGCCCGACGGGTAGCACGCCAGCAAACCGGACGGCCCCTCGATCATCGTGTCCCGCACGTCTGCGGTCGTGGCACCGATCAACATAATGCGCTCGGTCGGATCTTCGGCCCACTCTCGCACGGTTTCCGCTCCCACGCGCGTCTTACCCCATCCGCGACCTGCCAGCGGTAGCCAGATCAGCCAGTCCGATCGGTCGACGGCAGCGCCGGGTGTGCCAGGCAGGAGTTGATTTGGCCGCGCGTTGAGACGCCAGTCGTAGAGGATTTCTTCGGCATCGTCGTCACTCAGACTTTGCAGGCAGGAGCGCAAGTCCTGCCCGCTCTCGAATGCCAGCGATTCGAGCTTCGAGAGCTTCGCGAGCTGATCCGGTTCTAACATTCAGATCCACGCTCCCTATGTGTTCCACCGCTTTCTTCCGCGGCCATATGAAAGAGGCCAGATCTGAGGCCGCGAGCCGGCGAACGCCGTTTTCGACTTTCGTGTCCAGCGCCAGGTCCGCGAGAACAGCCAGGGGATCGCAGCCAAGTTGCTCCAATCTTACGCGTGGGTCTTTACATAGAGCCGTGGAAATGACGATAACTTGTTTTGTTGTAACGCCTTTTTTTCGCCCCGCGCCGGGCGGTCGCGGCTGGCCCTTCGTAAACGGCATGTAAAACCGCATGTTAACAGATTCACATGGAAATGTTTTATACTCAGCGCATGAAGACAGCCATCGCCGCCCTCCTCGCCCTTTCGTTTCTCACCACAGGTTGTATGAAAACGGCAACCGTCACGCCTCCCGGCTCGAGCCCGACCGCGTGGCAGAAGGTCGAGGAAGTGATTGACGCCGGCCTCGCAGCCCTGACGGCCACCGATCCGAATTTGCCGTACATCGGCACGGTCGACACATGCGTAGCCGCGATCACGAAGGCCGGCAGCACATGGGAGAGCGATACATCGGCGTGCGCCGGGGCGCTGGCTCAGAGTGGCGCCGCGGGGCCGGTGGGGTCGCTGATCGCGTCGGGGATCTCCGTGTTTCTGGCGAGCATCCACACAACGCCCGCTCCCCCGGTCCCGGCTGCCACGATAGCTGAGGCGGCGCAACTCCACCAGGCGGTGACGGCCGCGAAGAAGTAGCGGCCGCGAAGAAGTAGCAACCGTGGAGTTGTACGGCCATGCGTTCGAGGAAACCGCGTAGCCCATCGTTCGCTTTTTATTTTCACTCTGTTAACCAACGACAGTATTGCGCTCAACGCGGAACGGGCGTAATCTGATCAATGTAAGGCAGTTCAAATCTTCCTCGACTAGGAGTCAAGGCAATGGAAACGATCACGACAGTAGTGAAATCGATAGCGGGCGGGTGGAGAGTTCCTCTTCGCCAACCTGACGGTTCCAAATCGAAAAGTTTATACCTAGAAGTTGGCCAGAAGGTGATCGCAGAAGGCGTTGAGCGCACGGTCGCGAAGGTCACCGCGCTGGGTGGTCTGGCAAAGATCGAACTGGAGGGCGAATAAATGCACCCGGCTCAAATCGCTTCTGAAGTTCCCTACACCGGCTTCACAACTCTGGTGGTTTTCGCGGATGGCTCTTGGCTCTCGCCTGCCGACTCCGCGCGGATCACCGAGGATAGGCGCACTGAAACTGGAAGGTTTTCTTGGGGGCAAGATGAGTGCGGCGATTGGTGCTATACGAACCTCCCGGCGCTCAGGCGTAAGCACTTTGCCGGGAGTGTGGAAAATGCCGACTGACACCCGCGACCTCCGGCTGGTGGCTTGCAGTTTAATCGACTAGGAGTAAAAGGCAAATGGAAATAGAGAGAGCGCGTAGGGCCATGAAAAACCGTGGTGTAACCCTCCTGCTACCCCCAAGTCTGCACAACATGCCGCCGCTGTATTATGCCGGGGACTCACTCCGCGTGTTTGACTGCGCCCGTTGTGGCATGCCCATACCCGCGGGCGATAGTACCGCTGCCACATTTCGCGGACCGGTCCGCGATGAGTATATTCATCGCGCTTGCGTAGGCGCGGGCGCCATTCGGTTGACACACGGGGAATGGGAGGATGTCGGGATTGCCGACTGACACCCGCGACCTCCGCGCCATCGCCGCTATTCCGTGCCCCACATGCGGAGCAGCGAAGGACGAGCCGTGCCGCCGCAAGCGGTCGAAGCGTCCCGGCCCTGTCTGCTGCCTGGAGCGGCGCAAGGCCAATCAGAATCGCACGCGGTTACTGGCCGCTCAGACGGCCTGAGATTCCCGCCAAATCAAATACGCGGCGTAGTGGACTTTCGCCTCTTTCTTCCTGCTGAAGCCGTACTTTTCCTCGAATGCCGGCCAGGTGATCGCGTGCTGTTCGTTGTGATGCGCGCGACACAGCGGAATTGCCTCGTTGTCCGGGCCTTTCGAGCGCATCCCGTTTACCGGGCCGTGCGCCGGGTCGCTCAAAACCGGAATCGGAGGCAGTAGTTTTTCCCATCGCGTAGCCTCGTCGCGCAGGATTTTACACGCCACGCACGCACGCTCCTGCAGCCAGTCCAAGTATGCGCGATTCCGGTTTACCGAAACTCTCCGGGGCTTCCGGCGTACCCGGATTGGACGGGTGCTCCGCTTCGGCGGGGCATTGAGCGGCCTGAAAATCGCATCTATCATCCCGGCTATCCTTTCCTGGTGGCGGGACGCCCCGCGTTAGATCGAATCATGTGGCCAATAATATCACGTTTGCGCCTATTGCGCAAGTAGCGCGCGTCATGCTAGAGTGCCCGCATGGAGCAAATCAAGCTGGGCGTCTTCCTGACGCCGCAGGAGCATCAGGCTGTCCGCGAGGCCGCCGCCAAAGCCGGGGCGCGGTCCATGACCCAATGGGTTGCCGATCTGATTCGGGCGACCGTAAAAATAAAAACGAGAAAGTAGTTGCGCAACTTGCGCATGAATGCTAGATTGAACTCATGAATAGCATTGTTATCGGAATCCACATGCACGCGGAGAAAATCCAGACCTGTGTGGTTTGGGCGCAAATCATCGGCGACAATCGTCCGTCCGCTGCCGTACAACTTGAAGGCGTGACGTTCTACTTTGCTTCTTCGGCTCAGATCGCCCAGCTTCAGAAAGTGCTCTCTGACGCTGCTGCGCGGTTGGATGACTTAGCTGCGAAGGGAGTTCCCGCGTAATGGCTCTCATCCCCGACCGCAACTACCTCGAAGCCGTCCCGGCTATGTCCGACTCGGACCTCATGGCATGGGCCGCAGAGGCCATGTACGAAGAAGGCTTCGCACCGGAGGCCGTCCGCGCCGAGCTGCTCGACCGCTGCTACACGCAGGACGACATCGAAGCCGAATACGACCGCACGCTGCTGGCCCGGCTGCGGGACAAACGGGAGGCCGCGCGGGAGCAGGGCGAGCTTATGGGGATTGAGGGGGTTGCATGAGCCGCTACAAGGTAATCCTTTCCACGAGCGCCGTGCATTTCGTGGACGCCCCCAATGAGCGCGCGGCCTGTTCAATCGCGCGGGGTCTGGAGTCGGAAGCGGCGTACCGACTGGACACGGAAGCCACAGCAGAACTGGAAACGCCACAGGAGGAACAAACGAAATGACCGCCACGACAGAACAATGGGAACCGGAATCGACCGCAAAGGCTCTGGATTTCTGGCACTCAGCCGAAATCGACAAGATCGGCGGGGCGCTGGCGAAAGCTCAAGGCGAGATCGAGGGAGCCGAGAAAAGCGCGACGAATCCGCACTTCCGCTCAAAGTATGCAGACCTCGCCTCGATCTGGGACGCCTGCCGCGCGCCCCTGTCGAAGAACGAAATCGCAGTGGTTCAACTTCCATCGGGGCGAAGCGTCACCACGATGCTGGTCCACTCGTCGGGTCAGTTCTTCGCTTCGCGCTTGGCGATGACGGCCCGCGACGACACGCCGCAGAGCATCGGCAGCGTAATCACATACGCGCGTCGATATGCCCTCGCAGCCATGACGGGAGTTGCGCCGGAAGATGACGACGGGAACGCGGCCAGCGGGCGCACGACGCGGCCAGCGCGGGAAGATGAAGCGCCGGGTCCAGTCGTTTCCATGCCGCGCACGGAACGGTTTCAGGCTTCCGTGGATCAGCGTTCCGGAGCCATGAAGGGAAGCGTCGAACAGATGTGGAAGAAGATGACAGACATCAAGTCATCGCTCGAAGTCTTCGCCAAGCTGAAAGTCTCACTGCAGGCGGTTCTCGGTCCCGATGAAGGAGACAAGGCGTATTATCGGGTCATGGGCGCGCACGGGGTTGAGCATGCTAACGAGTTTCGCAAACCGGAAGAGGCCCGCGTAGCAGCTAAGGAACTTCTGGATCTCGTACAGGGTGCCGGACCCGAAGGATTGGGGGTCTGATGCCACGCCCACGTAAGTCAACACTAGACGCCTGGCTCGACCAGTTCGCCGACTGGTGCGCTAAAGATCAGGAAGCGGCCCTCGACGTTGCCAATCTGCTGCATCGCCAGACTAAGCGCCGGGAATCCCGATCCGGCAAACCGGAAGCCGAACAGAACGACACACCGGAGGCCGCATGAGCGCGCCGAAGGAAAACAGGGAATTGCGGTATTGGGAGTCGCTGAAACAGATCACGCTATACCAGTCACCTGCTCAACTTCGCCGCACGCACGAGAAGCAGTGGGGTTTGACGTACATCGAAGCGCTTGAGGCGGCTTACGAGAATATGCAGTATGACGCGCGGCGCGCGATCAAGGGAAGACGGAGGCCGAGCGCATGAGCGGCCTGACTCTATTCGACATCGAGCGCGGTCTCCACGAAGCCCTGACTGTATGGCAGGAAGCCGACACCGCCGAAGAATTGGAGGCCGCGGAACTCGCGCTGCGAACCTACGCGGAACTGGAGCTGCGCAAGGCGGACGGCTACATCACCACCATCCGAGCCATGGAAGCCGCCGAAACGCTGGCGAAGTGCGAGCGGGACCGGCAGGCTTCCCGCGCCAAATCGATCCACGCCCGGATTGACTGGCTCAAGCAATTCGCGGGCTCGTGCATGTCCGCGTGGGGAAAGAAGCGGATCGAAGGCAAACTGGGGGCGTTGACGCTTCGGGGCAATGGAGGCGTCCAGCCGCTTACGATCACGAACCCGGCATTAGTGCCGGATGAGCTTTGCACGGTGACAATCACCTTCCGCGCCGATTCCGCTATCGTGAAACAGGCAATTCGGGAAGGCGCGCCGGTTGGCGAGCGGACGCCACATAACGCGCTGATCCGCGAAGCCCTCGGGAAGCCGTGCGCGAGATGCAAAGGCGATGGGCTGGATTGGAACCCGGACCAACCAGGACCCAAGATAGACGAAAACTCCATCGTTGTTTGCCCGGATTGCAACGGCACTAAGACGGCGAGCGTGCCGGGGTGCAGGTTGGAGCCGAGAGGCGAAAGCGTGGTGATCCGATGAGCGCCGACAATGTATCCCGCGTGCTGGCCGGCGTCGAGAGGGCTACCGCCGCGCAGTGTACTATGTGCGAACTGCATCACCATCGCGAAACCCACCAGCGCGGCCTCATCCAGGCGCTGGAGGAACAGTACGCAGACCAGCGGGCCGTATCGGTCGAAAACTGGAAGCGCGGCAGGAGATGGCGCGCGGCGTTCATTTTGACGGCCGCCGCGTGGGCGTGCTGGATACTTGCGAGGATCGGGTGAATGCATACCTGTCCTGAATGTGGAAGCGCCTGCTACTGCGGCGCGGATATTGACGACATCGACACTGGCGACACAGAAGCCGAAGACAATTGCACCTGTTGCGCTGAAGGCGACGTGACCACAGAAGACGATTTCGACGATGAGGACTCATGACACAGATCCAATACATCGCTATTCTCTTCGCGGATCTCGGCTACGATACTACTGCGCAGCGTAAGGGGTGGCTTCAGAAACGTTTCGGCAGATCATTTGCGGATGAGTTGGATTCGCGTGAACGGTCGTTAGCAATCGAAGCACTGAAGGACGAGAAGGCCGCGCAATGCAGCAGTCACCATTGCCGCCCGCGCGTCCGCTCTGCCGCCCGGAGCGCGGCTTGTGGATGCGTATCCCGGAAGGCTTGAAGCGGTGCGTCTGCGTGCGTGGCCGGATGTTGGCGAGCGGCAAGGTGAAACGATTACGGGGGCGCGCGGGGGAACGAGCGTATGGCGCTGTCGGTAATCAAGTCCGCGACAGCCGGGCATCCGCAGGAAATCCCGAGGCGCCCCCGCCAGTTAATTTTGATGGGAAGCTGGCTGCGGCCGGCGAACAGTGAAAGGAGACGGATGGAAAAGGACGATCAAAAGGTAGCTGACATCATATCGACCATCGTGGTACTGGACCGCGGACGTTTCGTGGTCGAGTGCGGGCGCGAACTTCAGGAGCTCACCGACGCCATTGTGGAAACAAACAAGGCCGGGGAGATCATCATCAAGCTGAAGGTATCCCCATCGGGCTGGAAGAAGGGAACCGGCAAGCCGAACCAGTTCGACTTTCAGCCGGAAGTCGCAATCAAGAAGCCGCACCATGATGCAGGAAAGACGATTTTCTATGTCACGGACGACAACAAACTAACCCGCGAAGATCCCGAGCAAACGGAGATGTTCGCCGAGCAGGAAAGGGAGGCCAACACAAATGGCAGACGTTAATATCAACACGACCGCATTACTTGAGGCGGTGAGCCTCGGACAGAAGATCGCGCAGCCGCGAACCGGCGAGAAGGTGCATTACGCGCTGGTGCCGGCCGGGACGGAGTTGAAATCCCTGGCGCAATTCCAGTTTCCGCAAGGCGTCCCGCCCGACCGCATCGTAGCTGGCGTCCAACTGCGGGACGCCCTGAGTTTCATCCGTTACTACGCGGCGTTCTCGGACGAGCGCAGCCGCATCTTCGCGGAGCCGAGCGGACCATCATTCCTCGCGGTGATGGACTACCACGGCGCGGGGGCTGCGGACCTGCACAAGCCGGAATTTCTGAGCCACAAGGCCGGCTTCGTAATGGTGAAAGACGAGCGCTGGAATATCTGGAGCGGAAAGAACGAAAAGCAATTCTCGCAGGTGGACTTCGCGGAGTTCATCGAAGACAACACGGCCGATATTCTTGAGCCGTCCGGGGCGCACATGCTGGAAGTGGCGCGCGACCTGAAGGCCAGTTCCAGCGGTTCTTTCGAGTCAAAGGTGACGCCGAAAAACGGCCAGATTCAAATGAAGTACACCGAAAACATCGACGGCAAGGTGGGCTCCGGGGATGTGGAGATACCGGAGTTTTTCAAGCTCTCGATTCCGGTTTTCTACGGGGAGTCGCCCGTCACGATTTCAGCGCGGCTCCGGTACCGGATCAGCGGTGGGACGCTTACGTTCCACTACAAACTGTACCGGCAATCGGAGATTCTGAACGACGCTTTTAATAAGGCTGTGGCGTCGATTTCGGAAGCATTGAAGACTGAAATCCTGATCGGCTCTCCGAGCTAGGGACATGATGATCCGAGAAGATTGCAGGGCCGCGCGTCGAAAACGTGGGAATACCTTATTGCGCCTGGGAACTTCGGGGATCAAGCCGCTCGTCCTGAAGGAGGCGGACATAGCCCGCACCTGTTCGGACCTCCTTCAGGCGGACGGCTGGCGAATGCTGATTACCGATCCGGTGTCGGACAAGTCGCGCGGCAAGGGATTCGGGGAAAAAGGGATGGCGGACCGGCTGTATGTGCGGTATTGCAATTCCGGTAATCCGAATGTGAAGCCTTGGGGAACAAGTCGGGCTATGTACGACCCTTTGGCGGAGGTTCTTTGGATCGAATGGAAACGCACCATCCGGGGCCGCGCCACGAAGGCCACGGCGCATCAGAAGGACTGGCACCTCAGCGAACGCGCGCGGGGAGCGTTGACACTCATAGCCGGCGAGGACTTCCCCGCCACGATTGAAGGCTTCCGCGACTGGTACGCAAAATCTGGACTCCAGAGCAGCGTCCGGTAGCATATTTTGTGTCTTGCGTTTTGAGTGTGAAGGGATGTACTATTCAGCGTTTGACGGAGCCAGCCGCCCGGAAAGCAGGCTGACTCCTGAACACGAAGCGGGTTTTGGAGCCAACACAGGCAACAAAGCGGCCAATAGGCAGAAGGGAGCGACGGAATGACGAAGGCGCCACTGCGAAAGATCATTAACCGCGGCGTAAGTCCGCACGGTGTGCCAACGGAAACGCTGGAGTGTGGACACGTGGTCCATGGGAGGGTGGACGCCATCGGCCCGACGAACGCCTATCGAAGGCGCTGCCGGTACTGCATTAAATCACGCAAGACCGAGGGGAATGCTGGGGAAGGGGGACACACGGAATCATGAGCGACCGGCATATATCTAATTTTTCGTGCGGAGCCGCTTCGGCCGTAGCCACCAAAATCACGCTGGCCGAGCAGCCGACCGCTACGCTACCAGTCGTGTCCAAAAGCTAGCCTGACGGCACATTTTGTGTCTTTCCTTTTGAACGTGAAGGGATGTACTATTCAGCGTTTGACGGAGCCAGCCGCCTGGAAAGCAGGCTGACTCCTGAACACGAAGCG